>ERZ1034976.249-NODE-249-length-50846-cov-58.351676_pt1 | contig 50846 bp, 38 predicted proteins | sample MGYA00520623_ERZ1034976 | MGnify/ENA primary metagenome ERZ1034976 (study PRJEB33766, sample SAMN09781774) | gut metagenome | biome: gut microbiome | host: Homo sapiens | place: Madagascar | study: EMG produced TPA metagenomics assembly of the PRJNA485056 data... | reverse complement strand
CCATATTTCTGACTTATTATCTATAAAATATTGAGTAATAATCGGTTGTAAATACTATGGCTGTAGCGGATTAACTTCTATTTATGTATATTCAGACAAAGTACCAAAAATGGGTAGTGACGTGTTTTATGATGTAGATAAAAAGAATTGTACTTTGTACGTACCACAAGGCACAAAACAAGACTATTTCCTTGCAGACGTATGGGGTGACTTTGAGAACATAGTAGAATTCGATCCAACAGGCATCGACAAGACAACGACCTCTACCGATGCCAAAGAAGTATCTCGCTATTCTGTAAATGGTCAGCGATTGTCTGCTCCATCCAAGGGCTTGAACATCGTGAAGTATAGCGATGGTAGCGTGAAGAAAGTTGCTGTAGAATAAGACGAAAGCATCCTTATAATATTTGGGGCACGATTGGTCGTGCCCTTTTTTTGTTTCTAATCTATCTTATATCTTAACTTTTTGTCTTTTATTTCCCCAAAGTATGTTTTTTTCGCGATTTAGGGATTTTGATGACAAAATATTGTATCTTTGCGATGTTTATTTAACGTGCATTAATTTAACGGCTGTTACATTATGAAGTTTTATGATCGGAAAAAGGAGATAGAGATACTGCGCAGGAACTGGGAAAAATCGGCTAAGCATTCCCTTTTTACTGTGATGATAGGCAGAAGGCGTATCGGAAAGACGCTTCTCTTGCTCAAGACGGAGCAAGAGCAGAAGATGCTGTATCTATATGTGTCGAAGGACAACGAACGTGTGTTGACGGAGAAATTCCAAAAGACTGCAGAGGAAGTGCTGGGACTTCATGTATATGGTAGAATGGAGACTTTTGCACAGTTCTTCGAGCAAATCATGAAGTATGGAAAGGAACATCATTTTACCATTGTCTTCGATGAGTTCCAAAACATATTGAATGTGAATCCAGCCATTCCAAGCCATATCCAGGACATTTGGGATAGATACCACGAATCAACAACGGTCAATCTCGTGGCTTGTGGCAGCATCTATAGCATGATGCACAAAATCTTCGATAACGATGACGAGCCTCTATATGGCAGGAAGGATTGCGAGATAAGGCTCAAGCCATTTAGGATAAGCGTTATCAAAGAAATCTTGCATGACTACAACCCCAACTATACTTCTGAAGACTTGCTTTGCCTGTATATGTTGACTGGTGGTGTAGCTAAATACATCGCCTTGCTGATGGATGCTGGAGCGACCGATAAAGAGAGTATGCTCCGTTGGGCAACAAGCTCGGAAAGTCCTTTAATCACAGAGGGTAAGGAAATCGTGTTGTCGGAGTTTGGCAAGGATTATGCCAACTATCTCAGCATCTTGCAGCTGGTGGCTGGGGGAATGACTGTTCAGAACCAGATAGATAATATCATCGGCAAGAATACGGGTACCTATCTGAAGCGACTGGAGGAAGACTATAACTATGTGAGCAAGTTGACACCGATGTTTAGCAAGCCTGGCAGTAGAAACCTCAGGTGGAGTGTAGAAGATTGCTTCCTGCGCTTCTGGTTCCGTTTCGTCTTGCCTAATCAAGCTTTGATAGAAACGGAGCGCAATGATTTGCTATTGGAAATCGTGGAGCGAGATTACAATGACTATACGGGACTGGTACTGGAACAATATTTTCGCCAAAAGATTGCTGAGGAGGAGCGTGTTACCTTGGTTGGAAATTATTGGGACAGGAAAGGAATGAACGAGATAGACCTTATCGCACTCAACGATATTGACAAGACGGCATTGGTGGCAGAAGTGAAGCGTAATGCCGACCGATATAATCCTAAACTCTTGCAGGAGAAATTTGAATCGATTCGTAGTAATTTCGGAAAGTATAACGAAGTGCAGCTGATAGGCTTGTCTATGCAGGATATGTAAGGCTGATACATCGAAAGATAAAGAGCGGAAGAACAAAAGGGGGTTAACAGAGTTAACAGCTGTTTTTTCGCTCTTTCTTCTCTAAACTTCTCAATTTTTCGCTTCTTCCTTGTGTGCCTTCACATTTATCTTTTTCGCCTTTGTATCAAAAAAGATTCTGAAAAAGGTGTTACATTAAAATATTTTATTTACCTTCGCAACCAGATACCCATTCTGCTCACACCGAGTTGAAGCTTCCTCTCTTTATTGCTTATAAATCAATTGTTTCACATTAAAAAGTACGATTATGGTACGCCCCTTTGATGTAGAATAGGGCAAAGTGGACAGCGATAGCTGACTATGTCTGTACACATGTTTCAAAAGAATATATACTAAAATAATAGAAATATGAGAAATTTTACTTTTAAAGGACTATTTTTAACAGCTGTATTTATGTTGCTTGGTTGTTTAACAATCCAAGCTGCAGATGACTACTTGATTACAAAGCAAATCACCATTAAGCTGGAAGAGGCTGGTACTTTACCTAACAAGATTGCAAGTAGCGAGATGTATAAAATTACGAATCTGAAGATTACTGGTGAGATAAATGGTACGGATTGGAAAATGATTCGTGAGATGGCAGGAAGTAATTATAAAGGCGAACCTACGGAAGGAAAACTTTCTGTGTTAGATCTATCTGAGGCAAGGATTGTAGAAGGTGGTGATTGTTATTATTATGATGATAGAGGTTATACTTATACTTCTAATGACAAAATAGGCTATTGCGCATTCGCTTACTGTAGCGGATTAACGAGTTTAAACCTTCCTGCAGGTATTACCTCAATAGGCGATTACGCATTCCGTGGCTGTAGCGGATTAACGAGTTTAAACCTTCCTGATGGTATTACCGAGATAGGCAAAAGCGCATTCATGCTCTGTAGCGGATTAACGAGTTTAAACCTTCCTGCAGGTATTACCACGATAGGCTTTAACGCATTCTATGGTTGTAGCGGATTAACGAGTTTAACACTTCCTGCTGATATTACCTCAATAGACTATGGCACATTCTATGGCTGTAGCGGATTAACGAGTATAAACCTTCCGTCAAGTGTTACCAAGATTGGCTCTTGGGCATTCACTGACTGTAACGGATTAACGAGTTTAAACCTTCCTGATGGTATTACCGAGATAGGCAGTTACGCATTCAGAGACTGTAGCGGATTAACGAGTTTAACCCTTCCTGCTGGTATTACCGAGATTGGCATGTCCGCATTCGAGGGCTGTAGCGGATTAACGAGTTTAAACCTTCCGTCAAGTGTTACCGAGATTGGCATGTTAGCATTCAAAGGCTGTAGCGGATTAACGAGTTTAACCATTCCTGCTGGTATTACCTCAATAAGCCATGGCGCATTCTCTGGCTGTAGCGGATTAACGAGTTTAACCATTCCTGCTGGTATTACCTCAATAGCCGGGTACGCATTCAACGGCTGTAGCGGATTAACGAGTATATATGTTTATGCAGAGAAAGTACCAGAAATAGGTAGTCATGTATTCGAAGAATGTGATGCAAAAAAATGTACAGTTTATGTACCTAAGGGAACTTATGGAGATTATAGATCCTCTAACTTTGGCTACTTTGAGAATATAGTAGAATTCGATGCAACTGGCATCGACAAGACTACGACCTCTACCGATGTTGAGGAGGTATCTCGCTATTCTGTAAATGGTCAGCGATTGGTAGGTCCAACCAAGGGATTGAATATCGTGAAGTATAGCGATGGTAGCGTGAAGAAAGTTACTGTAGAATAAAATGAACGCATCCAGAAGATATTTAAGGGGCACGAGCAATCGTGCCTTTTTTTATGTTTTCTGAAGAGTTAAATCGATGGGAAAGACACACGAAAAAAATAGGGGAAAAAGTATCCTATGATACTTTGCAAAGTATCACGTGATACTTTGCAAAGTAATACGTAATACTTGGGCAAGTATCACGTATTACTTTTTTAGGGCATTTTTTACCATTGTCTGCTGGAGATTTTAAAAACACGAACTGCTATTTTTTTAGAACACAAATAATTCGAATCGCCCGAATGAGCCCGCTGGGCTCTGCAGCTTGCGTTTCTTGCTTGCGTTTAATCTACATTCGGTTGATTCGTTCGATTCGTGTTCTTTAAAACACAAACTGCTATTTTTTTTAGAACACGAATAATCCGAATCAAGCGAATGAGCCCGGTGGGCTCTGCTGCTTGCGTTTCTTGCTTGATGTTTAATCTACATTCGGTTGATTCGAGTCATTCGTGTTCCTTTAAAATACAAGTGGTATGTAGCTTAATAAATATTAGCAATCGGCAATTTTAGCCTTCAGCTCTTCCAGGTTGTTAGCCACTTCGATATAGTCGTGCCAATCGCCACGAATCATGCCTTTCTGCTGTAGGTCGTCGAGCATGGCGATGAGGGAATTCCAGAAGCCTTTCATGTTGTAGAGTATCACCATCTTGTGGTGGTAGCCTATGGTATGGGATGCGGCAACGGTGAAAATCTCATCGAGCGAGCCTATGCCGCCAGGCAAAGTAACGACGACATCGCTTTGCAACAGCATTATATCCTTGCGGTCGCTGAGGTTGTCGCATGGAATCTCTACGTCAAGGTTCTTGAAGGTTTTGCCACCCTTCTCTACCAACGAAGGCACAACGCCTATTGTTCGTCCGCCATTAGCCTTAACGGCATTACCTATGCAATTCATCAAACCAATATTGCAACCTCCAAACACGAGGCTATGTCCATTCTCAGCCATCCATTTGCCCAATTCTTCGGTCATAGCAAAGAAATCGGGGTCTATATTGTTGTTGGCAGAGCAGAATACAGCTATTTTCATATAAGTTCCTATTTTTTATTATAGATTATTTCAGAAGTTAAAGAAGTTATAGAAGTTAAAGAAGTTATAGCCAATAGCCTTTTTGCCAGATATTTTGCCATAAAACATATGGCTTTAACTTCTCTAACTTCTTTTAATTCTTTTAATTCCACACATGGTGAATTATCAATTACTAATTCTCGATTAGTCATTACCGATGCAAATGTACACTTTTTCTGCTGAATAATCCACAATTATCGAGTTTTTAGTTGTTGGCTATGGGATAAAAAAACATGCGAGTAGTCGCACGAGGCATTTTGAATAGTCGAAGGAGGCAATGCGAGTAGTCGCGCGAGGGCATGCGAATATATTTATTTAGGTTTTCTTTGATATTTCACTCATTTGCAGTACCTTTGCAGACGAATTAGGCAATTATACAATAATGTATGTAGCTTATTATTAATTGAACTTTCGCATGTGATTCAAGTACGGGCTGAAGGCCCAAAAGCTCCTAGCCCAGGGCATCGCCCTGGGTATGATGGCAATCAGCAAGGCGCCCTGTAAGGGCAAAAGCCTTATGGTTTGCCTGGAGTTTTTAAAGCTTTTGCCCTTACAGGGCGACAGGTTTGCGTCCGTAATTACCCAGGGCGATGCCCTGGGCTATGGGCTTCTGCCCTTACAGGGCGTATGGAGCTTACAGGACGTGTGGAGCTTACATGCGAAACTTGAGTTATTAACAAAAAGCATAATTGCCGCAAGCGTTTCGGAAGGATTTTGCACCCTATTAATGGCTGGGAGGGTGAATTCGACCTTCCTTTTTTTATAACCATTCAATACGGTAAAAAGATTTGAAGACATTTGAAGAATTGGGCGTATGCGAGGATATTCGCCGCGCCATCGAAGAATTAGGTTTTGAACAGCCTATGCCTGTTCAGGAAGAAGTAATCCCTTATTTGTTAGGTCACGGCAACGACGTTATTGCGTTGGCACAGACTGGTACTGGTAAGACTGCCGCTTATGGTATTCCTACTCTGCAGAAGGTGAACCCTAAGCTAAAGGCTCCTCAGGCCTTGGTGCTCAGCCCTACTCGCGAGCTGTGCTTGCAGATAGCCGACGACCTGAACGAATTTGCCAAATATATAGATGGTTTGCACGTAGCTGCCGTATATGGCGGTGCATCTATCGAAACACAAATTCGCACTCTGCGCCATGGCGTGCAGATTATTGTTGCTACTCCTGGTCGTTTGATCGACCTTATGCATCGCGGAGTTGTGAAATGCGACAATATAGAGAATGTGGTGCTCGACGAGGCTGACGAGATGCTCAACATGGGTTTTGCCGACTCTATAAACGAGATATTCGAGAATGTGCCTAAGGATCGCAACACTCTCTTGTTCTCTGCCACTATGAGCCGCGAGGTGGAGCGTGTGGCCAAGAGCTATCTTACCGACTATAAGGAGATTGTGGTTGGTTCGCGCAACGAGGGTGCGGAGCATGTGAACCACATATATTATATGGTACATGCACGCGACAAATACTTGGCTTTGAAGCGCATCGTAGACTTCTATCCTAAGATTTTCGCTATCATCTTCTGTCGCACAAAGATAGAGACTCAGGAGGTTGCCGACAAGCTTATCAAAGACGGCTACAACGCAGAAGCCCTGCATGGCGACCTTAGTCAGCAGCAACGCGACCTGACGATGCAGAAATTCCGTCAGCATACTGTTCAGTTGCTCGTGGCTACCGACGTGGCAGCGCGCGGTCTTGATGTCGACGACTTGACCCATGTTATCAACTATGGTTTGCCAGACGACATAGAGAACTATACTCACCGCTCAGGCCGTACGGGACGTGCCGGCAAGAAGGGTACATCAATCTCTATCATCCACTCTAAGGAGAAGACAAAGGTGCGCAACATAGAGCGCGAGATAGGCAAAGAGTTTGTTGACGGAGTGTTGCCTACACCTGAGGAGATTTGCAAGAAGCAGCTCTACAAGCAGATGGACACCATCATGAAGACTGACGTAGACGAAGAGCAGATTGCACCATACATGGGCGATATAATGCGCCAGTTTGAGTATGTAGACAAGGAAGACTTGATAAAGAAGATGGTTACGATGACCTTTGGCCGTTTCCTCGACTACTACAAGGATGCTCCAGAAATAGAGAAGCCTACAGGAAGAAGCAGCAAGGAGAAGGGCGCACAACGCTCTAAGGTTTCGAACGGACGTCGTAAGCACGAAACAGAAGCTGGCTACAAGCGATTGTTCATCAACCTTGGTAAGGCAGACGGTTTCTATCCAGGCGAGGTGATGCAGTTCCTTAACCGCAACATGAAGCAGCGCCAGGAGGTTGGCCATATCGACTTGCTCTCTAAATTCTCTTACATCGAGGTGCCTGAGGGCGATGCTAACCGCGTGATAAAAGCCATCAACGGCTTGGAATATAAAGGTCGCACAGTAAGATGCAACGATGCCGACGAGGCTGGACACGGCAAAGCAAACCGTGGCGAAAGCAGAGAAGGCAGCAGAAGAGGTGGCGACAGACGTCAGGCTGGCGACTCGCGTGGCGGAAGAAAGAGCAAGGCTGAGCGTCGACGTGATAGCGCCAATGGCGATTGGCGCGAACTCATGAAGGGACGACAGTTTAAGTTCAAAGACGAAGAGCCTGACTTCTCGGAAGAAGGATGGGCACGCAGAAGACCTAAGAAGAAATAATAAAAACTAACCATTATAATTAAGCCAAAACCCAACATCTCTCCAAACAAGACCGACGTTTTTTTAAAACGACTTCTGGTTTGTAGAGAAGTTGGGAAATAGGCAAACTAAAAAACTATGATCTACCGATTTCTTAAGACATGGCTACTACCGATAGTAGCGTTGATTGCCGTAGGCATAGCCCTTGTGACCTACGAGTCGGACTACCTGTTCAAGGTGCAAGAACTCAACTTGTTTCTCTACTCAAAGATATTCTTCGAGCAGCAGATGGTGGTGTCTGGCGGATTGCTGACATGGCTCGGCACTTATTTCACTCAGTATTTTTATTATCCATCCCTTGGCACCACATTGTTGTGTCTGTGGTTAGGACTCATGATGTGGCTCTTTAAGCACGCATTCCGTATAGCCGACCGCTATTCGGCATTACTCCTTGTGCCATTAGCGTTGGTGGTGATAACAGATGTGGACCTTGGCTATTGGATATACTATCTAAAGCTTCGCGGCCATTTCTTCATAGCTCCGATGGGCTTTAGCTGGGCTTTCGTCATGGTGTGGGCTTATCGAGTGCTGCCTACAAAATGGTGGATGCGCACAATATGGTTGCCTATTTCGGTAGCCCTCTCCTACCCTTTCGTTGGCATCTATTCGCTCATAGCAGCATTAACGATGGCTGTTATGGCTTTGGTAGCCAACAAGTCGATAGGCAGAAAAGTTATCGACGCTATCGTGGCTGTGCTTTCGCTTGTTGCAGTACCGTTGGTATGCTATCGTACAATCTTCTCGCAGACCAACATAAGCGACATTTGGTATACAGCCCTACCTTTGTTCCGTACCGACGTAAACCACATGGCTTATTATACTCCATGGATTGCCATGACGGCATTAATGCTTGTTCTGGCTTTGACAATACGCATAGAGGTGGCAGAAAAACCACGCAAGCCTTTATTGTTCTGGACTTCGCAAGTTGCACTTGTAGTCTTAGTGGCTGTAGGCACATGGCATTTCTGGTATAAAGACAAGAACTTCCACCACGAGATAGTGATGAGTCATTGCATCGATAGCAAGGACTGGGAAGGAGTATTAACGGAATATCGCGACATGGATGCCGACGAAGAACCTACACGAATGATGTGGATGATGAAGAATTTGGCTCTAACTCGCCTGGGACGTGCTGGCGACGAGATGTTCCGTTATAAGAATGGCGACGCACATAGCGACGCTCCTTTCGAAGTGCGACTGACCCAGATTGGCGGTAAACAGATATATTACAACTACGGCCAGATAAACTTCTGCTATCGTTGGTGTCTTGAAGACGGAGTGGAATATGGATGGAGAGTAGACTTCATAAAATATCTATTGAAATGCTCTATCCTAAATGGAGAAATGGAGGCTGCACAAAAATATATCGACATATTGAAGCAGACTAAATATTATGCCAACTATGGCGAGCAATTTGAAGTGTTCGTAAAGAATCCTAAGCTCGTGGCTAAGAACTCGGAGTTCTCTACCATTCGCCACTATATGAATAGCAATGATGTGCTGACTTCCGACAACACCCTTGTGGAGATTTATCTTCTCAACGAATTCTCAAACGAAGATAGCAACGACCCTCTATACCAAGAGCAGACCCTGCTGGCAGCTCTACAACAGAAGGATATCCAGATGTTCTGGCCTCGCTTCTTCCATTATGCACAGCTGCATCAAGGTAAACGCATGCCTACCCACTATCAAGAGGCTGCATATCTGTATGGTCATCTTGAAAACCATGTAGACATTTCGCATATGCCATTCGACGAAGAGGTGAAAGCCAACTACGAAGGCTTTATGGCTCTTGCTCAGCAAAATGCAGGACTCACAGAAGAGCAGCTGAAGCCAATAATGTATCCTCAGTATGGCGGCACTTTCTATTACGAATATTTCTTGATTAGAAACCAGAAGAGTTATTAAACAAATGAAACAGCTAACATTATTATTCACCCTCTGCCTCGTGCTACTTGCAAGTTGCCGACAGGCTGAGGTTCCTACACAATATACCGACAGCTCGCAGCTGCCAAAGATGTATCCCGACTATGTAGACGTGACGATACCTATAAACATAGCTCCACTATCTATGGAACTATGTCAGCAGGCTCAAGACGTAGTGGTTCGCTATGCTGCGAGTGGCGAAGAGATTGTTTGTGGCGGCAAAAAGGCTATGCCTGCTATCGACGAATGGAAAGACCTGACATCAAAGGCTGCAGGTGGCGACATCACGGTCGAGGTATTTGCTAAGAACGACGACAAGTGGACTCGCTTTAAGCCTTTCGCCATTCATGTGTCAAAGGATTCTATCGACCCTTATATCAGCTATCGTCTGATAGCACCTTCGTATGTCACCTACGAAGAGCTAACCATAAACCAGCGTTGCCTTGAAAACTATGATGAGAGCGTGATATACAACAACATGCTTCTGTCTGTAGAAACCGATGGACAATGCATCAATTGCCACAATTATCAGGCTTACAATCCTAATCGCATGCAATTTCATGCTCGACAGAATCATGGAGGAACCGTTGTTGCCTATGATGGCAAGGTGAAGAAGGTGAACATGAAAAACGATTCTATCCTATCGGCAGGAGTTTATCCAGCATGGCACCCTTGGCTAAAACTTATTGCCTATAGCACCAACAAAACCATGCAGAGCTTCCACACTCGCGACATCAACAAAATAGAGGTGCTCGACTCGCAGTCTGACCTTATTATATATGATGTAGACAAGAACGAGGTAACGAATATCGAAAACGATTCTACCGAGTTTGAATGCTATCCTGCTTGGTCGCCAGATGGCAAATGGCTATATTATGTTAGCGCCCACTTTGAGTTCCGCGACACTATTCCTCACGAAACAGAGTGCATAATGCGTTCGAAAGAGATTAAATACTCTATATATCGCAAGTCGTTCAACCCTGAGACTATGCAGTTTGGACCTCGCGAAATGGTATTCGATGCAGCATCGCTTGGCAAGAGCGCCACTCTGCCTCGCATATCTCCTGACGGCAAGTATCTGTTGTTCTCGATGGGTGAGTGGGGATGTTTCCATATTTGGCATCGTGATGCCGACCTCTACATGCTTCGCTTAGCCGACAACAAGGTATGGCCACTCACCAAGACTAATTCGCCACAGGCAGAGAGTTTCCACAACTTCTCAAGTAATGGCAAGTGGATAATCTTCTCATCACGTCGCAACGATGGCGACTATACTCGCCTATTCTTTGCTCATGTAGATGCTGATGGCAACACCACCAAGGCTTTTGAGCTGCCTCAGCAAGACCCTGACTTCCATCGCATGTTTATGAAGAGCTACAACATACCTGAGTTTATGCGTGGACCAGTAACTATCAAACCGCAAGAGTTTGCCGACGTATTGCGCAACGACAACATAGAACCTGTGAAATATCGCAGCAAGAAATAAAAAACGAAATAAACATAAATGAAAAATGCTCCATTTGCCTATCAATCACAGACGGGCGAATGGAGCATTTTCATAATGAATGTTGAAAATGTTAGTCTAAAAACAGAATCACAATCGTATAAATCTCTAACTAAACTAAAACTTATGAAAACGTTTATTTCTTATTTCTGATTGCAAAGATAGCAATGTTATAAATATCAACGGAAGGAAATTCGTTATTAAAGGGGACCAAATCGTTAAATACCATTTTTCATACCTTTAATAACTATTATTACTCCTTTTCTTAACAGAAAATACTCCTTTTTAAGTAAAAACACACATTTTCTAATAAAATCTACACTATAAAACTTCATATTTTACCTCAATTAATGTATCTTTGCATCTATATCATATAAATCTCTATTAAGAACATATAATGTTAGCTAAACGTTTATTATACATTTTTTCTTGCTTATTTTGTTACGTTCTTACAACCGTATCACAAAATCTGCCATACCGATTGGTGAATACCATCCACTTATCGCCTGCCGACGAGTGCCGTTGGATGATGTTCGACCACGGAGGACTTATGTGGCTCGGTACAAGCTCTGGACTAAAATCATGGGATGGATATGACTTCCAGAACTTCCGCTCTACAGCTTTCTCGCCAGGTATATTGCCAAACAATACCGTATTGAGCATAACCGAAGACAATAATAAAATATTGTGGTTGGGCACGCGCAATGGCTTGGCACGCTTCGATATGAAAACAAGAAGCTTCAACACTTTATTTATAGAAGGAGATTCATATCGAACTATATATACATTATATACTTCTACTGACGGCACAGTATGGATTGGCACAGATGGAGGATTGACAAGATATGATGAAAAGACACACAAATTTGATACATATACAGAAAAAAACTCCATATACCTTGATAGTGACGGAAAGAAGTCTGCCGACCGACATATTAGTGTAAAATCTATAATCGACGATGGACATGGCAACTTATATCTTGGAACATGGAGCGATGGTGTATTGATATTTAATCCTAAGAAGCGTACGTTCCAAAGATACGAAAAGATAAACAATTTTAATTCTGCCTATTCGCTATATCTTGATAGCAAGGGTAGATTGTGGATAGGCTCATGGAGCGAAGGCTTACAAATGATACCTAATCCAGAACAAGGTCCTCGCGCCGAACATCTAAATATTCCTATCAACGCAACAGGATTCTATACATTTTATAAGATAATAGAAGATTCCATATCACACAAGATATGGGCAAGTTCGCGCGAGGGTATCTGTCTGATAGACCCTATTACTCTACAAGCAAATTGTTATACCTATGCAGGTACAAATCCTATTGGACTATGTTACAACCTCAACATAGACAACATGGGAAATATATGGGCAGCAACATTTTCTGGTCATATTTACCAATTTGCATCCTCGCCAGCAATATTCCAGTTCTCACAACTTGGCAATATCAAAGACCCTGTAAACATAGGTGCCGTATCTTCTATATATACAGCTGACGGCACATGGTTTTGGCTGGGTGTAAGCCCTAATGGTCTTGTACTATACAACAAGAAAGATGGCAAAACCCTATATAATACCGACATACCAGGATTTGCAGAGCTCAGCAATACAGGTCTGTCTACTCGTATAACGTCTATCATACGCAGATATAACGGACAATTATGGTTTGCCACAAATAGTAACGGCATAATGGTGAAGGAAAATGGCAAAGCTGCAGAAGCCATTTATAGCAATCCAAATAGCTGGCTTAGAGACAACGTGGTAAACACACTCTTCGAAGACCATAACAAAAACTTATGGGTAGGCCAACGTGCATACCTTAGTTTTGTCAGACCCGATGGATCGGGCGAAGCTCTTGTGATGAAAGACGAAAACGGCAACTATCCTTTCTGCGATGTTAGAGGCATTACCGAAGATAAAGAGGGCAATATTTGGGCGGCAACTGAAAATATAGGTATCATAAAGGTTACACCTAAGAAAGATGGTTCGTTCGCATTCCATAGATATTATCCGGAAAACCACAAATATGCAGTAGAAGATGCTACCAACTGTTTCATCGATTCCCGTAATATCTTGTGGGCTATTAGTAATAGCGGCGGATTATTCCGATATGATACCGAAAAAGACTGCTTCGAACCTGTAAATAAGAAATACGGCATAGATGGCGACAAGGTTTTTGCTATAAGCGAAGATAACTATGGACACCTGTGGTTGAATTCCGACGAATGTATCATCCGACTTATATTCGACGATAAGGGAAAAACTTTTGTAACACATTTCACAGAAGAAGACGGAGTGCAAAATGCATCTTTCTTCCCTAATTCTGTTTTCAAATACAAGGATGAAATGTATTTTGGTGCCAACAACGGTCTTATTTCGTTTATACCAAAACGAGATATAAACATCAACGACACCTCTAAGCGAAAGCTTATTGTTACAGATATCATCGCAGATGGTGTATCATATACCGATCTCGACTCTACTGAAAGAGCTCGTATATCACCCATCGCACCACGCTATACACGAACAATTGAGGTTCCAAGCGATATAAAGAGATTGTCTGTAGAATTCTCGCTCCTAACATATTCAAGCCAAGCTCGAAACAAATATGCATATAAGCTTGAAGGCTACGACAACGATTGGAGATATACTGACAACTATCAGCGCATGGCTTCGTTCGAAAATCTTTCGCCAGGCTCGTATACCCTACATCTGAGAGCTTGCGACAATTATGGCAGATGGACAGAACTATCATATACCATCAAGCTAAAGGTATTGCCACCTTGGTATCTGTCGTGGTGGGCATATGCGACATATATTGTACTTCTAATACTGTCTATCTATGGCTCTATCAGATGGTATCGCAACCATATCAAAACCAAAAACCGCTTACAGATGGCTGTGGTATTTACCAATATCACTCACGAGTTGCTAACTCCGCTCACGGTAATATCTGCAACCATTGATATGCTACGCCAAAAGGCTCCTGGACACGACGAGCAATATGGCATAATGCAAAACAATATCAATCGCCTAACGCGACTACTACGCCAGATACTGGAGGTAAGGAAATCGCAAGCTGGACAGCTGAAGCTAAAGGTGCGCAAACAAAACATAGCAGAATTCATAGAAGCTGCATGCGACAACATACGACCTATGGCTGAAGCTCACGGAATAAAGTTGATATTCAACTATCGTGATAGCAGCAAGATTGACGTTTGGTTCGATGCCGACAAAATGGATAAGATTCTCTACAACCTGCTATCTAATGCTGTGAAATACAGCCATGAGAATGGACAGATAGTTGTGGAATTGCAATTAAAGCAGAAGACTATGATCATATCTGTTGCCGACCAAGGTATAGGTATATCAAAAGAGAAATTGCGACACCTGTACAGCAGATTCCTCGATGGCGACTATCGACGTATGAATACCGTAGGTACAGGTATTGGCTTGTCGCTAACTCACGACCTTGGGGTATTACACCATGGCAAGATAGATTGCCAAAGCGTAGAGGGCGAAGGAACAACATTTACCATCCAAATACCTACAGACAAATCGGCATATAGCGATGAAGAAATAGAGTATTCAGAACTGGCTACAAGTCATAGGCTTAACGACGTTGCTACAACCAACAACGACGACGAGGCTATTGGTGATATTGAAGTTGCCGACGGATACACCATTCTCGTGGTAGAAGACAACGAAGAGTTGCTATCGCTAATGAAGCAACTATTAGCACAACATTTCCGCGTGCTTACTGCAAAGAATGGTGTGCAAGCTCTGAACATAATACAGAAGGAAAGCCTCGACCTCGTAATCTCAGACGTGATGATGCCACAAATGGACGGCATAGAGCTAACACAACGCATCAAACAAAGCGACGACTACGGTCAGCTACCTGTATTGCTGCTTACAGCCAAAACTCGCGACGAAGACCGTAACAAGGCATACGAAACTGGTGCCGACCAGTATATGACTAAGCCGTTCAAGCTAAACGAGCTATTGGTACGTGTGCAAAGTATCATCAAAAACCGCGAACGCATCAGACGTAAGTTTAGCGCTCAGACAGAATTCGTGGTAGAAGAGCAACATTATAGCAACCCTGACGAAACTTTCGTTCAGAAAGCTATAGAATGTGTAAAAGCTCATCTCGACGATGCCGACTACGACCGCGAAGGCTTTGCATCAGATATGATGGTGAGCAGTTCTACGCTCTACAACAAGCTTCGCGTCCTAACAGGTCAGAACATATCGGGATTCATCACTTCAATACGCCTGAAAGAAGCATGCCGCATAGCACGCAGAAATCCGAACATCTCTCTTACAGAACTATCTGTACGTGTAGGCTACAACAATCCAAAGTATTTCTCTAAATGCTTTAAGAAAGAATTCGGCATGACTGTAAAGGAGTATCTACAGAAGGAAGAAGGGAAGAGGGAAGAGTGAAGAACGAAGAGGGAAGAGTGAAGAATAAGTTTAATATTGCTGCCACAAGAGCGCCACGTATATGGTTCTCTTGTGGCAGTTAACGTATACAGGACATGCATATTGCCACGCAATAAGATAGCAAGCTGTTTCTTTGTCTGAAAACAAGTTAAAAACCATTAGATTAGATTCTTATTCAAATATTTTTGTGTAAGTTTGCAGCAATGAAAATCATCAAGACACTCATAATCTTTGTCGCTTTGTGCGCAAGTCAGCTATCTCATGCCCAAAGCGACATGAAGGTTGACACCATTAGCCAACCTGCAATTGGCGCACAGACCTTAGGCATGGAATATATGGACAACATATATGCTACGCCTAAAGATTCATTGTGTCTGCCAAGGATAAATAGTTTCGGACAAGTAGACTCATGGCGATTTAGTCCATATAGTTGGAGATATTCTATGCCGTGGGATTTGCACGAAGGACTAAACATGAACCTCGGACTATCTATGTTTGCACAATTTGGCAAGCATTCGTATAGTGGTGTGGGATTCACACAAGACATCTCGGCTATGTATGTGAAGCCTATTACAAACCGCTTGACTATAGCTGCAGGAGGATATTTCAGCAATATAAACTGGGCACACGACTCATATCGCGATGCAGGACTATCGGCTGTAATAGGCTACAGATTTGACGATCATTGGGAGGCTTTTGTATATGGACAGAAATCGCTTGTAAATAATCATCGCATGCCTTACGCCTTATACAACATGCAGGAACTTGGCGACCGCATAGGTGCATCGGTAAGATACAACGTTAATCCATCGATGAGCATAGAGCTGTCGGTAGAAAGAAGAAATACAGGTGTAGGACCCGCCACACCCCCACCCCCTCTCCAAAAGATTGGAGAGTAGTTACCTATATAAACTATTAAAAATTACATAATAGTAGCATAACATTATTAATAATATATAATCAATAAAAAGCCAACATCATTCCATATCCTAACCAAATAGGCTAATCACTCCCCTCTCTTTTGGAGAGGGGCTGGAGGGTGAGGCTTTAAATATTAGTATGAAGATTATCAAAACTATTTTTGCAGCTATGGCTGCCGTTGCTTTGGTTGCTTCTTGCGAGAAGCAGGAACCATCATCATTCTACAGTATTCAGGTCATTTTGCCTTCTACAGGCAACTATCCTATTGGCTATAGCTATGCCAACGAATCTTCCGATTCGCTGAAGTTTGTATCTTATTCGCCATGGAAAATAGTGCAGACAGAAGGCGATGAAGGCTTCGTGACTATAAATGGTAAAACTTCGGGCAAAGGAAATGTACTTGTTAGCTATGGTGTGAACTTCTCTGAGAACACAACAGGCAAAGGTCGCTTTGCTACATATCAGATTGTAGACTCTGAGGATGCAAGTCGCGCTAAGGCTACATTAAGATACGTACAGTTTGCTACACGCCAAGATGGCGCCTTAGGTAATGCTGCCGAGGTGAAGAATATTAGCGGTAGCGATGGTAGCAATATCGACATTACATACGACCTACGCCATCGCCCACTCACGATATCTATGTCGGCTGGCGATATGAAGCGCGAGATTACATTCGCTTACGATGATAATGATAATACCGTTACAGCCACTCAGTCGAAATACGAATTCTCGTATGCCGACACCTTGTTTACATACAACAACGTGAAGCTTAATGGTAGCTACATGGATCGTTTCTTGCCAAACGTAAACAACTACATCTATCAGCCACGCATGCTCATGACTCTTGACTCAAACGAGGCTTCGTTGGTGAACACATTCAACGACACTCGCTCTAACACCAAGCAGGCTATGGCATACCAGGCTTTTAGCAACAATGGCTACGAATATAGCTTTGCCAACGGTTTTATGGTAAAGAATTCTATCGGCAATAAGTTTGCACAGGCTATAGGCGTTTATTATAATGGTAAAAGCAAACTTGATGTAGACAGCATCTACAAGGCTGATAGCATAGGTGTAGAACGCATTTACTCTGACCACAAGCATAAGAGCGAGATGTATAAGCTGTCTTTCAGCAACATCAGCAACCGCATGACAACTGTAGATGCCAACCAGCTTATGGAGGGTGTTGCCAACTGCGACCCATACTTGTTGCTATCGTTCTACAAGCTTGCACGCCAGTCGTATGTATTTTCAAAAGCTGAAGGAAAGAAAGGTGCTCGCTACACATTCGACACCAAAGCTAATGCCGACGGTTCGATAAAGACTCTTGCCGTTACAGATGCCAACGGCAACAAGATAACATATACTTTCAGCTATTAATAACCCATAACCCTCTGTATAGATAAAAAATATAGATGAAGATAGGAGACATACAATTCGGCAAACACCCCGTATTTCTTGCCCCTATGGAAGATGTTACAGACATAGGCTTCCGTATGCTTTGCAAACGCTTTGGCGCAGCCATGGTGTACACGGAGTTTGTGTCGGCAGAGGCTTTGGTAAGGTCGGTTAAGTCGACCATGAACAAGCTCAACATCTGCGACGAAGAGCGCCCTGTGGGCATACAGATATATGGTCGCTCGGTTGAGGACATGGTAGAGGCTGCCAAGATAGTTGAGCAGGCAAAGCCTGATGTGATAGACATCAACTTCGGTTGCCCTGTAAAGAAGGTTGCAGGCAAAGGTGCTGGCGCAGGAATGCTGAGAAACATTCCGTTGATGCTTGATATCACGCGCGAGGTGGTAAAGGCAGTTAACGTGCCTGTGACAGTAAAAACTCGATTGGGATGGGACCACGAAAACCTCATCATCCCTACCCTTGCCGAGCAGTTGCAGGATTGCGGCATAAAGGCATTGACCATTCATGGTCGCACACGTAGCCAGATGTATACTGGTAATGCCGACTGGACTCTCATCGGAGAGATAAAGAAGAATCCACGCATACAAATTCCTATCATCGGTAATGGCGACATAACAAATGCCGAAGAAGCTAAGGCTGCCTTCGACAACTATGGCGTAGATGCAATAATGGTGGGCAGAGCAACCTTCGGTCGCCCTTGGATTTTTAAGGAGATAAACGACTGTTTGGAGGGCAAAGAGCCTCAGCCGCTAACAGTAGACGAGAAGATAGACCTCTTGGAGGAACAGCTAAAGATAAATGTGGAGCGTATCGACGAATATCGCGGTATATTGCACACTCGTCGCCATCTGGCTGCCAGCCCTGTATTCAAGGGAATACCTGACTTCCGACAAATACGTATCGCCATGCTAAGAGCCTCAACTATGAAGGAGCTGATGGAGATATTGGAAAACTGCAGAGAAATTTGTAAAAAGCATATAGAAGAGCTATGAGAACAGGAATATTCGTAGGAAGCTTCGACCCCTTCACTATTGGTCACGACTCGATAGTGCGCCGTGCGTTGCCGCTATTCGATAAGCTCGTGATAGGAGTAGGCGTAAACGACAAGAAGAAATATACTACCACTACCGACGAAAGGGTAAAGGCTATAAAGGCTGTATATGCCAACGAGCCAAAGGTAGAGGTAGTAGCTTTTAGCGACTGCACCATGGATTTAGCAAAAAGAGTCGGAGCAGGCTTTATTGTGAAAGGGGTAAGGAATGTACGCGACTTCGAGTTTGAACGCGACCAAGCGGAAATAAACCGCCTTGTGGGCAATATAGAGACTATCCTGCTATACTCTGAACCGGAATTGGCTTGCGTATCGTCGAGTGCGGTAAGAGAATTGCGAGCTTTCGGCAAAGATGTAGATAAATTCCTGCCAAAAAGCAAATAATTATAATTTAGCATGGTAGCTACATATTTTTTTGCTACTTTTGCCAAAGAATTAATTCTGTAACATTATGATTACATACAACGCAGAGGGCGTGAAAATGCCCAAGATAAAGAAAAGGGAAACTACAGCTTGGATAAAGGCTGTTGCTGCCCAGCATGGACGAAAGGTCGGAGAAATAGGCTACATGTTTGTAGACGATGAGAAGATACTCGAGGTAAACCGCGAATATCTTGGTCATGACTACTATACAGATATCATCACCTTCGACTATGATGAGGACGACATAATAAGTGGCGACCTCGTAATATCGCTCGATACCGTAAAAACCAATGCTGAACAGTTTGGCAAGGAATACGACGACGAGCTACATCGCGTAATCATCCACGGAATCCTTCACCTTTGTGGCATCAACGACAAAGGACCAGGTGAACGTGAGATAATGGAAGCCGAAGAGAATAAGGCTTTGGCTATGAGATTATAGGTTTCATTACAAACATCATCTATATGAAAACACCCTCTTTTATTTTATCTGTTTTGCTTCTCATATTTTCACAAGAGGCAATTGCACAGACTGTAACTCGCTACTCATACGACGAGAGCGGAAACGTGGTCAGTCGCAGGGAGTTTGGCTATGCATCGCATAAAGCTGCAAAGAATATTTCTGTGGCTGACACCACAAGCTTCGCAAATATATACTACGATGACAACAATTGCACATTAACTATCAAACTTAATAATACCACATTGGGTGCAGCTACCAATGTGAACATCTACAATGCCACTACCAGACTGAAGATTTCCTCGTTTTCCTTTGACTACACAACTTATACTTATAACATGACCACTTATCCACAAGGCATCTACATAGTAGAGGCTATTTGTGGTGAGAATGTTACGACAAAGAAGATAACGAGGTAAACAACTATAAACTACCATCTTAGCTAATGAAGCCATTATCCACCATAATATATACGCTATTCTTCGTGATTAGTATGCTTCCACAGAAAGCCAATGCCGCTGTGGAAGACGATGTAGTAGTGGGAAAAATTGCCGACACTTATAACGTTACGCCTGTCGGGCAGTTCGCTTATTCCATACCTTTGGCTGTGGCATCGGGCACTGGCGGCATGGAGCCAAAACTATCGATTGTATATAACAGTTCCAACGGCACAGGGTTGTTGGGGCAAGGGTTCGACCTGCAAGGCTTGTCTATCATAAGCCGTGCACCTCAAAACCTCTTCAACGATGGCAAGGCTGATATCATTCGATTCACATCGGCAGATCGCTTCGCTCTTGATGGCAACAGGCTGCAAAGGATTAAGGCAGAAGGCAATGTGGTGGAATACCGAACAGAACGGGATAGCTATGCTCGCATATTGGCGTATGGCTCGCAGGCTAATCCCGACAGCTTCGTGGTATATGGCAAGGATGGCATAAAATACAAATATATCTCATATATCAATGGCAACTCGCTTTATTGGAACTTGGCGGAAGCTATTGACACCAAGGGCAATTACTTTACCATAACATATTCGGGTGAGCAGAACCAAGAGGTTATACCAACAAGGATAGACTATACTGGCAACGATGGGGCTGGGCTGCGTCCGTATGCTTCTGTGTCATTCTGCTACACAAGCCTAAACAGCACGCCTACTTACATATCAGGCATGCCTGTGACACGCACGAAATTTATTTCATCCATAATTGTCGAGTGTGATAGCGAGTGCGTGCGAAAATACTCCATGGAGTATGCCCAAAGGAAGAATAAGCTATTTTTGTCGAGTATCACAGAAAGTACGGCCTCACAACAGAAAAGACCAACAAGGTTTTCGTGGGACAATAGCGAGCAATATAGTATCACCAATCGAGAGTTTACGAACACAGAGTTCAAGAACAAGCGAATAGCAATAGGCGACTTCAATGGCGATGGCAAGGCAGACTTTATTGCTTATTCTAATAGCAACCAGAAGGATTACAACTTCTTAATCTATCTGTCGCAAGGCGACTCTTTTGCCTCTCCAATTCCTTTCACTTATTCCATACCATCAACAGGTAGTAAGGCTGTACGCATAGAGGAGATTTGCGTTGGCGACTTCAATGGCGACGGATATGACGACATCGTTGTGGAGCGCAGCAACTCACCATTCTATTATCTTGACTATTGGGAATGTAAGGTTTCCAACAATGGACAGCACGTAGGCTTTGGCTACCAGAAGACTATTACTGCGCCATACCAGTTTGCGCATACCATGCACGTGATGGATGCCAACTGCGATGGCGCTGCCGACTTGTTCGTATACAACAAGAACTATTATTCTAAATCTTACTATACGCTACTTTCCGCATCGTCTGGCAATCAGGTAACCCCACTGACCATGGGATATTCCGGCGAGCTTGCCAACGACTGCTGGGACAATGCAGGATGTGTGTGTCTGATTGACTTGGATGGAGATGGGACGAACGAGATACTGAATATCAAGGAGCAGAAAGCTGCCAATGGCTGCGGCAGCGTGCTTTACACCCTATCGCCCTCCACAGGCGAGCTGAAAGAAATAACGGGGCTTACCATCGGAGGCGAGGACAAGTTCATCATTGGCGACTTCAATGGCGACGGCAAGACCGACATACTGCAAATGGGCGACGAGAAGAACACTAAGTGGACTATGAACCTCTCGCGCGGGGTGTTGAAAGGTCAGTTGTTCCATTCGTTTGATATGCAGTCATCGCCTTTCTCGCTCAAAGACACAACAGCTATCGTGGCAGATATAAATGGAGATGGAAAGAGCGATATGTTCGTCTTGGACAAAAACAATGTTTCTCCTATATCTGTATACATAAACAATGGCAACGCCACTGGATTTACAGCCGTGTCGGGACAGGCATACGCACAGGCAGGAAAAAGAGTTTATAAAATTGCCGACTTCAATGGCGATGGCAAGACAGAGCTTATAGCTTATGCAAAGTATAACGACAATACAACAGGCTTCTCGCTGCTGAAGAATGCAAATACAAGCACTGATTTACTAACTGAAACAAGAGATGGGTTGACAAATACGACTCGTATCGTATATAGTCGACTTTCTACTAATGACGTATTTACAAGGGGTACGCAAAACACCTACCCGATAGTTTCTGTTGGTTGCTCATGGCCTATTGTTGCCAACATCTCAACTCCAGACGGCATCGGTGGTTACAGAATCACACGATATCATTATACTGATGCTTTACTCGACAAGCGTGGGCGAGGAATGCTTGGTTTTAGAAAGTTTCAAGCCACAGATGTAAATACAGGCACAACACAAACAAGAGAATCTGAGGTGGTGCAGCCTATCGTTGCTTATATGCCTAAAAAGGAGTATACGAGAATAGGTAGCACCACGATATCGGAAACCACATATACGAACTCCGTAGACTTCCACTACAATGCCGGCAACAGCAAAGAGTGGGTGTATTCTTGCGTGCCAACCACAACCCACTCAACCTCATACGAATACAATACAGGCATTACGCTATCGGATGTGGAGACAAGAAAGACATACGACAAGTTTGGCAATGCCAAGCAGATTGTGGAAAAGAGTGGCGATAGGATAATCGTTACAGAAAACATCTTCTACAACGACACTACCAATTGGCAACTGGGACGACTGAGAAATGCAAAAGTAAGAAAGACAGGGAACGGCGAAGAATCTTCGCACGTATCTTCGTTTTCGTATCAAGACACAGGATTGCTCACAAAAGAAATCTTTGATTCTGGGCTGTCTGGTGGTTACACAAAGGAATACACTTATGATATCTTTGGAAATGTTGTAAAAGACGTGGTTACGCCTTTCGACAAATTTGCCCCTCGCACCAACACTACCATTTATGATAGTCGTGGACGCTTCAAGAAGGCTTCCATAAACTCCTTAGGGTATAGAACAGGCCATACCATTGATGAAAAATTAGGCGTAGCCAAAAAGTCTACCGATGCTAATGGTTTGTTAACCATATATACCTACGATAGCTTTGGCAACATTCTGTCTGCGACATCTCCTTTAGACACTACCAAATATACAACGTGGTGGAGTCGTGATGTTGCGCAAGCTCCTATAAATTCCGAATATTACACAAAGACAGAATCTACAGGAAAACCTACTACTACCACCTTTTACGATTGCTTGGGAAGAGAGGTCAGACGTGTCACAGAAAGTCCTGACGGCAAGTCTATACTGGCTACTATCACCAACTATGACAACTGCGGCAGGGTGCACGAAGTATCAAACCCATATTTCCCTAAATATCAGCCAATCTTAACTACTACGGAATACGACAAGGCAGGCAGAATAGAAAGCGTTACCGACCAACTTGGACGAACAACAAGGTATAGCTACGACGGACTGAAAACCACAGTTACTAATGCCAATGGGTATAGTAGCTCAAAAATCGTTGACAGGCATGGCAGACTCGCCAAGAGCATCGATGCGAATGTCAACAGCATCTGCTATTCTTACGACATTGACGATAATTGCGTCTGTGTAGAAGGGCCAACAACCACCATTCGAACAGAGTTCGACAAATATGGAAACCGCACAAAGCTCATAGACCCAGACTTGGGCGAGATATCATATGCATACAATGGATATGGGGAGCTTGTAAGCCAAACCGATAGCCATGGCACCACAACATTCGAATATGACGTCTTGGGGCGACTCACAAAGGAGACACGTCCCGACTTTACATACACATATTCATACGACAACCAGCTAAAAGGCTTTATGGACACAAAGTCGAGCTCCAACAACACATCCATAGCTTACAAATACGACAAGTATGGACGCACCATCTCCGAAACGCACGAGATGGGCAACAGGTCATTTACCACACGGACATCATACAACAACATCAACAAGCCAGACACCATTTCCTATCCTTCGGGCTTTAATATAAAGCTCAACTATTACGACACAGGATACCAACAGAGCATCCACAATGCAAAGAGTGGACAGCTAATATGGGAAGCAGATGATTACGACGAGTTTGGCAATGTAGCAGTGGCTCACATTGGCAATGATAGGTACACGGGTAGAATCTATAGCCCTGTTGGAACTATAATAGAGGTTGGAACAGACGACATACTATATTGCAAGTATGAATACGATGGGTGCAACAATCTGACAAGCAAGATTGACAATATACGCGGCAATGAGGAATATTATGGCTACGATGCTCTTAACAGGCTTACCATGGCGACTACGGAAGCCAACGGAAAGAGTGCGAGGATAATTGACGTGGAGTATGACGCAGGTGGAAACATAATATCAAAATCCAATGTCGGCAACATAGAGTACAAGGATGGCACCAACCGACTGGCGATGATTGAGGGCTATAAGATACCCGAATGGGAGAGCATAAAGTATACATCATTTAACAAGATTAAGGAGGTGATTGCGACCCGCAAAAACGGCATCAGGGACATACGCTTTGTCTATATGCTGGCATATGGACCAGACAAAACACGCTGCATGCAGGGACTTTACCCTCAGGGCGGATCAGGCACTAACTACAACTGCAAGTATTATGTCGGCAACATCTATGACGAGGCTCACAACAATGGCAAGGTACTCAAACAAGACTACATATATGCCAATGGCAATCTTGTGGCTATTCACCAAACCAACCAAGGAAATGAGAAGATGCTATATGTACATCTCGACAACATTGGATCAATATGGGCTTATACCGATGAGAACGGAGAAATAACAGAAGAGCTTAACTACGACCCTTGGGGACGAAAGCGCAATCCTGAGACGTGGGATTACTATACAGGCTATAAGCATCTGACAAGCAGCGACCGTGGGTTTGGCGGACATGAACAGATGGACTTCATGGACATGGTGAACATGGATGGACGTATGTACGACCCATACTTGGGGCGCTTTCTGTCGCCCGACCCATACGTACAGGCTCCAGACAATACGCAGAGCCTAAACCGCTATGCCTACTGCCTGAACAACCCATTGTCGTATACCGACCCTACAGGCTACTCATGGATTGGCAACTTCATCTCTGCAGCAATAGGCATAGCCGTGTCAATTGAAACAGGGGGCTTTGGCGGAACGTTCTTGGGAGTGATGGCGAGTGCCGCTTGCGGCGGCGCCTCATCGGCATTCGTAAGTAGCATGATGAATGGCAATAACCTGTGGACAGCCACAAAGACAGCATTCGTGGGCGGATGCTGGGGTGCAGTAGGCGGAATTGCAAACTATGGCATAGGTAGCATAGGTGGTGATTGGTACACAAGGATAGCATTACACTCCGTATCCGACGCATCCATGGAAGCATTGCAAGGCGGACATTTTGAGCATGGATTGCTTGTTGGTGCAGTGTCGGCTGGCGGAGCCGAAGCCATCAGTGCTTATGGCAGCAATATGTCAAATGCAAGCATGATAGCTTGTGAGGCTGCCCTTGGCGGTGTGGTATCGGAATTGGGTGGCGGTAAGTTCGCCAACGGTGCAATGACAGCGGCTTTCCAAATGATGTATAACCATATGTCGCATACTGGTTATTATGGCGATGACGACGATGATGTAAGCTACACCTCTGCCGTGGCTCCATGTGCCATTGCACTCAGTGCTATTGATGGTCCTGCGCCTTTTGGGGACGCAGTAGCCGTGGGCTTATTAGCTGGTGCAGTTGTAGCAGATGCCGTCAATGACTACATAAATACGATATATGTAACATATACTCTCACAAATCCAAAAACAAAACAGGTTTACGTAGGTAGGACAAGTGGAACTGGAACTCCACAACAAGTTGCAAATCGTAGGTATAGACATCATTATTTGAGAAGAGCGCAAGGTTTTGATAAACCTGTTGTGGACAGGTGGTCAAAAAGCTACTCTGCCATACGAGGACGTGAGCAACAACTAATAGACTATTATGGTGGTGTGGGTAGCCCTAAAGTCGCAAATATAATTCGAGGGGTCAGTCGATTCAATCCAAAAGGACTGATATACCATAACGATTCTGATAAGAATTTTGGAAATATAGCTTCGTATACAGGAATTTATCAATAATTTAACAATATTAGACAATGGAAGATTTAGATTTTTTAAAGAAATGGTGTCTTGCCCATTTGAAATTTGATAAAGAAAATATATTAAAAGGCAATTTTCTAAATCAAGAAGCAAAAGACGAACTTGTTGCAGAAGTACGTAAAGTTGAAGACAAGGTTTTAATTTATTATAATAATAAAAACATAAGAAAATTAAAATTCTTTTTCAAATCATTTAATCAAGATGCATGTACACCCGACGAACCAGGCTATCCTATACTGAATGCCTACCTTCGTGCTGCTTGCGGCAAGGACTTACGTGACTTTGACAAGAAACGATTGGAAAGGGTGAAAAAGGTAGAGGACAGAGGATATATAAAGACAAATAGTGAATTCTACTTGATACGCAACCATATCGACTACCTCGAGGCTACAAACGCCACGGATGAAGAAATCATTAAGTTCGATACGCTGATTACACTCTACGAGGAGAAAATAAAGGAGAAAATGGAAAGGCAAAGGAAGAAGTAGGCTGCAAGAAAAAGAGTGAGGGTGCAACTATAAAAGCTAAAACGCAATATGGGGCGGAAGAGGTCGCCCCATATTGCGTTTTAATTATGTATACAGATACACATTTTGTTATAATGGTTATTGTTTATTTTATCAACTCTACCGCCTTTTGTACGATATCGTTGGTTTCGTTCATTATCTGGAAATACTGGCTCATATCCCAAATATCGCGTGCCACAAGGGCTTTAAGCTGCTGACGTAGCGACTTTGTTGTCTGCTCTACTTCCTTGTCGTTGGCAGGTTCAACCTTCTGCTTCTTGCCTTCGGCATATATACCATCGATAACCGACTGAGGGATTTCGAAGGTTGAAAGGAACTTATCAAACGAAGTATATTTCGACTTAAGCTGCTTGCGATTGGCATCAATATAGCGAAGACTTGCGTTGATTACACAACCCTTGGCTGTAAGCTGGCGATGATACTTGGTATATTTTGTTGTATCGAGAGGTACAAAGAAGTCGGGCATGATGCCACCACCACCATATACCACACGCTTACGACGAAGAGTATTATATTTCAAGGAATCTGCGAAATGTATAGAGTCGGCACTATATAGTTCGCCATGCTTGAAACGCTCATCAAGTTCAAGGTCGTATCCCTTGCGGTCGCCCTTCTTATAAGGTTTCTGTATGCAACGGCCAGATGGTGTATAATAATGAGCTATTGTTAGTCGCATCATAGAACCATCAGGGAAGTCGATAGGACGCTGAACTAAGCCCTTACCAAACGAGCGTCGACCAACAACCATACCGCGGTCTTGATCTTGTATGGCTCCTGTAACAATCTCGGCTGCAGAAGCCGAGAATTCGTTGACCAATACCATAACTTTGCCGTCAAGCAACTTTCCGTTGCCCTGAGCGCGATATTCCCTGCGTCCTGCTGCTCTACCCTCGGTATATACAATAAGGTCGTTCTTGAGCAAAAATTCGTTTGCTATATCGACAGCAGCCTGCAGATATCCTCCTCCATTCTCCTGAAGGTCGAGGATGAGGTCGCGCATGCCTTGCTTCTTAAGCTTTTCTATGCCATCCATAAACTCCTTGTATGTTGTAGCACCAAAGCTTCCGATACGGATGTAGCCAACTTTAGGCCGTATCATATATACGGCATCAACGGTAGTGACAGGAATGCGGTCGCGAGTGACGATAAACGACAAAGGTTCGTCAATACCACGGCGAATGACGCCAAGCTTCACCTTGGTGCCCTTCTTACCGCGCAGACGCTTCATTATCTCTTCCTTAGCCATTTTCACACCTGCTATGGCAGTATCGTTGACAGTTACGATACGGTCGCCTGCAAGGATGCCTACCTTCTCAGAAGGACCTTTCAATACAGGCTGGATAACCATCAAGGTATCGTCGACCATATTAAACTGTACGCCAATACCATCGAAAGAGCCTTGCAACGATTCTGTAAGCGCCTTTGTTTCCTTAGCTGTAGAATATGAAGAGTGAGGGTCGAGCTTCTGGAGCATGCCTACGATAGCATCTTCAACAAGCTTCTGCTCGTCTACAGAATCTACATAAAGGTTTGTAACAGCCATTTCAGCTATCTGCAGCTTGCGTATCGGACTATCAGAGCCAAAGTTTAGCTTTAGCTGTGCAGAGGCTGTGAGTGCCGTGATAAGGCACAATAGCGATATAATTGAAATTCTTTTCATTAATGTTGAGAGTTGAATGTTGAATTAGGGGCGATGAATTATGGATGAATAGTTAGGAGTATTGCCGTTTATATTCCATTACGCCAACTCCTCGTCAGGCAAATCTTCTTCAACCACAAGGTTGTCGATGATAAAGTTCTGACGCTCCATAGTATTCTTGCCCATATAGTATTCCAAGAGCTTAGACACCTGGTCGGTCTTGTGGAGTGTAACCTGCTCAAGGCGCATGTCAGGACCTATGAAATGCACAAACTCCTCAGGACTAATCTCTCCCAATCCCTTGAATCGTGTTATCTCAGGGTCAGGACCAAGGTCTTTGATGGCCTGCTGACGTTCTTCGTCGCTATAGCAATAGCGGGTAACGAATTCGCTCTTCTTAGAAGTAGCTACAGCTTGCTCTATAGCCTGCTTGTCCTTTATCTTGGTTTTCTTATTGCGCACACGGAACAAAGGAGTCTGCAGCACATATACGTGTCCCTTCTTGATAAGGTCGGGGAAGAACTGAAGGAAGAATGTGATGATGAGCAGACGGATGTGCATACCGTCGACATCGGCATCGGTAGCCACGATAACCTTGTTGTAGCGCAAGGTGTCGAGACCATCCTCTATATCGAGGGCTGCCTGAAGGAGGTTGAATTCCTCGTTCTCGTATACTACCTTCTTGGTAAGTCCGAAGCAGTTGAGCGGTTTACCACGAAGTGAGAATACCGCCTGAGTGTTTACATCGCGGCTCTTGGTGATACTTCCACTCGCTGAGTCGCCCTCGGTAATGAATATCGACGATTCCTCTTTGCGTTCATTCTTCACATCGCAATAGTGGATGCGGCAGTCGCGAAGCTTACGGTTGTGGAGGTTAGCCTTCTTAGCACGCTCACGAGCCAACTTGGTGACACCAGCCATGGCCTTACGTTCGCGCTCATTCTCCTTGATTTTCTGCTCAAGGATATCGGCACAATCTTCTTTGTGGATATGCAGATAGTTGTCGACCTCACGTTTCAGGAAGTCGCCAACATACTTGTTTATGCTCTCGCCATCTGGAGCCATCTGGGTGCTACCAAGCTTAATCTTGGTCTGACTCTCGAATACTGGCTCTTCTACGTTGATAGCTATGGCAGCCACGATACCATTACGGATATCGGTATATTCATAGTTCTTATCGAAGAATTCCTTTATAGTCTTTGCGATATGCTCCTTGAAGGCACTCTGATGAGTACCGCCCTGAGTGGTATGCTGACCATTTACGAACGAATGGTATTCCTCGCCATATTGGTTAGCATGGGTGAAAGCAATCTCTATATCCTCGCCCACGATATGAACGATAGGATATAAGCCGTCGTTGGTCATATTGTCGTTCAACAAGTCTTCAAGACCATTACGGCTCTTTATGCGGCGACCATTATACATGATGGTCAATCCAGAGTTGAGGTAGGTATAGTTGCGCAACATCACCTCTACGATCTCGCCATGGAAGGAGTAGTTCTTGAAGAGAGTGTTATCAGGCTCAAAATATATGTATGTACCATTCTCATCCTGAGTCTTCGAAGTCTTGTCAGAGATAAGAATACCTTTCTCGAAGGTAAGATGTCGCACCTTACCATCACGAAACGACTTCACCTCGAAGTGTGAGCTAAGGGCGTTGACAGCCTTTACGCCGACACCATTCAGTCCGACACTCTTCTTAAAAGCCTTGCTATCATATTTACCACCAGTATTCAATACGCTTACAGCCTCAACGAGCTTTCCTTGCGGAATGCCTCGACCATAGTCGCGTACTGCCACACGAAGATTGTCTTCGATGTCTACTTCTATCCTGTCGCCAGCATGCATCTTAAACTCGTCGATAGAGTTGTCGAGCACCTCTTTGAGCAACACGTAGATACCATCTTCAGGCAAAGAGCCATCGCCAAGACGTCCGATATACATACCCGGACGTGTGCGCACATGCTCCATGTCGCTAAGGTGTCGGATGTTGTCGTCGTTATATTCCACAGGCTGCTCGGCTGCCGACGAAAGGTTATTGATATTATCTTCTGACATAATTGTTTTCTATTGGATTCTTCACTCTTCACTCTTCTCTCTTCACTCTTCACTCCTAAATGCTCTTCTTGTAGCATTTACGGCGCTTATGCAGTTTGGTGTCGAAAGCCTCCCATTGTCCTTGAACGTTGGTATTTGTTTCCATCTCCACCTGTGTTTCGCCCCACTTTATGCCACAAGCCTGATAGCGAGGAATAAGGTCGGAGAATAGCAAGGCGTTGGCTCCCTTAGCACGATATTCTGGCAAGAAGCCTACGAGCAAGAGGTCTACACCCTCGGTCTTATGCATCTTGAGCGCACGAAGCACATGCCACCAGCCGAATGGGAATAGGCGACCACGATGGCACTTTTGCAAAGCCTTGGCAAGCGACGGTATGGTGATACCGATACCAGCAAGCTTGTCGTTGGCATTACCATCTTCGATAAGGGTAATGAAATCAAGGTCGGCAAGCTTAAGATACATATCGATATATTGTTCTATCTGGCGTGGTGTAAGCTCAGAATAGCCATATAGGTCTTTGTATGTTTCGTTGATAAGCTCAAAGATACGTATGCCATAGCCTCCTTGGTAAATATCCTTTTTGGTGAGCTTCTTAACCTTAAGGTTATATCTCTTAGCCACCATCTGGGCTATCTTAGCATAGCGCTCTGGCATCTTTTCAGGTACTCCAACCTTATACTCCACATAATTGTTGTCTACCTCAAAGCCTTCCAAAGCCTCGATATGCTCAGGATAGTAGGCATAGTTGTAGATGGTAGACATGGTGCCAAGTTGGTCGAAGCCCCATGTGAGCATACCTTCAGGGTCCATATCTGTGAAGCCGAGCGGACCAACGATTTCATTCATGCCTTTCGACTTGCCATAGTCTTCAACAGCCTTGAGTAGAGCTTTAGAGACTTCACGGTCGTCGATAAAATCAATCCAGCCAAAGCGTACAGACTGACGGTTCCACTTGTCGTTGGCTTTATGATTGATGATGGCAGCAACACGGCCGGCAACCTTACCGTCCTTGTAAGCAAGGTAATATTCTGCCTCGCAGAAGTCGAAAGCAGCATTGCGGTCCTTGCTAAGGGTGTTCATATCGTCGCTGAAAAGATTGGGCACATCATACTCGTTGCCTTCGTATAGGTCGTAGTGGAAGTCTATAAACGTCTTCAGTTCTTTCTTTGTCTCAACCTTCTTGATTTCTATTAATGACATGATATTCAAAGTTTTTGGATATATAATCTACTATATAAAACATGCAAAAATAGCAATATTTCGCCAAACGACCAAATATTGCTATCATTTTTCAGTTATTTTACTTCTTTCCGTTAATTTGCTTTCTTACAAACCAATATTACATGACTATCGTCAGCTAATGTTGTGGCAAATAGATATACATCGCCACCATCTTTAAGCTTCAATCGTTTTCTGAGTTCTGCTACCGAGAGTGGGAAGTTGCGAGTGGTGATATTAGCCTTAGTGATATTGGCAAGAGTGCGCTTCAGCTCTTTCTTGTTCATCGTTGTCATAGCTTCTACAATGAATCTACGACCAGGAAATTCTGCCACATCTTCCGTAGAAACAAATAAATGGGAATTGCGCCCTATTCCACTCACGCCATACTTCGCAGCTAAGGCTTGAAAGCAACCTGCCTTCATGATAGACGCATTTGGCTCAAAGAGATAGTTGCCAACTATCGCATCTGCTTCTGAATCTGAATACGAAACTGGCGCTACATCTTCATCAGGACAATAGGCAAACTGCTGATTACCATTTACGCATACCACTTTTAGCTTCTGTTTGCCATGGGCTACTACCATGAGCAATTCCTTGCATTCGTTGGCAAGCGACACTATATGAACTTCTGTGACGCAACTACTACCATCAAGACAACCATCTACTGCAGCCACAGCACTATGCCAATCGAGCATAGGCGACAGCTTCACCACCACATAGTCGGTCTTCTGCATGAGCATTGGCAACAACTCAAGGATGTTTGGTGTGCAATCTTCTATGCCATAGGTGCGTGCGCCATGCTCATCTCTACGTGCAGGATCGATATATACCATGGTGGCTTTTTCAAGCTTCTTGGCATATTCCTCGCCATCGCCACAAACAACTTCTGCCTTATCTAATCCCAACAACGGGAAGTTGTGACGAGCAAGATTACACAACACTTCGTTGCGTTCCACATATACGGCTTTTATATCCAAAGCCGAGGCTATATACGAGAAGTCTACTCCAAAACCGCCCGTAATATCCACGAAAAGGGCTTTTTCGTTCGTTCTAAGGCTTTCGGAAGCTAATCGGCGTGCAACTGCAGCCTTATAGTCAGCCGTAGGCTCAGACGAGCATTGTTCCATCGAAAGATGGGGCGGATATTGCAAACCATCTACCGCAGCCCATCTTGGGAGCTTGGTTTGAGCTATTTGCCAACCGCGTATTTGGTCAAGAGCAAAGACCGCATCTACCTCAGGATACTTAGATGCAAGGAATGCCAGTTGGCGAACATCATCGTTGCGATATTGTTGTATGAATTCGGATGTGGTCATAGATAATTGTTTCTTCTAATGGATTATGTACTTCTACAAATGGCATGTCAATCCCAAGCGAAACTCGAAAGTGCTGGTCTTGACATCTGGATGACAATGATAATGGGTGCTGCGAACGAAATATGCTGTAGAGGCATGTATGCCAAGCACATCGTTTACTTCTATCTCCCAATATGGATTTATCACAAGCAGAATGGCATTACCCTTGTCGCCTTGCGCATTTAGATATAGAGGGTTTATGTTTTCAAGGTCTTTGCCTTCGTAGCCCTTCCAGGTGAATATGCGATAATAGTCGGATTTCAGCTCAAAGCGACCGAAATGACGGAAGTCCATATATGTCATAGTCTTCACGGAGAATCCTGAGCCCATATTATAGTCGCGGTCTATCACGTTATAGTAGTCGCTCTTGGTACCTCCGAGGAGTATTCCGCTTATAAACACTCGTTGCTCAAGTCGTTTCATGGCTCCAGTCTCAGGGAATCTAATCATCATACCAGGACCGAACGAAGCAGCCTCTGATATACGGTAAGGGGTCTGATTACTGCCATTCTTTACAGGTTTAGAGTCGTAGTAGTTGAAATGCTGATAGATACCTACCTCGGCATCCACTTTGCGCTCTGAGAACATAGGTGCGCTCCATATTCGTCCCATGAGGTGAAGGGCGTTGATGAGAGGCTGATTGGCAGAAAGACCAAACTTAACATCGGCTGAGAAATAGTCGTATGGCTTATTCTCACGTCTATTGAATGGATCGCCATATTCCAGATTAAGGGCTATATATGGATTCCATTCGCCACGAAACATCGAACCATCGTCTGCCAAATATCGAGCACCTGCTGTTACGGAGAAGTCGACAGGGAAACGCTTATAGTCATGGTATGGTTCTGCATTTGGCGACACATGCCATGCCTCGCCACTTATCATACGGTTTAAGCCCCGCATAGGACAGATGGCGGTAGCAGCAAACTCACGCATAAAACGTCCAAAGCCTCGCTTGCGGTCGTTTAGTATCACGTTGCTAACTCTATGTGTAATCTCACCTATACAGATACCGCCAAAGGTTGTTGCCATAAGGTCGTTGATGGCTGGAGGCTCTATCTCGCCACAGAATTCCCACATTAGTGAACCGCCAAGGGCGTATGGTGCCGACTCCCAGAAGCTAAGTCCGTTGCTGCGTGCGGCATTATAATATAGGTTGCCATGATATGGGTGGGCAAAAAGGTTGGTTGAGAACTGGTCGTTGTCCCATACGAAACCTTTTTGGAAGTTCTTGTGGATGGTGTGCATATTCACTTTCGCAAACTCTTCGTTCATAACAAAGCGGTCGAAACCATGCACAAGCAGGTTGATGCCCGTGGCTTGTAATGCGGCTATCCATGGATGCTTCTCGTTGTAGTCGTCGTGAATATTCTGGTAGCCACAGGTGTCGGCAGGCTCAAGCGAAGGCAAGAGGTTGGCATGACTGCGATTATATCTGAAGGTCAAGCCCAACTGTGCTATCATACCATTCTTATAGTGCTTATGATGGGTATAATAGCGTGTGTCGCCATAGCCCAACGAACCATAGAAGCCGATATAGCGGTTTAGCTGATAGTCGGCATTAATGTGCGCCTGCAACGAATATAGTCGCTTTGGCTTATCGGCTTGGTCGCTGAAGGTTTCTATATGATAATAGCCTACGTCGCCACTTAGCGATAGACGTGGGGTAATATTAAAGTATTGTCCAAGACGATAATATATGGCTCCAGAGAACTTAGAGTCTAATCCCATATAGTGGCTACCAATACCGATGATATTATATGTAGAGCGGTTGCGGAATCGCAAGGCGCCATTAATCTTCGAGGTGGTACCGGCAAAAGCCATATAGTCGATGGTGGTCTTAGGATTGATATTTACTAATCCTATCTTCTTTGCTATAGTGTCGCGGGTATAATTCAAGAGTCCTATCTGCACTCCTCGTGGATGGCTCACGGCAACATTCAGCAGTCCTATCTGCGAGCCATTCAGAGTGTCGGCATAGTTGTAGGCTGCCACCTGTAAGCCTCGCATATATCCTGCCGAAACATTTACTGCCGACGAAAGCTGCAAACCTTTGTCTACTCCCGAACTGATATTGGTAATACCGCTCATCTGTATACCGCGCAAATTGTGGTTGATATTAGAAACCACGCCAAGCGACAAGCCTCGCTGCTTGGTCACACCATTTATCATACCAATATTAAAGCTACTCTCAATAGTGGTATCTGGCATCAGTCGGAATTCACCGAATGTGATAGGCATGAAATATACACGCCTTGGCTTTTTCGTATTCTCTTGCTGTAGCTTTTGAGCTTGTGAAGATAGTGGCAGTAGCAATAGCAACGCCAACAATAGTTTGTTGTTCTTAATTCTTACCATAAATATGTTCTTACCATGAAATATCTGTAAGTTTTTAGCTTAGTAACGTGACTACAAAAACGCTTCTACAACTGTTACTTTCTGCAAACTTACAACAAATAGTTGGAACAACAGCAAAACTCTACAATAAATTCACGTTTTTACTATGATTATTATTGCTGTAGGATATAATTACCTATAGGTGGATGCTACAAAGCGAATAGCCATCTTACCTTATGCGAATAGTCGATATTACCTATGCGAATAGTCGCACAAGCAAAGGCGAATAGTCGCATAGGCTCACTAAGAATATTATAAATACTAATATTTTAAGCCAAAAAAAACGGTTCCTACAACCTTATGTTGCAGGAACCGTTTTAGTTATTTAGCTATTATTTGTTGCTAAATTAGTCAGCCAACTTAGCCTTCAAGAACTCACGGTTAAGGCGAGCGATGTTGGCGATGCTTTCGTTCTTAGGACAAACAGCCTCGCAAGCACGAGTGTTTGTACAGTTACCGAAGCCGAGCTCATCCATGCGTGCAATCATCTTCTTAGCACGGGCAGCAGCCTCTACACGACCCTGTGGGAGAAGTGCCAACTGGCTAACCTTTGAGCTGACGAAGAGCATTGCAGAACCATTCTTACATGCAGCAACACAAGCACCGCAACCGATACATGTAGCGCAATCCATTGCCTCGTCTGCATTCTCCTTAGGAATCAGGATAGCGTTGGCATCCTGAGCCTGACCTGTACGGATGCTGGTGTAACCACCTGCCTGGATGATCTTGTCGAATGCTGAACGGTCTACCATACAGTCCTTGATGATAGGGAAACCAGCAGAACGCCAAGGCTCAACGGTGATAACGTCACCATCGTTGAAACGACGCATGTAGAGCTGACATGTTGTAGCACCACGCTCAGTCTTACCATGAGGTGTACCATTAATATAGAGAGAGCACATACCGCAGATACCCTCGCGGCAGTCGTGGTCGAAGACGAAAGGCTCCTGACCTGACTCGATGAGCTCCTCGTTCAAGATGTCGAGCATCTCGAGGAATGAGGTATCATCTGGGATGTTCTTCATCTCGTGTGTATCGAAGTGACCCTGTGCTGTAGGGCCGTCCTGCTTCCAATACTTAACTGTGAAACTTATATTTCTTGCCATTGTCTTGTTCGCTTTTTAATTCTTGTAATTTCTTGTCTGTACCTTAATTGCCTCATACTCGAGAGGTTCCTTGTTGAGCACTGGAGCAGTTGTATCGTTGCCCTGATACTCCCAGCAACCTACGTAGAAGAAGTTCTCGTCATCACGCTTAGCCTCGCCTTCCTCTGTCTGGTACTCCTCACGGAAGTGACCACCACAGCTCTCGTTGCGGTGCAATGCATCGTAAGCGATCAACTCGCCCATCAAGATGAAGTCACGCAAGTGGATAGCCTTATCCAACTCTACGTTCAAGCCTTCCTTCTTGCCAGGGATGAAGAGGTTCTTGTTGAATTCCTCGCGGAGAGCCTTCATCTTCTTCAAGCCTTCCTCAAGACCTTCCTTGGTACGACCCATACCTACGTGCTCCCAAAGGATGTGACCCAACTCCTTGTGGATAGAATCTACAGAGCGCTTGCCCTGGATACCCATCAGGCGGTCGATTTCCTTCTGAACACCTGCCTCTGCCTCTGCGAACTCTGGGAGATCGGTAGAGAGCTTTGGCCACAATGCCTGGTCGGCCAAGTAGTTCTGGATAGTGTATGGCAATACGAAGTAACCGTCAGCCAAACCCTGCATCAAAGCAGATGCACCAAGACGGTTAGCACCGTGGTCAGAGAAGTTACACTCACCAATAGCGAAGAGACCAGGGATAGTGGTCATCAACTCGTAGTCAACCCAGATACCACCCATTGTATAGTGGATAGCAGGGAAGATCATCATTGGGTTGTAGTACTTCACGCCGTTGATCTCGTTAGCCAACTCACCTGGGTTAACGTCGGTAATCTCCTCATACATATCGAAGAGGTTGCCATAACGCTGCAGGATAACGTCGATACCGAGACGGTTGATAGACTCAGAGAAGTCGAGGAATACGGCAAGACCTGTGTTGTTAACACCGAAGCCCTTGTCGCAACGCTCCTTAGCTGCACGAGAAGCCACGTCACGAGGAACCAGGTTACCGAATGCTGGGTAACGGCGCTCCAAGTAGTAGTCGCGGTCTTCCTCAGGAATATCAGAACCCTTCTTTGTACCAGCCTGCAATGCCTTAGCATCCTCAATCTTCTTAGGAACCCAGATACGACCATCGTTACGGAGTGACTCTGACATCAAAGTCAACTTACTCTGGTTTGTACCGTGAACAGGGATACATGTAGGGTGAATCTGAACGTAAGATGGGTTAGCGAAGTCAGCACCCTTGCGGTAGCACTGGATAGCTGCTGTACAGTTACAACCCATAGCGTTTGTAGAGAGGAAGTAAGCGTTACCATAACCACCGGTAGCGATAACTACGGCGTTGGCAGAGAAACGCTCCAACTTACCTGTGATCAAATTCTTGGCGATGATACCACGAGCGTGACCGTCAACGATCACAACATCCTCCATCTCGTAACGGGTGAAGAGCTTAACCTTACCTGCCTCAACCATGCGGCTCAAAGAAGAGTAAGCACCGAGGAGGAGCTGCTGACCTGTCTGACCCTTAGCATAGAAAGTACGAGATACCTGAGCACCACCGAAAGAACGGTTAGCCAACATACCACCATACTCACGAGCGAAAGGAACGCCCTGAGCTACGCACTGGTCGATGATGTCGTTGCTCACCTCAGCCAAACGGTAAACGTTAGCCTCACGAGCACGGTAGTCACCACCCTTTACTGTATCGTAGAACAGACGGTAAACAGAGTCACCATCATTCTGATAATTCTTAGCTGCATTGATACCACCCTGTGCTGCGATAGAGTGAGCACGACGTGGAGAGTCCTGGATGCAGAAGTTCAAGATATTGAAGCCCATCTCGCCGAGAGAAGCAGCAGCAGAAGCACCTGCCAAACCTGTACCTACAACGATAACGTCGAGCTTTAACTTATTCTTTGGGTTAACCAAACGCTGGTGAGCCTTATAGTTGGTCCATTTCTCAGCTACTGGTCCTTCAGGTATTCTTGAATTTAATGTCTTAGCCATAATCTTTTTAATTCTTAAATGATTACATTAATTAAGCAGCACAGCAGCACAAAGATGGTGCAACGCCAGCAGCAAATGCCAATACTACAACGATGAAGAGAGCAATCAGAACTGTTACATAAACAATACCGATAGTCTTCCAACGGCAGAACCAAGTCTTACCATTCCATCCGAGTGTCTGAAGAGCACTCCAGAAACCGTGAGTGAGGTGGAACCAGAGAGCTACCAACCAGATGATGTAGAGAACTACATATACAGGGTTAGCAAAGGTATCCTTGATGAAAGCGAAGCCGTCAGCTGGGTTGTGACCGAAGCTTGTACCCAAAAGCTCAGCAAACATCATGTTGTACCAGAAGTTGAAAAGGTGAAGCAACAAACCAAGAACTACGATGATACCAAGTACCAACATGTTCTGTGAAGCCCACTCTACCTTTTCAGGCTTTGCTGTCACAGCATAGCGCTCATCACCACGAGCACGACGGTTCTGTGCTGTCAAGATGAAAGCATAGACGATGTGACAAACTGCCAAAGCTGCCAAACCCAAAGTTGCAGCAACAGCATACCAGTTAGCACCCAACAACTCGCAGATTGTGTTGTAAGCCTCTCCAGAGAAGAGAGCTGCCACATTCATGCAACCGTGGAATGTCAAGAATAGAATAAGTGCGATACCGGTAACCGACATCACTACCTTTCTACCAATAGAAGAATTGATTAACCACATAAATGATTGATTTTTAATTATTTAAATGTTAGAAAATTATTTACTGCTGAACTAAATCATCTTTTATAGTAAACACTTAAGGGCACAACTATCCCAATAGAAATAGGTAACAGATGTGCTATTTGTGTGCAAAAATACTATATTTTAATGATAAATCAAAGAGATTTTAAGAAAAATCCAAATTTTATTCATACATTTGCAGCGAAAGAATTAGGAATGTATAGTAGAGTTGACAAAACAGTAGGTATACAAACAGATTTCACCTTAACCATAATCTCTTTGTAAATTCATGCTAACATTATTGTCAACTCTTTCAACATGTCAACAACAGAATATATATATATGATGATTTTCAACTATGATGTCATAGTTATCGGAGGTGGACACGCAGGATGCGAAGCTGCTGCAGCTGCTGCCAACATGGGTGCCAAAACTTGTCTGATAACGATGGACATGAACAAAATCGGGCAGATGAGTTGTAACCCTGCCGTAGGTGGTATAGCCAAAGGACAGATTGTTAGAGAGATTGACGCATTGGGAGGACAAATGGGTATCGTTACAGATAATACCGCCATACAATTCAAAATGCTTAATCGCGGCAAAGGCCCTGCTGTCTGGTCGCCAAGAGCTCAATGCGACAGAGGAAAGTTTATTTGGGAATGGCGCTCCATTCTTGACAACACTCCTAACCTCGACATATGGCAAGACCAAGTTTGCGAGATAATAGTAGAAAATGGAGAATGTGTGGGCGCCAAGACAGTATGGGGCGTAACTTTCAACGCTAAGGCTACTATCATCACAGCAGGAACATTCCTAAACGGACTTCTACATATAGGTAGATGCCAGCTACCTGGCGGCAGATGCGCAGAACCTGCCGTCGACAGACTTACCGACAGCATCACTCAATGGGGCATTAGAGCTGCGAGAATGAAAACAGGTACTCCTGTGAGAATCGACAAGCGTAGCGTACATTTCGAAGATATGGAGATACAACCTGGCGAAAACGACTTCCATAAGTTTAGCTATATGGGAAAAGCTCGCAAGCTTGAGCAGTTGCCTTGTTGGACATGCTATACAAATAAGGATGTTCACGACACTCTTCGCGCAGCCATCGCCGACTCCCCACTCTACAACGGACAAATCCAGAGTACAGGTCCTCGCTATTGTCCTTCGATAGAAACTAAGCTCATGACATTCCCAGACAAGGATCAGCATCCTTTGTTTTTGGAACCTGAAGGCACAGACACCAACGAGATGTACTTAAACGGTTTTTCGTCGAGCATGCCTATGGAAGTGCAACTCAACGCCTTGAAGAAGATTCCTGCTCTTAGAGACGTAAAGGCTTATCGACCAGGATATGCTATAGAATACGATTACTTCGACCCTACACAACTAAACCACTCGTTAGAATCGAAAATTCTTAAGGGATTGTTCTTCGCAGGACAGGTGAATGGCACAACAGGATATGAAGAGGCTGGCGGACAAGGACTCGTTGCCGGCATCAACGCAGCTATATTGTGCGGTGGAGGCGAACCTTTTGTAATGAATCGCGACGAAAGCTACATTGGAGTGTTAATCGATGATTTGGTAACAAAAGGCGTTGATGAACCATATCGTATGTTTACTTCAAGAGCGGAGTACAGAATTCTGCTTCGTCAGGATGATGCTGATGCACGACTCACAGAACGTGCTTACAACATCGGACTCGCCACAACAGAACGTTATAACTGGTGGAAAGAAAAGAAAGATGCTATCGAACAGTTGGAGTATTTCTGTTACAACACTTCGGTAAAACCAGCAGATATAAACGCCAAGCTCGAAACTATCGGCACCACTCCACTTCGCATGGGTTGCAAAGTTAGCGACCTCATATCTCGTCCACAAATATCTATCGATGCGCTAAAAACTATGATTCCTGAGCTTAACGAAATAATCGAGAAGCCTAATAATAGAAAAGAAGAAATCGCCGAGGCTGCCGAGATAAGAATAAAATACAAAGGATATATCGAACGAGAGAAAATGGTGGCAGACAAAATGCACCGTTTGGAAGACATCAAAATCAGAGGTCATTTCAACTACTCTGAGATATTGGAGATCTCTACCGAAGGACGCCAAAAGCTCGAAAAGATAAACCCAGAAACATTGGCACAAGCAAGCCGTATTCCGGGAGTAAGTCCGAGCGATATCAACGTGCTACTCGTAATGATGGGACGATAGTTTTCGGTCGTGCTCGACACAAGATTTAAGTAAGTCGTAAAACGTGGAACAACGAGAAAGCTGCAATGTTTCACGTGAAACGACAAACAATATAAACAGTTGATAATAAACATTTTAATAATTAAAGTATAACTTAAAAGATGAACAACCAGTTATTGTTAGACAACCTTAGATGCATTCCAGACTGGCCTATCAAAGGTGTTAATTTTAGAGACGTAACAACCCTATTCAAGAGCGCCGAATGCCTTAAGGTAATCACCGACGAAATGTACGACCTATACAAGGATAAAGGCGTAACAAAAATCGTAGGAATCGAGAGCCGCGGCTTCGTTATGTCGAGCGCTCTCGCTCTAAGATTAAATGCCGGAATCGTACTATGTCGTAAACCTGGCAAGTTGCCTTGCGACACAGTTCAGATGAGCTACGCAAAAGAATATGGTATCGACACCATCGAAATCCATAAGGATGCAATTACCGAAGACGACGTGGTTTTGCTACACGACGACCTTCTTGCTACAGGTGGCACTATGAAAGCAGCATGCGACTTAGTTCGTAAATTCAACCCAAAGAAGATATATTGCAACTTCATTATAGAACTTCACGAAGAGTTTCCTAATAGTCGCGATATCTTCGATAAAGATATTGAAGTTACATCTTTGCTTAAATTCTGATTTACAGCAACATATAGAGTGCCCTGTTTCACGTGAAACGAGCACTCTTTTTTATTTATAGCATAGATTCAACAAGCTATATAGGGATAGATAGTAGATAGCATCCAACATAGCACCTATATACTATACCATATATATTATAGACAGCTTAAACCTCATTTTAATTAATTCCACAAGTCCTATGGCGAGCACAGAGAAAGAAACAAAGGAACAACGCCTTGAACGATTAAAGAATATCGTGAGCAGTATGCCAGAGAAACCTGGCAGCTACCAATATTATGACGAAAAACACGAAATAATATATGTAGGCAAGGCAAAGAACCTAAAAAAGCGTGTATCGAGCTATTTTTTGAAGGAAGTAGACCGATACAAGACTCGTGTGCTCGTATCTAAAATCGAAGACATAAGCTATACTGTGGTAAATAGCGAAGAAGATGCTCTCTTGTTGGAGAATTCTCTTATAAAGAAGTATAATCCTCGCTATAACATTCTACTTAAAGATGGTAAAACCTATCCAAGCATCTGCGTAACTAACGAGCCATTCCCTCGTGTGTTTAAAACGCGCACCATAAACCGCAAATTTGGCACTTATTATGGTCCCTACAGCCATCTTGGCAGCATGTACAACATTCTCGACCTTATAGCAAAGGTTTTTAAGCCTCGCAAATGCAACCAGATAATAACTTCGGAGGGTATTTCTGCGGGCAAATATAAGCCTTGCTTGGAATACCATATACATAATTGCCTGGGCTGCTGCATAGGAAAACAAAGCCACGAGGAGTATATGGAGAACGTGAGATTGATAAAAGAAGTGCTGCGAGGAAACACTCGTGAGCTTGGTGAATGGCTGTTTGCAGAGATGCAAAAGAAGGCTGAAGAATTGAAGTTTGAGGAGGCTGAAGAGCTAAAAAGGAAGTATCTATTGCTCGAAAATTATGTTTCTAAGAGCGAGGTTGTAAGCTATACTATTGCTGATGTCGACGTGTTTACCATTACCGACGATGATGCTAACAAAATAGCTTTTATCAACTATATCCACGTAAAAAATGGTACTATAAACCAGAGCTTTACTTATGAGTATAAGCGCAAGCTAAACGAGACAGACCAAGAACTGCTTTTGATGGCTATTCCAGAGATTAGAGAGCGCTTCGGAAGTACTTCGAAAGAGATTTTAGTACCGTTTGAGCTTGATTGGAAGATACGTGATGCAGCCTTTATAATACCTCAGCGAGGCGACAAAAAACACCTCTTGGAGCTGTCGCAAATGAATGGAAAACAGTATAAATTCGACCGCTTAAAGCAAGCTGAGAAGCTAAACCCAGAACAGAAATCAGTAAGATTAATGAAGGAATTACAGGCTAAATTAGGTATGGAAAAGATGCCGTATCATATTGAATGCTTTGATAATTCCAACATCTCTGGTTCTGATCCTGTGGCAGGTTGCGTGGTCTTCAAGGCTATGAAACCAAGCAAGAAAGACTACCGTAAATACAACATCAAGACGGTTGTTGGGCCTGACGACTATGCCTCTATGCAGGAGGTTGTAAGACGTAGATATTCACGCATGGTAGAGGAAGGCGAAACCCTTCCCGACCTCATTATTACTGATGGTGGCAAGGGTCAAATGGACTGCGTAAGAGAGATTGTGGTGGGAGAATTAGGCTTGCAAATTCCTATAGCCGGACTGGCAAAAGACGACCGACATCGCACCAACGAACTACTCTTTGGCTACCCTCCTCAGACTATTGGAATAGACATAAAGAGCGAGCTATTTAAGGTTCTCACCAACATACAAGACGAGGTTCACCGCTACGCCATAACCTTCCATCGCGACAAGCGCAGCAAGAGCGCTTTGCATAGCGAACTTGATGACATTAAGGGTATAGGACCAAAGACTAAAGAAGCGCTTTTAAAGCAGTTCAAGACTATAAAAAAGATTAAAAACTTAACTATAGAAGAACTGCAAGAGAGTATAGGTGCTACGAAAGCTGAGATTATATTCAACTATTTTATCAATAAAGATAACAAACCTATCTAAAAGCAGAATTTGATGATTATAGGTGGATAGGTGTAGTAAGTAGCTTACATTCAACAAGTTAACAGGTATTAGTTGTTAGCGAAGTTATACTTATATTATTGCTAATTGTCATCTGCTAAAACTATTTGAGCATAAAAGGTTTTAGTCGACAGCAATAGATAAAAATAGCTATTAACCTCATAAAAAAAGTCTTTTAGTTTCATAGCCAATACCAGTAAGGTGGTACTCCAGTACCAGCTTAGTGAAACTCCAGTACCAGCTTAGTGAAACTGCAGTACCACCTAACAGGTACTAAAAACGGTACTGGGAGACTTATTTTATCCAATTATATAGCTTGCAGGATTCAACTATATTTACTAAAATCAACGACTCACTCGATAAATCTTGGGGACAGCTGTGATACCAAAAGAAAAAAGAAAATAGGGGTATAAAGAAAAAAGAAATCCCAGTCTCGCGACTAGGATTTCTCTAACTTATAATTTTTGCAAATTAATAACGAAGTCATAATACTCTCACGAGCGGAATGATTCAACTCAAACTAATACTCAAGTGCTTTTATCTTGTCTATTCCTCACTAGGAAAGACAAAAAAATATCTTTATTTCTATATGAAATTCAAATGAATGGGTGTAACATATCTGTCATACCTACTTCTTTGAGTTGGCAAAGATACAATTAATATCCAAAACTACAAAGAAATAAGGCTAAAAATTTGTGAATATCAGAAAAAAAGGTAACTTTGTAGCAAAAATCGGTAATGAGAATAGTAATTCAGAGGGTTCAGAGGGCTTCTGTGACCATAAATGAGGAAATAAAATCAGAAATCGGACAAGGCATGCTCATCCTTGTGGGCATAGAAGATGCAGACAACGAGCAGGATGTTGATTGGCTCGTACGCAAAACCATAGGATTGAGAATATTTGATGATGAAAATCATGTTATGAACTGCGACATCAAGAGTATTGATGGAGAAATATTAGTGATTTCGCAGTTTACGCTCTTTGCAAGCTATAAGAAAGGCAATCGCCCAAGCTGGTTTAGAGCCGCAAAACATGAACATTCTATACCACTTTATAATCTATTTTGTAAGCAGCTGTCGGAAGCTCTTGGAAAAGAGGTTGGCACAGGCGAATTTGGCGCTGATATGAAGGTTGAACTCATCAACGATGGTCCTGTGACGATATGTATGGACAGCAAAAACAAAGAATAGTCAAGCTATGATGGAAGTTAACGACAACACTACCCTACGCAACCTTCAGCAGATGGTTGACGAATGGATAAAAACCTATGGAGTTAGGTATTTCAACGAACTGACAAACATGGCTTGCCTCACAGAGGAAGTAGGAGAACTTGCTCGCATCATTGCCCGCCAATACGGCGAACAGAGCTTTAAAGAGGGCGAAAAGCCTAATCTGGGCGAGGAAATGGCTGATGTTCTGTGGGTATTAACCTGCTTGGCAAACCAAACAGGCGTAGACCTAACGGAAGAGATGCGCAAGAGCTTCGAAAAAAAGACTAAAAGAGACAGTAATAGACATATTAACAATGTGAAACTTAAAAAATAAATTAGTTATGACAACAACAGAAAACAAGCCAAGCTTGAGCAAATACGAAGAGGCTTTGGCTAAATACAACACCAACATCGACGACAACGATGTTCGCGAGGCAGTTAAGAAGATTATCACAGAAAAGGTTCCTGAGAACGACAATCTCGATGTTAAGAAGTTCCTCTTCGGTAGCATCGAATTGACAACATTGAAGACTACCGACTCCGACGTTAGCGTAATGGCTTTCACAGAGAAGGTAAACCAGTTCGACGAGCAGTATCCTAACCTCCCACATATCGCTACTATCTGCGTATACCCTTGCTTTGCCGAGGTTGTTAAGGACACTCTTGAGGTTGACGGCGTAAATATCGCTTGCGTATCAGGCTCTTTCCCTTCTTCTCAGGCACTTATCGAGGTGAAGGTAGCCGAGACAGCATTGGCTATCAAAGATGGCGCTGACGAGATTGATATCGTGATGCCTGTAGGCAAGTTCCTTCAGGGCGACTACGAGGGCGTATGCGACGACATTCAGGAGCTTAAGGCTACTTGTGGCGATAAGGCAATGAAGGTGATCCTCGAAACTGGCGATATCGTTACTGCAAGCAACATTAAGAAGGCTTCTTTGCTCTCTATGTATGCTGGTGCCGACTACATCAAGACATCTACTGGCAAGGAGAAGGTTTCTGCCACTCCAGAGGCTGCTTACGTGATGTGTCAGGCCATTAAGGAATACTACGATGAGACAGGCATACAGATAGGTTTTAAGCCTGCAGGAGGCATTAATACCGTTATGGATGCAATTACATACTACACAATAGTTAAAGAGGTTCTGGGCGAAAAATGGCTCACTAACAAGTGGCTCCGCCTTGGCACAAGCCGCCTCGCTAACCTATTGCTTAGCGAAATAGAAGGCAAAGAGGTGAAATTCTTCTAAATCTCCCACCTTTGCAAAAGAACAAAGCCATCGAAAGCAACTACTTTCGATGGCTTATTTATTTTATTATAGCTTGCGTTCTATCACAAAATCAAGATAAGCTTTTAGCGATTCTTTGATATCGTCATCAGCAATATAATGTTCAATAAAGCCGAGACATTCGTCATGAAATTGCTTCATTCTCTTCTCTGCATATTCAATACCACCATTATCAATGGCGAAACGAACTAATGTAGAGATTTCTTCAGCAGAAACACCACCCTCTTTAACCTTGAATGCCAACTTCATCATCTCTGCATTCTGAGTGGAATTAAGTGCGTAAATAACTGGTAATGTGAGCTTTCCCTCTGCCATATCATTACCTGTAGGCTTACCTATCTCTGGCGAATCAAAATAGTCGAAAATATCGTCTCTTATCTGGAAAATTACACCAATATTACTACCAAATCGCTTGGCAGCCTCTACCTTTTCGCTATCAACGCCAACCGAAAGAGCACCAATACCGGCACAAGCTTCAAACAAAGCTGCTGTCTTCTGCCTTATCACATCGTAGTAGACTTCCTCAGAAATCTCCTGGTTGCTAATGTTGGTGAGCTGCAGAATTTCCCCATTCGACAAGGTCTGACCCAAGCGCGCAAGATAAGAAACAATATCCTGCGAACCTGTGAGCGAAACATTTAGCAAGGCAGTAGACAAGATATAGTCGCCAACAAGTACTGCCACCTTATTATCATAGGTAGCATTAACACTCGCTTGTCCTCTGCGCTGCGAACTTTCGTCTACTACATCGTCGTGAACAAGACTGGCTGTATGCAGAAGTTCCAGACCTACTGCCGAACGTTGGGTAACATCTGTTATCTCGCCAAAAGCCTTGGCTATCAGCAATATAAGCATAGGACGCATGCGCTTACCACCACGGTTCTTGATGTGGTCTAATGCCTGCGACAATAATCCGTTAGAATGACTCAATGTTTCATTAAACATTGCTATAAAGTCATCCAAATCTCCTGTTATGGGTTTCTTGATTTTAGATATATAATCCATAGAGATGAAATTTGATACAAAATTAGTGAAAAATCGGCAAATGTGGCAATTTTTTAGTAATTTTACCGCAAATAAACAGCTTTTTATGAACAAATTATTCTTATTGGATGCTTATGCCTTGATATACAGAGCGTATTATGCATTCATCCGTACACCTCGCATCAATTCTAAGGGACTAAATACATCTGCCATTTTGGGCTTTTGCAATACCCTCAACGAGATAATAACCAAGGAGCACCCTACTCACCTCGGAGTGGCTTTCGACCTTGGCAAAACCTTCCGCCACGAAGCTTTCCCTGAGTATAAAGCTCAACGCGAAGAAACTCCTGAAGATATCCGCCTTGCGGTACCAATAATAAAAGAATTGCTCGACGCCTTCAACATTCCAATCTTGCAATGTGAAGGTTTCGAGGCTGACGACGTTATCGGAACTCTCGCCACAAAGGCTGGTCAAATGGGCATAGAGACATATATGCTCACACCAGATAAAGACTATGGCCAGCTAATTAGCGACAACGTGATGATGTATCGCCCTCGTCATGGTGGCGGCTACGATATTATTGGCTCTAAAGAAATAGAGGAAAAATATGGAGTGAAGACTCCTGAGCAGGTGAAAGACTTGTTGGCTCTCATGGGCGACAAGGCAGACAACTTCCCAGGCTGTCCTGGCGTAGGCGAGAAGACTGCAGCAAAACTCATCAACGAGTTTGGCTCTGTCGAAGAACTCATCAATCGCTCATCGGAGGTGAAAGGCAAACTTCGTGAAAAGATCGAAGCTGCTGTCGACGATATCAAGATGTCGAAATTCTTGGCAACGATAAGAACCGATGTTCCTGTCGATCTAAATCTCGATGAACTGAAAGTTGTAGAGCCTAACCCTGACAAATTAACAAAACTCTTCAACGAACTTGAGTTTAAGAGCTTATTAGACAAGTTTCTTAATAAAGGTGAAAAGAAGCAAAAATCACCTAATGCTCAGCTCTCTCTCTTTGAAGAATACACGCCCAACGGGCAAGATTTGTTTGAAAATTCAAGTCTCGAAGACATTAAAACCCATCCTCACGACTACCAACTCATTGATACAGAGAAAGGTTTCTTAAATCTTTGTGAGCTTTTTAATACAAAAGAGATTATTTGTTTAGATACAGAAACAACTTCTACGTCAACTATCGATGCAGAATTGGTAGGATTGAGCTTCGCTGTAGAGGAAAATAAGGCTTACTATGTGCCTATTCCAAGCAATCGTGAAGAAGCGTTAAAAATCCTTTCGTTCTTTAAACCGATATATGAAAACCCGGAAATCCTCAAAGTTGGACAAAACATCAAGTACGACTACGAGGTGTTGATGAACTATGGTATCCGCCTTCAAGGTAAAATGTTCGACACCATGCTCGCTCATTATATCATCCAGCCAGAACTTCGTCACAACATGGACTACATGGCTGAGATCTATCTCAACTATAAGACCATCCACATAGATGAGCTAATTGGCGCCAAGGGCAAATCGCAAAAGTCGATGCGCGACCTTGACCCTAAAGACATATATGAATATGCTGCCGAAGATGCCGACATCACTCTCCGACTAAAAAATGTTCTTGAACCAAAACTCAAAGAGGTAGATGGCGAAGACTTGTTCTGGAATATCGAAATGCCATTGGTTCCGGTTCTTGCCGAAATGGAGATGAATGGCGTTTGCCTCGATACTGATGCCTTGGCTGAAACTGCTAAGACTTTCAACGAGCGTATGCAGAAGTTGGAGAGTCATATATATGAGTTGGCTGGCGAAAAATTCAATATCGCTTCGCCAAAGCAGGTTGGTGACATACTCTTTGGCAAAATGCAGATTACGGAAAAGCCAAAGAAGACTAAGACGGGACAGTATGTCACAAGCGAAGAGGTGCTGCAGTCGCTACGCTCTAAGGCTCCTATCATCGACGACATCTTGGCTTATCGTGGTCTGAAGAAGTTGCTTGGCACCTACGTAGAGGCACTTCCAAAACTTATTAATCCTAAGACAGGTCGCATACATACGTCTTTTAATCAAGCAGTTACAGCCACAGGTCGCTTATCGTCGAGCGATCCTAACCTTCAGAACATCCCTGTTCGCGACGATGATGGAAAGGAAATCCGCAAGTGTTTTGTAGCAGAGCCAGGCTGTCTATTCTTCTCTGCCGACTACAGTCAGATAGAGCTTCGCATCATGGCTCACCTATCAGGCGACGAGAATATGATAGCTGCCTTCCGCGAGGGTTACGACATCCATACTGCCACAGCTGCAAAGATATACCACGAAGATATTGCCGACGTAACAAGCACACAACGTAAGAAGGCTAAACAAGCCAACTTCGGTATTATCTATGGTATAACAGCCTACGGTTTGGCACAACGTATGGAAATAGACAATAGAGAGGCTAAACAGCTCATCGAAGACTATTTCGTTACCTTCCCAAAGGTACACGAATACATGGAAAAAGCTAAACAATCGGCAAGCGAAAAAGGCTATGCCGAGACTATCTTCAAGCGCCGTCGCTATCTGCCAGATATCAACTCCAAGAACGGTACCGTACGTGGTTTTGCCGAACGCAATGCCATCAACGCTCCTATACAAGGCTCTGAGGCTGACATCATTAAGGTTGCCATGATACGCATCCATCGTCGCTTTGCCGAAGAGGGTATTCGCTCAAAGATGATTCTGCAGGTACACGACGAACTCAACTTCTCTGTATATCCAGAGGAGAAAGAGAAGGTTGAAAAAATTGTAAAGCATGAGATGGAGCAGGCATACATCATGAGTGTGCCACTCGTAGCTGATGCCGGATGGGGAAATAACTGGTTGGAGGCGCATTAAAAAAGCCTCACCCCCAACCCCTCTCCAAAAGAGAGGGGAGTAATTAGACTATACTATTATGGTTTATTGATATAAGCTATAAGGTTTATTGCTAAAATAGTATAACTAAATATAGCCACAATGCTCATTATTATTTGGCATTGCGGCTATTACTTTTTAATTATAATATTAGAAATATGGTTAGAAAGAAATAATCACGTCAAATATTATCACAAAATAATGTGCAGCCAATCCCCACAAGACTATTTACTGAGGGTGTGTCATAATTGACTATGGTCATTTATGGTGCACCCTCCTTCTGTATA
>ERZ1034976.247-NODE-247-length-50968-cov-6.551451_pt1 | contig 50968 bp, 38 predicted proteins | sample MGYA00520623_ERZ1034976 | MGnify/ENA primary metagenome ERZ1034976 (study PRJEB33766, sample SAMN09781774) | gut metagenome | biome: gut microbiome | host: Homo sapiens | place: Madagascar | study: EMG produced TPA metagenomics assembly of the PRJNA485056 data set... | reverse complement strand
TAAAAAATAAAGAGAAAAATATAGAATTCATAATTGGAAATCCACCTTATATTACATATCATGACCTAACACAGGAAGAAAGAGAATTTCTGCAGAAGAGTTATGCTGTTTGCCAAAAAGGACGCTTTGATTATTGCTACGCTTTTATTGAAGCTAGTATTAATGCATTGACAGATAATGGAAAGATGATATATCTCATACCATTTAGTATTTTTCGCAACAAATTTGCGGCTGAATTGAGAGTATTTCTTAGGAATCACATTGTAAAAATTTTTGATTATCGGAGCATTAATGTATTTCCCGGAATAACTTGTTCAACATCTTTGATTTTTTGCGAAAAGGAAAATGTTTCAGACATGGTTGAATATGAGGATATTTTTGCTCAGAATAAAATTTGGATAAATCGTTCCAACTTGAGCGTAGATGGAGAAAAATGGGTTTTTCATAGGACTGTTAGTGGAAACAGAAGATTTGGTGATTACTTTAGCGTTCACAACAGTGTGGCCACATTATGCAATAAAGCGTTTCTTTTTACAGCTGATGGAGAGCAGGAACAATATTATATTATTACGGGGATACCTGTAGAAAAGAAAGCAACTTTACCGGCGATAAGTACCAAAAGCAGTAAAGACATGAAAAAGAGAAAAAAGGAAAATAGGATAATTTTCCCATACAAGATGTCAAATGGGAAAATAGACCATTATACAGAAGAGGAATTTAAGCGTCTATATCCATGTGCATGGAAGTATTTATATCAATTTTACTGTGATTTGGGCAAGAGAAAGGCTGATGAAAATGCGAAATGGTTTGAGTATGGGAGAAATCAAGCGTTGGCGGAAGTTTTGGGAAAAAAGCTTGTAATACCTATGGTTATAACAAATTCTACCAAGGCGTATATTGCTGGAAAATATACGATTCCATATGCAGGCTACTTTATCACAGTGAAACGGGGGAGTAATATGACCCTGCAGGACGCCAAGAAGGTGCTTGAGAGTGCCGGCTTTTATCAGTATGTGAAGGAGGTTGGAACTCCTACAACAATATCTTCTTACAGAGTGTCGGTGCACGATATTAGTGAATACATGTTTTAATGAGGAGCATAAATGACCAAAAATCTTTATTTCAGAACGAATTCGAGACATATTGGGCAATTAGGTAGAGAACTTGTAACAGATTTTGTTACTGCTTTAGTTGAACTTGTTAAAAATTCTTATGATGCAGATGCCGGAAGTGTGCAAATTAAGATTGAGAATGCCAATACACCATATAGTAGGATTATTGTCACGGATACCGGTAGTGGTATGACCCAGGAAGAATTTGAAAAAAAATGGATGGTTATAGGAACCAGTAGTAAGGTTAGTGAACCATATACACCTAGCGGAAGGAAGCGGACGGGGAAAAAGGGTATAGGACGTTTTTCTGTCGAGAGGCTTGCTGAAAAGGTAACCATCTATTCTTTTACTGAATATGAAGATTTTAAAGTGTCCATTAACTGGAACCGATATGAAGGCATTTCAGTGGATGCGTTGAAACAAAGAATCAGGATATTGCAGGAAGGAAAGGATGTATCAGCAGCGAAATTTATTGCTAATCAATTGGAATATTATCTGTTATTAACGGATGTTGATGAACAGGATAGAGAGATTGTAGCAAGATATGCAAATATTGTTGATAATTATGAACTTCTCTTTCAAAGAAACATTTTGTCTGATATAGAGCGGTTGGTACTTCCTGTGTTGAAAAAAAGGGAAGGGTTAGAGTATGGGATTGAGAAGATCGGGAATCCACTGGAGCAGATAGCAAGTAGAAGTGAAGAAGAAAATTATAAGTTGCTGGAGGAACTAAGAAGCAGAGAGAAAAAGCGAGAAAAAGAGAATAAACTGACCGGAATGGTTATGGTATTAGACAGGTTGAGAGATAATTGGCGCCAGAAAGATATTGACAAGCTTCAGAAGGAACTGAGACTTCTTGTTGCACCTGAATTTATTGAGAAAGACCCTTTTTATATTGAACTTTTAGCAGACCAGTTCAAAATACCGGAGGAAATGTCAGTGAATGATATTTCGGATATGAGATATGCAAAATTGGATGCAAAAATCATGGATGAAGGGAAAAAAACTATAATTCTATATCAGGATATGGACGGAAATCATAGAGAAGTCGAGGATCAATATGAGATTCCATTACTTTGTGGAGAGATTTCCTTTGAATTGTACTATTTTCTGAGAGATGCCGTACATATGAAGAATGAAACATATGATTACAGATTTGCGTTACGAATTTTAGATACTTATTGTGGAATCAAAATATACAGAGATAACTTCAGAGTAAAGCCATACGGCGATATTGGTAATGACTGGTTAGAACTTGATAAGAATAAAGTAAAAGATACTCATGGATACAGGGTAGGTAATAACCAGACGGTTGGAGTAATTAAAATTTCTGATGAGACAAATCCATTATTGATTGACGCAACAAACAGAGAAGGAATTATTGAGAATCAGGCATATGAACAATTAAAAGAGTTTATACTCAGGTGTATTACAATTATTTCAAATGTAAGAAAGGAATCTTATGAAAAATCCAAATCGGAGTTAGAGAAAGCCAAAGAAGAAAAGAAGAAGCATCAGAAAAAAGAAGAAAATTATAAGCGAGAGCAGGAGAAGCGTTTTCAGAACACGATGAATTTAATGAAAAGCGGGGCACCTGTAAAAGTTGTACAGAATGAGTTTGAACAGTGGAAACAGGATGAGGAACGTTTTCAGAAAGAAAAAGAAGAACAGTATGAAAAGACGGAGTCGGCGTATCAGAAGGCGTTGGAATACCAGGAAAATGAGTTGTCTATGTACAAGAATCTCGCCACATTGGGAATTCTGACAGGTAATTTCGGACATGAGACACAAGACATAATTTCAAGGATTGGCAATAGCATTGCATATTTTGAGGCTTTAATACCAACAATAGAAAACAAATATTTTGGAAATATCACAGGCATCCTAAAGTCTGATTTTGCACGAATAGAAGGTTATAGCTCTATGATTGTGGAGTTTCTGCGAAAACATAAGAGAGATGTAAAGGAAGACTTGGATTTTGGTATGGTTCTAAATAATATATGTCGTCTGTATGTTGGCATGCTGCAAGAGTTCCAGATTACTTTTATGTGGAATTCACAGGAACAAATATATTTTACAATGCGTCAGATTGATTTGGAATCTATCATTATCAACATGATAACTAACGCGTTTGAACAATTAAAAGGAAGAACACAGAGATTTATTCAAATACAGTTTAGCCAGGATGAAGAAAATATTTTCTTAGAATTTGAAGATAGTGGAAATGGAGTACGTATAGATGAGCGTGAAAAGATATTCCAGGCGTTTGTGACTACGAAAGAGGATGGAATTGGTTTGGGACTTAATATAGTAAAAGATATTGTATTAAGTTATAGTGGGAAAATAAAGGTGCTAGATTCAGAAAAACTTGGCGGAGCTAGATTCCTGATTCAATTTAAGAAGAAGGAGAAAAGTAAATGAAGAAATTGATGGGATTATATATTGAAGATGACATAAGCAATGTTATGGTGCAACAGGCTAGATTTGAACTGTTTGAGGGAATCAGTATAAAAGGATTGGAAGTATTGCCGAGTAATGTTGAAGAATATTATCCGATAATTGTAAGAGATGATATAGATTTTTTGATTATAGACCATGAACTGGATAAGCAAATGGTATCTTATAAAGGATGTGATGCATTAAATGAAATTCGTAAATATGATAGTACAATATATGCAATTTTGCTGACAAATTATCCTTTAGAGGATTATAAAGAAGAGTTGGGTGCCTACGATTATCAGCTAACAAAAAGTGAGATGAAGGAACCTGGAAAAATTGATGAGGTTGTTCAAAAAATAAAAAGAGCCTGTGAGCTGAGACGGGATAATAAAATGTTAGCAGAAATGGAACAACGACAGAAAGAAAAAGAAGAACTGATTAACGAATTGAAAAGTTTTGCAGCAGTTGGTAAGAAAGGATAATAAATGGATTACGTAAGGAAAAAACGCTGGGTGAGGTATCACCATTTAAAATGCAAAATGTATTTACGTAATGATTTTCGGTTTGAGTGTGCATATTGTCGAATGAGGGAACAGGATACTGGTATTTTGTGTGAAAAGTATTTTGAAAAAGATCATTTTATAGCAAGGAACTCTAAATCAGATATTGACCTTGATTCATATGATAATATGGTTTATGCATGCTCAAAGTGTAATGGTACGAAAGCTGATAAAGACACCGAGCTACTATTAAATCCATGCAAAGACGATATTTATCTGGGATCCACCCCTCACGTTAAAAATCTGGGTAAGAATGGCCAATATCAACTTGTTGGTAATACGACCGAAGGGTGGCAATACATAAACAGTCTGCAGCTAAATTCAAAATTTTACAGAGAATTGAGAAAAAGGCAGGAGCAGGCGGACAAGGACGATGAAGAATTAAAGGTGCTTATAAATAAGATTTCTGGTTTGACAGATATTCCGACCAATTTATTAAAGAAATTAGAGATACTGGTGCATAATAACTTTGGATTTCAAACAGACAACCAGCGGAGTTCTGATTTCAGATGTGGTCAATCAAAGGCTGGATATGCCTTCCAGGAGGTATTGAGTATCTTAGATGATCTGTCTGTTCCATATGAATTACAATTTGCTGAAAATGATCTTGATATTGCAATCTATTATAAGGGTACAAAATACTTGTGTGAAATTATATTGAACGATAAGGCAGAAAAGCCCGTTAGAAATATTCGTATTAAGAAGGAACAGAGAGAAAGTTGGAGGGCGGTAGATGGTAATTATGGAGTTCTATATTATTATATGAAGACTGGAAGATTGGAATTTTATAGTGTTGATAAGGAAAATCCGTTGCAAGTTTGTTTGAAAGAAAGTAAATGAGTAGATGAAAATCCTGCATTTGCGGATTTCTATGTTTTTGACGAGCATTGAAAGTCAAAAAAGTATATTATGCTATAAGCTACGAGAGGTTATTTGTCAACCCCAAAATCAAAATTTCTTCCCCTAAAAAAATTTGGTTCTTACTTGACATCAGTAGATGACGGATCTAATCCGGACTATACGGAGGAGCTTCTTTCGGGATTGAAGGAACGTGGTGTGAGCGCCACGTTTTTTCTGTTGGGAAAAGAAGTGGAGCAGTATCCGGAGATTGTGAAGAAAATCCATGAGGGTGGACATCTGATTGGAACACACTCCTATGAACATGTCAATCTGAGCAATCTGACCGATGCAGCGGCGATCGAGCAGGTGGATAAGACGAACGCGGCGATTCATGCAATTATCGGTGAGTTCCCGGAGTATATCCGGCCGCCGTTCGGGTGCTGGAAACCGAATCTGGATTATGAGACGACAATGATTGAGGTACTCTGGGATGTTGATCCGAAAGACTGGGCGACGAGCAACTCATCGGTCATTGCGCAGCGCGTGTTGGGGGATGTCGAGGAGAATGATATTATTCTGCTTCATGATGCGTCGGAGTCGTCCGTGCTGGCCGCATTTAAGATCATCGATGAATTGAAGGCACAGGGGTATACATTTGTGACGGTGGAGGATATTCTGCTGGAGTGAGACACGGTGGGACTTGCAACCCTCCGATCAATTTGTTACAGTATAGAAAATGATTTCAAGGGAAAATCGTGCACAACAGAGAAAATACATATTTTACTTGTAAAAAGGGCATGTATCGTGTATTGTAATAGAAGCGATGCAATTTTTGAGTTGTAATCTGTCATATTTTTTGGAAAAAGCATGATTAAAACTACGAATCATTAAAAAAATGCAAGTTTTGTATTGAGAAAATTCAAAACGGTCAAGTGTACACCACGTGCGGACATGCGCCGGAAGGCAGTGACCGGGAATTTTTATACATCAGAAAGCAGGTTTTGACATGGACTTATTTGAATATATGAGAGAACAGCAAAAGGAGACGGAGGCGCCGCTTGCATCCAGACTTCGCCCCACGACGCTGGATGAGATGGTGGGGCAGCAGCATATTATAGGAAAAGATAAGCTGCTGTACCGCGCAATCAAAGCAGATAAGCTAAGTTCCATCATACTGTACGGTCCGCCGGGAACGGGTAAGACGACGCTTGCAAAAGTGATCGCGCATACGACAAGCGCAGAGTTTTTACAGATCAATGCGACTTCTGCCGGCAAGAAGGACATGGAGGAAGTGATCGCGCAGGCGAAGAACAACCAGGGAATGTACGGCAGGAAGACGATCCTCTTTATTGATGAGATTCATCGCTTCAACAAGGGACAGCAGGATTATCTGCTTCCGTTCGTGGAGGACGGCACGATCATTCTGATCGGTGCAACGACAGAGAATCCGTATTTTGAGGTCAACGGAGCTTTGTTGTCCAGATCTATCATTTTTGAACTGAAGAGTCTGTCGAAGGAGGATATCCGGACATTGATTCTCCGTGCGGTAAACGACCGGGAAAAGGGACTGGGCGCTTACGATGCCGTGATTGATGACGATGCGCTGGAATTTCTGGCGGATGTTGCAAACGGGGATGCCCGCGCGGCACTCACGGCGATCGAACTCGGCGTGCTGACGACGGAGCGGAGTGCAGACGGGAAGATTCACATCACGCTTGCGGTTGCCAGTGAATGTATCCAGAAGCGCGTGGTCAAATACGACAAGTCCGGAGATAACCATTACGACACGATCTCCGCTTTTATCAAAAGTATGCGGGGTTCCGATCCGGATGCGGCAGTCTACTATCTCGCGCGGATGCTGTATGCGGGAGAGGACATCAAGTTTATAGCAAGGCGTATCATGATCTGTGCGGCGGAGGACGTCAGCAATGCAGATCCGATGGCGTTTGTGGTCGCCACATCGGCGGCGCAGGCGGTGGAGCGCATCGGTATGCCGGAGGCTCAGATCATTTTAGCGCAGGCGGTGACCTATGTGGCGAGCGCACCGAAGAGCAATTCTGCGGTCTGTGCCATCAGCGATGCCATGGCGGCGGTGCGGGATACCATGACGGCACCGATACCGGTGCACCTGCAGGATGCACATTATAAGTCATCACAGAAGCTGGGACACGGCGTCGGTTACAAATACGCGCATGATTATCCGAATCATTATGTGAAGCAGCAGTATCTGCCGGACGGTCTGACAGACCGCATGTTTTATCATCCGTCGGAGAACGGCTATGAGAAAACAATCCGGGAATATTTTGAAAAAATAAAAGGGATGCAGCCTTAGAAATAAGGTTCATATAAAATGTATATACAGATAGCAGGAGGAAGGAACAATGCAGTCATATCAGGAGATGAGCAAAGAGGAACTGTTAAAAGAGAAGGAACATCTGGAAGCAGAATATAAGAAGTTCCAGCAGCGGGGATTGAAGCTTGACATGTCCAGAGGAAAGCCATCCCAGGAACAGCTGGACCTGTCCATGGGCATGATGGATGTTCTCTCGTCCTATTCCGATCTCGCATGCGAGGATGGAACGGACTGCCGCAACTACGGTGTGCTGGACGGAATCCAGGAGGCGAAAGTGCTGATTGGCGATATGATCGAGTGCAATCCGGAAAATATCATTATCTACGGCAATTCCAGCTTAAATATCATGTACGATACGATTTCACGCTCCATGACACACGGTGTGATGGGAAATACGCCGTGGTGCAAGCTTGACAAGGTGAAGTTCTTATGTCCGGTTCCGGGCTATGACAGACATTTTGCCATCACAGAATATTTTGGCATTGAGATGATCAATGTTCCGATGCTTCCGACAGGACCGGATATGGATATGGTGGAGGATCTCGTCAGCAAGGATGAGGCGATCAAGGGAATCTGGTGTGTTCCGAAATATTCCAATCCGCAGGGAATTACCTACTCGGATGAGACGGTACGCCGTTTTGCCAGATTAAAACCAGCGGCAAAAGATTTCCGTATTTACTGGGATAACGCTTACTGTGTACATCATTTATATGATATGGATCAGGATCATCTGATCGAGATTCTGGCAGAGTGTAAGCGCGCTGGCAATCCGGATATGGTATACAAGTTCTGCTCGACCAGCAAGATCAGCTTCCCGGGTTCCGGTCTGGCTGCGATTGCAACTTCCGCGAACAATCTGGAGGATATTAAGAAGCAGTTAAAGATCCAGACGATCGGTCATGATAAGGTGAATCAGCTTCGCCATGTGCGCTTCTTTAAAGATGTGCACGGTATCACGGAGCACATGAGAAAGCATGCAGCTTCCCTCAGACCGAAGTTTGAGATGATTCTGGACACATTCGACAAGGAGTTAAAGGATCTCGGCGTCGGAAGCTGGTACAGCCCGAAGGGGGGATATTTTATCACCTATGAGACGCTGGAGGGATGCGCGAAGAGCGTGGTAGATAAGGCGAAAAAGGCAGGAGTTGTGATGACACCGGCAGGAGCACCGTTCCCGTACGGCAAGGACCCGAAAGATTCCGTCATCCGTATATCTCCGTCGTATCCGTCGCTGGAGGATCTTACAACGGCAACACAGATTTTTGTAGTCTGCGTAAAGCTGGCAAGCATTGAGAAGATTCTGGGGGAACAGCAGGCGTAAGAGCACAGAGCGGGGAATGATATGAAAAAAATAATTGGAATAGTGACACCGATTCTTCTGCTGATTTTACCGTATCTGCTTTTTGTGGTTCTGTCTGTGGGCATGGGAAGACCGGACAGAGATTCGTCTGGAGCCTATATCATGGCGGGCGATTCCAGATTGCAGATGACGCAGACGACAATCTGCATTGTCTACACGGTGGTCGTGCTCTTAAATGTCGTCTGGGTCATCTGTCAGACGGCGGCAGGAACCAGCGCGCAGGCGCTGCTTCTGTGGGATATGCTGATGAAGCTGTGCTATATCCCGTATTATCTGCTGGCGGCGTTTATGGTGCTGGCGGGATTTGCGACGTTTATGTTCGGCGGAGTCGCGATTATCGGCGTGATGTGGATTGCGGATGTCCTGTTTTTGATACCGCCGTCCATCTACGGACTGTGCGGCTGCATCCGGGCGTGCAGTGAAAAAAAGCTGTCCGTGGGGGCAGCAGTTGCCCTGTCGATATTGCATTTCATCTTTGTGCTGGACGTTGTGGCGGCGGTCGTCGGATTCTGTACCGTACATGGCAGACACAAACGCCAGAAACAGATGGAGGCTGCCAGACAGCAGCAGATGCCGTACCGGAATTGAACAAGTGAATGAAAAACATAACCGCGCGAACCGAAACTCGTTATCATCTGCTATTGAAAACAGGGCAGATGATAACTCAGACATCGGCTTCGCGCGGTTATGTTCTGTTTGCTGGTGTCACGAAGGGGCACGCACAAAAGTCCTAAAATTGTCTGTGGTTTGCGGACACACCACGTGGAATGTTCCAAACTTGGAAAAACACAGATAATCAAGGATGTTCGACGCGGCATGGTTAGAAATACCGGATTTTGCGATTAGAATTGCCGCCCCGGTTGCATTTGGAACGTCATACATCTCTATTACTTATAAGAAAACGTATCCCGTTATAAATTCGGATTATGCCTGTGTCTGGGCAGTCTCCGTCTCCTCGGTTCCATTCTTCCACTTGTTGAACTTCTCCACAACGGCATCGTAGGTGCGCTGTGAGATGTCCGGAAGATCCTGTCCCCAGGACTTGGTTGCTTCCTTGAAGCCCTTCTTGAAAGCGTCAAGAAGAAGATCAGCTTTTTCCGGATCGTTGCCGGAGAGTGCTTTTGCAAAATCAAGAATACGGTCTGAAGTCTGGTCGACGCCCCAGTAACCGTCATCAGCGATATCTGCCTGCGCCTGTGCCCTGGTGGCTTCATCTACGGTAAAATCACCTTTTGCAAGGAAGCTCCACATAGAATCTGCGGTACCGATGGCAACACCCTGCTTGGTCATCATCTTTTCTACAAGACTGCGAAGCTGGGAGGTACGCTGCTCGGCATCTGCCTTTAACTTGTTGACAAGTGCGTAATCGGTCTTCTTTGTAACCGTGCCGGATGTCTGACCGGAACTCTTCTCATATACGACACCGGTATCGGTCTTTGTGCTGCTCTCACTCTTTTTCTCTGTATGGTCCGTCTTTGCTGCGGTATAAGTAGAAGCCTGCTGTGCTGCCACTGAGTTTGTAATACTGTTAATTGCCATAATTCATTCCTCCATTCCCTTGGATCGGTTTAAAATAATTGACAGGAGGCATCCATGCCTGCTCTTTGTCTCATCTTCTATATCGGCAGGAAACATTGCCCGGTTTAGATTTTTGAGAAATTTTATTGCGTAAAAAGAAGGAGAGATAATTGACCTTTTTTACAAGTCATGGTAAGATTCAGTCTGTATACAAAATACATTAAAAAAACATGGGGGCATTATGAAAGAGATTTCGGTAAAAGCACTGGCAAAAGTAAATCTCGGACTTGATGTGGTACGGAAGAGACCGGACGGGTACCATGAGGTGCGGATGATCATGCAGACGATTCATCTGTTTGACCGGCTGGAGATTACCCGCAATCAGTCGGGCAGGATTACGATGTCGACCAACCTTGCGTTTCTGCCGACAAATGAGAACAATCTGGTATACAAGGCGGCAGCACTTCTCAAAGAGGAATTTGACATTGGGGACGGTATTGATGTAAAGCTGCATAAGCACATTCCGGTGGCAGCCGGCATGGCAGGCGGAAGCACGGACGCTGCGGCCGTATTATATGGAATGAACCGCATTTTTGATCTGGGGCTTTCTAAGGAGGATCTGATGACGCGCGGTGTGAAGCTCGGCGCGGATGTTCCATACTGCATTATGCGCGGAACGGCGCTCGCGGAGGGGATCGGTGAAAAATTATCGGCGCTTCCTCCGATGGTCAAATGTCCGGTGCTGATTGCTAAGCCGCAGATCGGGGTTTCCACAAAATTTGTCTATGAGAATCTGAAACTGGATAAGGATACCGTGCATCCGGATATTGATGGGCTGATCGGTGCGATCCGGGCGAAGAATCTGGAGCAGATCGCAGGACACATGGGAAATGTGCTGGAGACAGTTACGATTCCCAATTATCCGGTCATTGCAGAGATCAAGGATCATATGATGGAGCACGGTGCAGTCCATGCAATGATGAGCGGAAGCGGTCCAACGGTCTTTGGCCTGTTTGCCAACGGGGATACAGCCGTGGCTGCATACGAGGCAATGCGTGAATCAAATCTTGCAAAACAGATTTACCTGACAAGCATATACAACAATGCGCGGTGAGGAGAAGACGGGCAGAAACAGATAACAAAGCAGAAGGAGGTACTTATGACAGAGGATCTGACATTGAACATGAATGCATACCTTCCGCTTCGGGATGTGGTGTTTAACACACTGCGGGAAGCGATCTTAAAAGGAGAGCTTAAGCCGGGGGAGCGTCTTATGGAGCTGCAGCTGGCAGCAAAGCTTGGGGTGAGCCGTACGCCGATACGGGAGGCGATCCGTATGCTCGAACAGGAGGGACTGGCGGTCACGATTCCAAGAAAAGGTGCGGAAGTTGCGCGGATGACGGAAAAAGACATGGAGGATGTCTTGCAGATCCGGGATGCACTCGACGAACTGGCGGCATCGATCGCCTGCGAACAGATTTCTGAGGAGGAGCTTGCTGAGCTCAGACATACCATGCATGAGTTCGAGGAATCCACAAAGACGGGGGACGTCAAGCGGATTGCGGAGGCGGATGTGCGGTTTCATGACATCATCTATCATGCGACGCGCAACGTCAAGCTGGAGAACATGCTCAACAATCTGCGGGAGCAGATGTACCGCTACCGCGTGGAATATTTAAAAGATGAAAAGAATTTTCCGATTCTGATCCGGGAGCACAGCCAGATCGTGGAGGGGCTTACCGCAAAGGATAAGACCATGCTGACGGCGGCGATGCACAAGCATGTAATGAACCAGGCGACAGCGGTGAAGGAAATGATCCGGGAGCAGGAAAAGTGAATAAATTTCCCGAAATGGAACAAACTAACAGGGACAGGCGGATGCCTGCCCCGTTTTTGTTTTAGGAAAGGAAGAAAATCTGTGGCGGAGAAGACAAAGATCAGCGAGAGACTCGACGAGAACATCGCACATATGGAGGAACTGTTTCACACCTGTGACGACATCAAGAAGAAGCGGATGAATCTTGGAAAAAACCGGGACGTGGCGTGCTACCTCACGTTCATTGAAGTCTCGGTAGATATGGGAAATTCGGCGCTGTTAGAAGTTTTAAAATACTTAAGGGGTCTGGAGCGGGAGGAGATTCTGCGGGTGTTGGAACAGAATGCCCTCGGAACCTCCGATGCGACCTATTTTACGACGATCGAGGAGGCAGGGGACGGTCTTTTGACCGGAGAAGCCGTTTTTTTCGTCGACGGTTTTGCGAAAGCGGTCAAGATTCCAGATGACGGTTATCCGAATATGGGCGTCAACGAGGCGGACTCGGAAAAAGTGGTGCGTGGTTCTAACGAGGGATTCGGGGATTCGGTAAAACAGAATGCGGCGTTGATCCGCAAGAGAATCCGGTCGCCACAGGTCAAGGTAAAAGAGAAAAAAATGGGCGTGCGCTCCAACACCAACGTCTATCTGGTCTATATGGAAGGGATCGCCTGCCCGGAGTTGGTGGCAAAGATTGAGGAGCGGCTGGAGGGATTTGAGATTGACGGGGTACTCGACAGCGGAGTCATTGAACAGCTGTCGGAGGAAAAATGGTATTCCCCGTTTCCACAGTTTCAGACGACGGAACGGCCGGACCGGGCGGCAATGTCCATCCTTGACGGCAGAGTGGTTGTGCTGTCGGACAATTCGCCGATCGCGCTCATTCTGCCGACCGATTACAATTCCTTTATCAAGACGAGCGACGATTACTATAATCGCTGGGAGATCGCAAGCTTTGAGCGCCTTTTGCGCTATTTTGCATCCTTTTTTGCCATGACATTGCCGGGACTCTATCTGGCGGTCACCAATTTCCACACACAGATTCTGCCGACCACGCTCCTGCTGTCCTTTGCGGACGCCAGGAGCGGCGTGCCGTTTCCGGCGGTGATTGAGGTGATTATCATGGAGCTTTCGTTTGAACTGCTGCGGGAGGCGGGAGTGCGGCTGCCCGGAGCGATGGGGAATACGATCGGAATTGTGGGGGGACTGATCATCGGGCAGGCAGCCGTGGAGGCAAATCTGGTGAGTCCGATTGTCGTGATTGTGATCTCGTTTACGGCGCTGTGTTCGTTTGCTGTACCGAATGAGGAGTTTGCAACGGCATTCCGGCTGCTCAAGTTCTTTTTTATCGGAATCTGCGCATGGCTTGGTTTTTTCGGGTTTCTGGCAGGGCTGCTTGCCGTGCTGATCCATCTGTCGCACTTAAAAAGCTTTGGCGTGCCGTACCTGATGCCGTATGTGGCGGCAGATCTGAACGATTATGAAGATGAACGCGATTTCCTTTGGCGGCAGCCGCTTCGGCTGCTCTGGAAACGTCCGATCTACGCGAAGAAAAATAACCGCAGAAAGCTGCGGATGAAACTGTGACAGAGAGGGAACGGATTATGTTTTCAGAAAATAACAGGATATCGGGACGCCAGATGTATCGCTTGATGACGTATGATCTGCTCGGTATCGGCACACTTCTCGTCCCACAGATGCTTGCGAAGACGGCGGGGAGAGACGGCATTCTGTCAATCGGAATCGGGATGGCGGCAGCGCTCGCGTATCTATGGATATTGCGCAGGCTTGCGCCGCCCGCACAGGAATCTTATCCGGAATATATGGAGCGGCAGATGGGAAGGATCGGGGGAGGAATCGTACAGACCGGTTATCTGATTTATCTGGTGCTGCTTGCAGGGTATGTGGCGTATCTGTTTGCAGACATTATTCTCCGGGATCTTCTGCGCGGAGAATCGTTTTATCTGGTCCTTTCGGTTATCATGCTGCTGGTGCTGTATGGACTTGCGGGGGGAATCGAGGGACGGGCGAGAGTCTATGAGATGCTGTTCTGGTTTCTTTTGATCCCGCTGTTTCTCATGCTCTTTGCTGCGGCGGATGAAGTGTGCACCGACTACTGGGCGCCGCTTGGAATGAGCAGCTTAAAGGGCGTGGCAGGCGGGGCCTACGGTGTGTTTTTGAATCTTTCCTTTGCATTTTTCCTCCTTTTTTCGGGAACGTATGCCGAGCGGCAGGAAACATTGTTTGCGGCGGGAAAGAGGGCAATCCTATTTGTGGGATGTCTCCATGCGGTGCTCTATCTGGTTCTGGAGGGAATTTTCGGGGTACCGGCGCTTGCGGGGATGGATTATCCGGCAGTCACGCTGATGAGCACGGTAAAAATATCCGGCGGCTTTTTGAAAAGAACAGACGCGTTTATGTTCGGCGTGTGGTTCTTTACGCTGTACGCACTTTTAAACAGCTGCGTCTTTTACGGAAGCAGTATAGCAGAGAAATTATGGAAACCTATTCGCAAAATGCCAAAAGGGAAAAATTACATGTGGATTTTCTATGGATCTGTGGCGGTGGCAGCTTCTGTGGCAGCGATCTGTTTTTACCGGAGCCGGGCGGTCTTTGACTGGTACGAGCGGTTCCTGTGGTATGTCGGTACGCCGTTTCTGGTGCTTGCCCCCGTCTTTGCCGCACAGAAAAAATGGGGAAGGAGGCTGCTTGCACTTGCGGTGGCCTGTGCGGCTGCCGTGCTTGTGATGACAGGCTGTGCCCCCGCGGAGCTGGAGGATCGTGATTTTCCGATTGAGATTGCGGTGAGGGACACGAAGGATGCCGGGCTGGCGTGGTATGAAGCGGAGCAGGCGGGAAACCGGATGGTGGATTACAGTCATCTGAAGGTTCTGATCCTGGAACAGGAATTTGTGGAGGATGAGGCAGCCGTGCAGGAGTGGCTCGCGTTTTTGAAGGAGAAGAGCGAGGTGCCGCGCAACGCCTATGTGGTGGTCGCGGAGGATGCCGAAGCACTGCTGGCGCAGAGTGAGACGCTGGGAGAAGCGGTCGGGGATTATCTGGAGGAACAGTTTGAGAATGTGTCCCAGATCAAAAAGCAGGCGTACCCCACGATCGGATCGCTGTACCAGGAGATGGACAATAGACAGGAGACACTGTTTTTGCCGTATGTTACCGTGAAGGACGAAAAACCGGCGGTGGAGCAGTATTATGTGTGGAAGCGTGGGATGCCGGCAGGCATGGTTGACGCGGAGGCGGCGAGACTTGCCTTTTTCACGCAAAACCGCATGATGGAGTACGCCTTGCCGTTAGAGGAGGGAATGCTGCTGCTGTCGGATGCCACAAATGAGATCACGTTCTCGGAAAAGGATGGCGTGCGGGAAGTCCTGGTGACGATTCACTGCAGCGGAAGCGTGCAGGGAACCGGCGGAAAGGAGAACAAAAAGGAGCTTGCACTTTTGGCGGAAGACTATATGAACCGGATGGCGGCAAATGTGCAGCGGAAGCGGCAGGTGGATCTTACAGGCAGTTACCGCAAGCTCGGAGGCGCGGCGCGGGGCTGGTATGAGGAGTATCAGAAGCGCGGGGAGAACTACGAGGAAGAGATTGCGATTGTCTATCAGGTAAAAATAAACTGGATTCATTTATCATAAAGTGAATAAAACGGTATCAAAACGGGAATCGTCTTTTGCAGCAGAGGAAAGGAAGAAAATGCCGTTATGCAAAGACGTAAATGGATCTGGTACTTGTTGTTGGGAATGAATGTGATGCTGCTTGCGCTTCTTGGAATGCAGTATGTGAAAAATCAGAGAATACAGGAGCAGATTGCTGGGAAGGTGCTGCGGTTCCATGTGCTTGCCAACAGCGACACCGCGGAGGATCAGAATTTAAAGCTTGCGGTGCGTGATGCTGTGGGAAGCCGGATGGCAGAGCTGCTTTCGGATGTCCCGGACAGAGAGGCGTGCGAGCAGGTGGTGGAGGCGCACCTGCCCGAGATTGCGGAGACGGCGCAGGCGGTGGTGCGGGAAGCCGGATATGGGTACGAGGTGCATGCCGCGATAGAGGAGACGGAATTTCCGTCCAAAACATATGGAAAATTCACCTTCCCGGCGGGAAAATATGAGGCGCTGCGGGTTGTGATCGGAGAGGGCGAAGGTCATAACTGGTGGTGCGTCATGTACCCGAATATGTGCTTTGAGGGAAGTATGTATGAAGTCGTGGATGAGAGCGCCGGGGAGGAACTGAAAAAAGTGTTGTCCAAGGAGGAATACCGGGCGGTGCTTGAGGAGGGAAATTATAAGGTGCGCTGCCGCTATCTGACATTTTTGGATGACCTGAAAGAATAGGCTTGATTATTCCGCCAAAAGCCGGTAATATGAGTTGAGATAAAAGGGAGTGTAACGATGACAAAAGATGTATTGATCTCCATCAGCGGTCTTCAGTTTGCTGGGGGAGAAAACAGTGAACCGGTAGAGGTGATTACCTCCGGTTCTTATTATAAGAAGAACGGCAGGCATTATATTCTGTATGACGAGGTGGCGGAGGATACGGCGGGTACCACCAAAAATATCATCAAGCTCGGGGATGAGGTACTTGATATCACGAAGCGTGGTGAGACGAATGTACATATGATGTTTGAAAAGGACAAGAAAAATGTCACCTATTATTATACGCCGTACGGGAATCTGCTGATCGGAATTGACGCCACGAAAGTGCAGGTGGAGGAGACGGAACACAATCTGTCCGTAAAAGTGGATTATGCGCTGGAAGTGAATTATGAGCACATGGCGGACTGCAAGATTACCATGAATATTCAATCAAAAAATGCAGGGGATTTCAAAATCTGAAATTCCCTGCATTTTAAATAGCTGCTTATTTTTTCTTCTTCTTTGCTGCCTTCTCTTTGGCAAGTTCTGCCTTTTCTTTTTCCAGCTCTGCATTCGCCTTTTTGGCTTTTTCCTGCATTCTCGCACGGAAGCTCTTCTTACCCTGCGGCTTCTCAAGAGGCCCTCTGACGCCGGTTACCTTCGTGATATAGATGCCGCTCACGGTCGCTTTGACTTCCTTCTTCAGCGGAATCAGATCATAGACGGCTTCGTCTGCGATCAGTGACATCACCTTCGGACCAACCTTTGCCTTTACGATTGGAAGCTTGGAATGGCGCATCATCTTCGGTGTCTGGTCGATGACAACCTGCGGAAGTCCCGAATCTTTCAGGCGCATCCGCTTTTTATCGATGATCAGCATGGAGACGGTCTGCGCGTTGGCTGCAAGCTGTGCCTCCTGCTCGTCTCTCTTTTTCTGCGCCTTTTTGCCGAGAAAATATAATACGATCAAGCCGACAATGAGGACGGCAAGAATAACCAGCAATACAATGTTTACGGTACTCATGGTAAAATCCTCCTACAATCAAACTGCATTTAATTGTAGCATTGATTCGGCAAAAAAGCAATCTTGTATTTGAAACTGGAAAGGTATTTTTGCGGTCTGCCGGGATCAAGGCGTTTTTGTACCAATCTGCCGGATACGGACTTTGGCTGGAAAGGTGGTAGCGCTATGCCGGAATTTTACAGGGAGTGTGCAGGCAGCGGGAGGGATTACACCCTGTTTCCAGGAAAATATTGACAGCTTTTGACTCTTTCTATAAAATGAGACTATAAGTATCGTGAGACTGCAGGTATCAATAGTGTGTAAAGGATTGAGAAACAGGCAGTGGGGAGGAGCAGGCATTTGGAAAAACGAAACAGAGGAAAACAGGCGCTGGGAATTTTCATGGCAGGGCTGATGGCGGTGACGTCTATCGACGTTTCCGGCCTGACGATGTATGCGGCGCAGGCAAAAGCAGCAAATGAGCCGGAGAAAACGGTCGTTATTACAGAAGTTGAACCATTATCGGATGAGATTGAAGAACAGACATTGAAGGTGGGGGCATCCGAGAAGAAAATCGTGCTGCCGGATACGTTGGACGTGTGGATTGGTGCAGAGACAGAGGAGACGGAAACAGAAGAACCCGCGACTGAGACGGAAGGCATGACAACGGAAGAGACCGGGACTGAGCAGGATGATGAAGAACTGGTAGATCTGACAGATACAACAGAAAATACAAATGTCAAAGCTACTCCTGCAGCGGTTACGATTACAGAGCAGCCTTCTATTGCTCAAAATAAGAGTACTGTTCTGGAATATTATACAGAAGCAGACGCACCGGAACTTACCGTAGTGGCTGAGAGCGCCGGCGAATTGACCTATCAGTGGTATCAGACAACATCTGATGGAACAGAAGGTAGTGCAACAGAGACAGCAGTTTCTGGCGCAACAGAAAGTACCTATCAGATTCCGGCTGGATTAGCGCCCGGAACCTATCAGTACTATTGTACTGTTTCATGTGGGGAAAGCTCCGTAAAATCTGATGTTGTTACCTTTACAGTCACACAGGCTGTCGTAAAGATCGTTGAAACCAAAGCGGATGGAACCACAAAGGAAACCTATTATGCCGATTGGGCAAATGCCATGACATACTTATCATATAGCGGTGAAGGTGAATTTGAAGGTGTTGAAAAGGCAGAGGTCATCTTATTGCAGGATACAAAGTGTAGCGGTATATCTTCAGTACAGTCTATAGGTGATTTCGATGGTCAGTTCCCAAAAGAAGTCATTATCAGATCTGAGGGAGAGTGCCATGAATTGTCCGGTGATAAGGTTACGGTACTGAAAGCTGTGTATGAGACGACACATGTATATATGAAGAATATAAAGGTGGAAGGATCTATTGGCTTGTCAGGAGGAGCCACACTTACATTAGATGAAAAAACAGAGGTGGTAGCTAAAAGCAAAGCGGATACTTTTGAGGTAAAAGAATCGAAACTTATCATTGGAGATGCAAAAGTGTCTGCTGGCATTGAATTGATAAGTGGCAGTACATTAGAAGTAAAGCAGGGAGCGGATATTTCCGGTCTGAGCGGAGCTTTGGACGAACAGATTAAGGTGACAAATACAGGAAATACAGCTGTCCTGGAGGCAGGTGCTGCGACACCTGTTTTCTACGGAGATGGAGAACTGAGCATTTATTGCAAGAATGATACAGCTGACTGGACTACATCCCTGCAAACAACCGGAGACAAAAAAATCTGGTATCCGATCACGCTTCCGGAGGGCGTTACATTGCCGACGGATGGAGAAAATGCTTCTGTTGTTTCCGTTTACAATGGAGACACCTATGGTCTTTATCAAAATGGAGACACGACGGATCATTCCATCAGTGTACCGGACCAGATCTGCAGCTATTATCTGACAAAAGATGGAAAAGGCACAAATAATGCCAATCTGCAGATAATATCAGACAGTAAATTTACGATGCCAGCTGCTGCAGTAACCCTGTTGGGCCATAATACAGATGAATATGGTCTGTGTGCAAATTGCGGCAAGACAGATCTTGCAAAAGCTTATGAGAATGGACACCTGCATGTTGAAGGTCTGACCGGACGTACCTATGACAGCTATCCGCAGATATTGTCAAATATCACACTGGATACTGCTGATGGTTCGAAGACACTCACTGCGCCGATTTATTACAGTGAGGTAGGAAATCCGGCTTTGAACAGCCCTATAGGTGTAGGGGGTGATAGTCCTCTGAATAGTGATAAGGCTGAGTATGCTGTGCAGTATAAAAACAATGCAGAGATATACACCCTGACACAGGGGGAAGCTGGCTTTGATGAGGCAAAAGCACCTCAGGTCACAATTAAAGGACGTGGTAATTATACCGGAGAAGTTACCATTTACTTTACGATCGGAAAAGGTACGGCAAGACTGGGCGATATAAATGTCTGCATAAACAGTTATTGTGGATATGAGCAGCCGGCATGGAGTTTGATCCCTTTGCAATTTGAAGCTGATCTCAGCGATCAATATCAGTTTGCTGCCGGTCTGACTGATGGTAAATATATTCCGGTATGCTCTGAGTCAGAAGCCAATAATTGGTATAAGAGTGGTACTTATATATCAAACTACAAAATTGAGTATAGTACGGATGATCAAAAAACCTGGATAACAGAAAAAGAATTCGGCACCACAGTTGAAAATGCATATATGATCACCGATGCCGGAGAATATCCTTTTTATCTCAGGATAACAGGTGGAAATGGTCTTTTTGATACACTTACATCTGAAAAGTGTATTGCAAGGATTACGCCAAGAGACCTGTCTCTCTTATATGGTATTACTGTGGATGTACCTGAGGATCTGGTAGCATATTATACCGGTAAGCCGGTTCTTCCTGCATCCGGGTATCAACTCAAGGACAGGGAACTTTATCAGAGAGATGCGGATGGAAACCTGATAACGGGTTATACATTGGTAAAAGACACCGACTTTACCGTATCCGGTCTTAACAATACGGATATAACAGATGATGCAATTTTGATCTTTACAGGTAAAAGGAATTATCGCGGAGAGATTCAGGCTGACAATAAATTTGCGATTAAGTATGCGTTTTCACCTGCACAGACCACGGTATCCAAAGACCATTGGTACAATGGGGATGTGCCTGTGAAATTTAGCGAGCAGGATGAGAGCTCAGATGCGGAAAAGATTGTATACAAAGGAAATGTAGAAGCAGGTGCCGGTTTAAGTGATAATCTGAATGCCTATGCCTCGCTGGATGAGGCCATCAATGGCTCTGCTTTGGGATATACTTTCACATCAGAGGGCAGGAATACACAGACTCTTTATATAAAAGATGAGGATAACGGTTATATCAGTACATCTGTAGATGTGACTGTCCAGATCGACAAGACAGCTCCGGTATGGGAAGGTGCTGATGGAAGTTCGGATGGATACGGAATCCAGATCAAAGAAAACTGGTGGAAAAAACTGTTAAACACGATCAGCTTTGATCAATTTTATAATGATGAGACATTGGAAATCAAAATCCGTGCCAATGATGAAAAAGCCGGTATTGATACCAGTGGTCTTGATCAGTATTTTTACTATATTGAAGAGGTTTCAGATGAAAACGCCATAGACAATTACAAGGTAAAAACAGCGGAAGAACTGGATCAGTTGAACTTTGTCGGAGTAACAGCGAATGGAGCTTCTGCTGTTACGGTAGGAAGCCTGAGTAAAGATGCTAATTATGTTGTTTATGCTTATGCTGTGGATAAAGCCGGTAATAAGAGTGAATATATCTGCACGGAAGGTATTGTGAGAGACACTGCAATTCTTTCATATGTGATCAATGCGCCGAATGCGTCAACCGGAACCTTAGATGATACAGAGGGTACATTCTCTTTCGAAGCACCAGAAGATCTGACATTGTTATATTTCTATGTGCATGCAAATGAATTTGAATCTGCGTCTGAATACAAGGATTTTGTAGATAAAATGACAGATTATTACAAAAATCTGGATTCGGCTTCTTCCGAGAAATATCTCCCTCTTGCAAAAAAAGAAAATGACGGCAAGTGGGCGCCGAATTTTACAAGTGATGGAGATAAGGTACAGACTTCATTTGGTTATCCAAGAAGAGAAATAACCTTGCATACCTGCAAGGTTTCCAAGGGCAATTATGAACTCACTATTTCAGATTTGCAGCCCAGCGAAGCATGTACAGTCTGGATGGTAAGTATTGACAGGGCCGGCAATATAAGTTCCAGTCCTTTTATGAGCTTTACCACGACCAAGGCATTGCCATGGATAGCAGCAGTACCTGTACTGACCGGTTTTTATGGAGATAAGCCGCAGGATCTGACGATTACCACTCCCGGTGTAGCGGAGTATGGTGATGTTGAGATTCAGGGTGAATGGAAGATTACAGAGAAAGATACGACGCCGTTAGGGATGAATACAACGACAACGTGTCAGGTGACCTTCATCCCGGATGCCAGCCTGTATCCGGATCAATTTGAGAATCATATATTCAGGGTAAGACCGGTTATTAAAAAACGGCCGATCACGATCCGTGTTGCAGATATGACGGTAGGCTATGGGGAAAATATACCCCGGATAACGGATGGTGATTTTGACATTGTCACAGACGGTGAAAGCAAGGGCCTGGTAGGCTCAGATACAAAAGAGACCATTCAAAATACATTGTCGCTTGTAACTTCGGCAAAAAGTGGATCGGATTGCGGTGAATATCCGTTTACAGTAAGCTCTGACAGCGGTAATTATGAAGTGACCGCAAAGTATTTTGATAATTTATCCGATTTAACCAATCCTAAGACGGAAGGAACTCTTACGATCACAAAGGCAACCGGAGAGATCATCCGGAATGAAGGCTTTACTACAAGCGTGACCGCAGTTTACAAGGATCCTGATTTTTCCTTGAATGTATCACCCAACAACAGGGAAGGAAAGCTTATATATGAAGTAAGTAATTCTAAGGATATGAATGGTGTGGGTGTAGAGGATGACTGGATTGTTTCGGTATCAGATGACGGCAAGGTGACTGTCAAGAGCACTGGAAGTGCGAAGATCAAGATTTATCTTCCTGCAACCAGGAACTATACGGCGGTAAAAACACCTCTGACTGTGGATGTGACAGTCAATAAGAAGGCATATACTGTAGAACCCGTCAATAGAAAGTATCTGTATTCCAAGGAAAATGAGGATGCGATTGACCTTTTGCCATTGCTTCCGAAAGATTGCGGTTCTGCGAATTTTGGCGCAATATCAATAATAGACAGCAGTTCGTTTATTGAGGTGCCACAGTATAAGGAAGGTAAGCTGGCCTATAAGATTGCAACGGGAGATATAGGTAAAAAAGTAACAATCACCGTTCCCATAATCACAGATAACTATATAATAAATGGCAATAATACGCTGACCATCAACCTTGAGCTGGTGGAACAGAAGCCTTTAAAACTGCAGGGTGAACTTACTTTGCAGAAAAATGAGATGACTTATGGGGAATCCTGGTCCGCACTGCAGTTTAAGGAAGCAAAATTTGTAGATGAAGATACCGGAGAAGAAATAGCGGGAACGCTTGCGTGGAATGACCCGGATTATAAACCGGAGGTTGGAGAGCGTCTGGCTGAGTGGACGTTTACCCCGGATAATGTGGAATACGCACCATATACCGGATATACAACGGTTACGGTCAATAAAGCAGTTCCTCACATTGTTTTGACACCGGATCCGCCGGAACAGATTTATCGTACATCTGTATATAGCGGGGAGATTTTAAATGGACTTTCAAAAAATCCCGGTATTGTAACAGGTGTAGACAATCAGCAGATTGGAGGAACCTGGAAATGGGAAGATGAGAACCAGACTCCGACGGTAGGACAGAGTGAGCGCAGGGTCTATTTTGAGCCTCTTGATACGCAGCATTATGAAAATTCAGCGATGGATACGGTGACACTGACTGTGATAAAGGCAAGACCTTATATCCAGACAGGTCCGCAGATAAGTGATTATACGCACGGTGATACACTAAACAGCCAGAAGCTGACCGGAACCGTGATCTATGGTGACGGCAGAGGCAACCGGGGATCTGATGATGCATACGGTAATGAAACAGTAAGCGGTACTTTTGCATGGGTAGAGGCAGATACGAAGCTTTCTTATCAGAATGATAATGGAAAGAGCTATGAATATGTCTTTATACCGGCGGATACAGCATCTTATGAAACTGTGGGCAGTTCGATCCGGATAACAGTAAACAAGGCGCAGAATCCTCCGCGGGTTCCGGACGGCATTATGAATGTCGGCTTCTCCTGCAAAAAAGTCGCTGATGTGACGCTGCCTGACGGTTGGGAATGGACACCGAAGCAGGGGCAGGATACAAACCTGACGGTAGGAAATACGATAACGGTTAAGGCGACTTATACAGCAGCGGATTCTGTGAACTATGAAAATCTGACAGTTGACGTGGCAATTACACGTTCAAGCTGTGAGCATGCAGAAACAGAACGTCGTGGCGAATTAGAGGCAACCTGCGTCGCAACCGGCAATACCGGGGATGTCTGGTGTCTTGAGTGCGGTGAAATGATAGTCCGGGGTACAGAAATTGAAAAAGATCCGACAAATCATGTGGCGTTGACAAGCAGAGTGACCAAGCAGCCGACGACCACAGAGGAAGGCGTCATGACCTATGAGTGTAGCGCCTGCGGTTATACGATGACAAGGCCGATAGCGAAAATAGCCACTGCGGAGGATACGAATCCCGGCAATGATAATCGTAATCCCGACAGTGATAATCGTAATCCCGACAGTGATAATCGTAATCCCGACAGTGATAATCGTAATCCCGACAGTGATAATTTCGCGCCCGATAACGATAATCATCCGGCTCCGAATAACCCGGCAATCAATAGCGATGGTCCACAATACGGTGTGATGACACCCGCTCTTAATAATGTCCAGAAAAATGTGGAACAGCCGACCGATAATGCGAAGAAACCGAAGCAGGATGCTGCGGCTTCGGCACAGCCTTTTATCCGAGGTGAAGGCGGTAAAGAGGGCTGGGATGTTATCCAGGCAGAAGCGGCGGCAAGCGCTGAGGACAGTACGATCGCGGTTGATATGAATGGTTCAAGCGTTGTTCCCGGCAGTATCTTTGATACGATCAGGGGAAAAGATATTACGATCGAGTTTGATCTTGGCAATGGCATTACCTGGCAGGTAAACGGTAAGAGTGTGACAAAAGAAAATGTCAGTGATATTGATTTTAGCGTGTCTGTCGGCAAGGATGCATCAAATACCATTCCGGTAGACGTGATCGATGCGCTGACCGGTGAAAAGATCTCGCTGAATCTGACACTTGCATATGAAGGCGAATTAGGCTTTGAAGCAATCCTGCGTCTGAATGTGGGAGAAGAGAATAAGGGACTTATTGCAAACCTCTTCTACTACAATGCAGATACAAACGAACTGGAATTTATCTGTGCCGATGAGGTAGATGAAAATGGTCAGACAGAGCTTGTCTTTACACATGCTTCTGATTATACCATCATCCTTGATACAGCTTCCATGGAACCGGCTGCAGGAGCAGAGGATACAGCAGGTAACGATACCGTGCAGGCGGCATCTGCAGAGGATGCTGATACTGTACAGGCGGCGGATGCAGAAGCTGACAGCAGTCATACACTGCTTATCTGGCTGATCGTACTTGCCTGCATAGCAGCTGTAGCGGCGGCAGGCGTTATGATCGTGGTAAAACGTAAAGAAAGGAAAAATTGATAAAGAGTCAGATTTATAGATGCGTAACAGATTTTTGTCTGTTGCGCATTTCAGATAAAAAGGCTTACAGTAAATCAGAAGAGCAGGAGTGAAATTTTGTACAGGGTTTCTCTCCCTGTTTTTATGCGTAATTGACAGAAGAGAAAAACGTTTATAAAATAAAGCGAAACTTTATGTTTCAAAAAAATGAGAGTGAAATGGAATATTTATGGGAAATACGACAAAAGAAAAAATAGACGAACGTAAGATAAAGATCCTGAATACTGCGTTTGATATTTTTGTGGAAAAGACCATCGAAGCGGTCAGTATGGGAGAGATCGCGGAGGCTGCAGGTGTCGGGCGCGCAACGCTTTTCCGGTATTATCCGAGCAAGCTTGAGCTTGCCATCGAGGTCTGCGGCAAAAAATGGAAGGATGTTTTTGACGAGCTGGACCGGTGCCGGCCGATTTCTTCCGTCGGGGAGATTCCGGCGCTGAACCGGCTGATTTTTACGCTGGACAGCTATATCGCACTCTATCAGAATTATAAAGAGCTGCTTTGTTATAATGATAATTTTAACCATTACGTTTCCCGCGTGGGGGAGGATAATGAGCGGCTGGCTGAGTTCCATGAATCGTTATATTCTGTGAATATCCGGCTGCACAACATGTATGAAAAGGCGAAGGAGGACAAGTCCTTCCGGACGGATATCCCGGAGGGAGAATTCATGAGAGTTACGGTTCAGACGATGATGGGAGCCGGAGAGCATTATGCGAAGGGATTTATCTGGGGTTCGGAAAAAGAACATGATTACACCCAGGAGCTGCTCCGGCTCAAGGAAATGATTATCAATTATGTGACGATCGGCTGTTGAAAACGGATGTAAGGGCAGGGTAAAAGATATTGGCTTTTAGAGGAAAATGTGGTACGATATAAAGGTTAATGCTGGCGAGAGCAGATTTCGCCAAAAGAGGGAATAGAAAGGGTATTTGTATATGAAGAAGAGAACAGTAGCACTGATGCTTTGCGCTATGATGGCGTTTGGTGCAGCAGGATGCGGAGCAAAGGACGCCGATCCGGCAGCGACAGAGGCGACAGAGAGCGCAGCGTCAACCGAGGGTCTTGCAGACAGTGCGGTTTCCGGTACGATCACAAGCACTCCGTGTGCGAGCAGCGCGTTTGACCTGAAGGGAAGCGATTATGTAACACTCTGTGATTACAGCGCGATTCCGGTTACGATCACCGGGGATTATGACGTGGATGACCAGAAGGTAAAGGACTATTTCAAGCAGATGTTTGACAACTATGGTCCGTTCTATACGGCAGATCCGGACAAGACAACGGTCGAGGAGGGAGACATTGTCAATGTGGATTACGTTGGCAAGCTTGACGGAACAGCGTTTAGCGGAGGTACCGCCGAGAATCAGAACATTGATGTGTACCAGAACGCATCTGCCACAGGAACAGGCTACATCGACGGATTTACGGACGGCTTAAAGGGCGCTTCTGTCGGAGATGTGATCGACTGTGACGTGACATTTCCGGATGATTATGGCAACACGGATCTGGCAGGAAAAGCAGTAGTCTTTACATTTACGGTCAACTCCATTCAGAAGGAAATGACGATCGATGATGTGGATGACACATTTGCCAAGGAGCAGTTCCAGGTAGATACCGTGGATGAGATGTACGATCAGATCCGCAGCTACATGGAGAGCAGCGCAGAGTACAACAAGCAGAAGGATACGACGACCGCAGTGCAGAATTATCTTATAGATAATTGTGAGGCGGAAGTGCCGGAGGATTATCTTACTGCGCGTGTGGATGATTACAGAAGACAGTACATCGAGCAGAACTGCAACGGAGATGAGAGCCAGCTTGCCGATTATGTGAGCACCTACTACGGAAAGACCGTTGAGGAGATGGAAGCATACTGGAATGAGGGAATGGAGAAGAGTATCCGTCTTGAGTTCATTATGGATGCGATCGCAGATGAACTCGGCGTTGAAGTGAACCAGGACGATATTGATACCTATGCAGAGCAGCTGGTAAGCCAGAACGGATACGAGTCTGTGGAGGCGATGTATAATATCTACGGTTTTGGAGATACCGACTATGGCAAGCGCTATTTCGCAGATCTCTACCGCTACGACCAGGCGCTGGATCAGCTGCTTGAGACGGCGGTTGTGACCATTGATCCGTCTGCGGACACAGAGAGTGACGCGGTGACAGAAGATGCTGCGGATGAAGCAGAGGCAGGAAGTGCAACAGATGCCTCTACGACGTATGAGGCAGCAGAAGGCACGGAGAAGACCGGCGCAGCCAATTAGGAATAAGCATTGATTTTTTGCGGCAATGCAGATAAGATAATAGAAAAGAGATAATGAGTGGCAGACGGGATGCGGCAGAGTGGCGCACCCGTCTGTTGCGGATGGAGGAATGTATGGATCTGGTAAATATAAGGGATTTATTTCGCAGCAAGGATGAGTATCTGGATACGACAGTGACCATCGGCGGATGGGTCAGAAGTCTTCGTAATTCCAAGAATTTCGGCTTTATCGTTGTCAATGACGGTACGTTCTTTGAGCCGGTGCAGGTGGTATTTTCCAATGTGCTGGAGAACTTTGAGGAAGTGGAGAAGTTAAACGTCGGCGCGGCAATCATCGTGACGGGTAAGCTTGTCGCAACCCCGGAGATGAAGCAGCCGTTCGAGATTCAGGCGGAGAAGATTGAGGTGGAGGGAGCTTCCACACCGGATTATCCGCTGCAGAAGAAGAAACACAGCTTTGAGTATTTGAGAACGATCTCTCATTTGAGACCGCGCACCAACACCTTTGAGGCGGTGTTCCGCGTGCGTTCCCTGATTGCCTATGCGATCCATAAGTTCTTCCAGGAGAGAGATTTCGTCTATGTGCACACACCGCTCATCACAGGAAGTGACTGCGAGGGTGCAGGTGAGATGTTCCAGGTGACGACGATGGATCTTGCCAATGTGCCGAAGAATCCGGACGGAACCGTGGACTATACGAAGGACTTTTTCAATAAGCCGACGAATCTGACCGTCAGCGGACAGTTAAACGGCGAGACATATGCGATGGCGTTTAAGAACATCTATACGTTCGGACCGACATTCCGCGCGGAGAATTCCAACACGACCAGACATGCGGCGGAGTTCTGGATGATCGAGCCGGAGATCGCATTTGCAGATCTTGAGGACGATATGATCCTTGCGGAGAGCATGCTCAAATATATCATCCGCTATGTGCTTGAGAATGCGCCGGAGGAGATGGCATTCTTCAATAACTTTATCGACAAGGGACTCCTTGACCGGCTGAACAATGTGGTGAATTCCGATTTCGCGCGTGTGACCTACACGGAGGCAATCGAGATCTTAGAGAAGCACAACGACAAGTTTGAGTACAAGGTATCCTGGGGTGCGGATCTTCAGACGGAGCATGAGCGCTATCTGACAGAGGAGATCTACAAGCGTCCGGTATTTGTGACAGATTATCCGAAGGAGATCAAGGCGTTCTACATGAAGATGAACGAGGACGGCAAGACGGTAGCGGCAGTCGACTGTCTGGTTCCGGGAATCGGAGAGATCATCGGCGGAAGCCAGAGAGAAGACGACTACGACAAGCTTCTGGCGCGCATCAACGAGCTGGGACTTCACGAGGAGGATTATGAGTTCTACCTCGATCTCAGAAAGTACGGTTCCGCAAGACATGCGGGATTCGGACTCGGATTCGAGCGCTGCGTGATGTACCTGACCGGCATGTCCAACATCCGTGACGTCATTCCGTTCCCGAGAACGGTCAACAACTGTGAACTGTAAGAGGGAAGACTGAGGTGAAGCATGAGATATATTTTGGAAAATGACACGCTGCGGGTCGAGATCGAATCGTTCGGCGCGGAGATCAAGTCTGTGAAACGCAAGGCGGACGGCAGGGAATATATGTGGTGCGGAGACCCGGAATACTGGGGCAGAACATCGCCGGTGCTCTTCCCGTTTGTCGGCGCGCCAAAGAACAAGGAATACCGGTATGAGGGCAGAACCTACCCGATGGGACAGCACGGATTCGCGCGTGATATGGAGTTTGATCTGGAGGCACAGGAGGGAAAGAGCATCTGGTTTGTGCTCTCTTCCACAGAGGAGACCTATGCGAAATATCCGTTCCGGTTCCGGCTGCACATCGGATATATGCTGGACGAAAATGAAGTCTCCGTTCACTGGAAGGTGGACAACACTGATGAGAAGCCGATGTATTTTTCCATCGGCGCACATCCGGCATTTTTGTGCCCGATCAACGGGGAACAGGATAAGACGGGCTATCGTCTCCGGTTCGGAGATCTCACCGACAAGCTGCATCATCACGGCAACACGCCGGACGGCATGGCAGTCATGGCGGATGAGGAGCTGGAACTGGAGGATGGAGAGGCTGTGATTACGCCCGGATTCTTTGACAAGTGCACCTACATGGTGGAGGGAGCGCAGACGGGAGAGGTGTCAATCCTGGACCGCGACGGCGAAGCCTATGTGACGGTACGCTTTGATGCGCCGCTGTTTGCTCTGTGGTCTCCGGAAGGAAAGGAAGCGCCGTTCCTGTGCATAGAGCCGTGGTATGGAAGATGTGATGCGGTTGACTTTGAGGGAAGCCTGGCGGAGCGCCCGTACGAGAATGCGCTTGCAGCCGGAGGCAGTTTTGACGCAGAGTACGCAATCGTGTTTGCATAGCCGCACGCGAACCGGCATATAGATAGGATAGAAAGAATCAGGCAGGTCTATCTATGAAGCTGGGATACAAAATAAAACCGAGAGATGCAAAAAGCAACCCGACGACAGCCATCCTTGCAGCCGTGTTTGTGATGTTCCTTATAAGCGGTCTTCTGCTGCTTCTTCTGGCGCTTCTCTTATATAAGATGGAGCCGGGAGAGTCCGTCATTAAGATCGGAATTGTGGCGGTCTACGTAATTTCCGGGCTTTGCGGAGGTTTTCTGATGGGAAAACGGATGCGGGAACAGAAGTTTCTGTGGGGACTGGCGGCGGGAATCATCTATTTTCTGCTGCTGTTTGGTGTGTCGCTGCTCGTAAAGGGTACGGGTGATCTTCAGATGACGCGCATTTTTTCAACGCTGATCCTCTGCGGGGCATCCGGCATGACGGGAGGAATGTTAAGCTGAAAAAGCCGCTCTGTGGGGCGAAAGTTCAGCAAAAAAAGGCTTTTCATCTAACCGGTCATGTGCTATACTATACGGGTTAATAGAATTTTATTGTAAGATATAAAGGAGAGATTATTATGAAGCACGTTAAGACATTAAATACCAGAAAGTTACAGAACACCATCAAGAAGGGCGGATGCGGTGAGTGCCAGACATCATGTCAGTCTGCATGCAAGACATCCTGCACCGTAGGAAACCAGAGCTGTGAGAACAGATAATTTTTCACGGGCATAAGTGAATAGCATTACCTACAGACGACCGTTCGCGAAGCGTGCGGTCATTTGTACGTTATAATAGTCAGAATTAGAAAGAGAGGAAATATTATAGTGGTTCATCAGTATAAGAACAACGGCTATGATATTGTTCTGGATGTAAACAGCGGCGCGATTCATGTGGTGGATGACGTGACATACGATGTCATTGCCCTGTATGAAGGACATACAAGAGAGGAGATTGTGAATTCTCTGCGGGAGCGCTATCCGGAGACTGAAGTGGAAGAGGCACTTGATGAGGTGCAGATGCTGGTCGACAATGAGGAGCTTTTTACGAAGGATACCTACGAGAACTATATCATGGATTTCAAAAAGCGCCCGACGGTTGTGAAGGCTCTGTGCCTGCACATTGCGCATGACTGCAACCTTGCCTGTCAGTATTGCTTTGCCGAGGAGGGCGAGTACCACGGAAGAAGGGCTCTTATGTCCTTTGAAGTCGGGAAGAAGGCGCTTGATTTTCTGATTGCCAATTCCGGCAACAGACGTAACCTGGAGGTGGATTTCTTCGGCGGGGAACCGCTTATGAACTGGCAGGTGGTCAAGGATCTTGTGGCATACGGCAGAGAGCAGGAGAAGCTTCATGACAAGAAGTTTCGCTTTACACTGACAACAAACGGTGTACTTTTAAATGATGAGGTTATGGAATTCTGTAACCGCGAGATGGGGAATGTCGTTTTAAGTATTGACGGACGGAAGGAAGTTCACGATAAGATGCGGCCGTTCCGCAAGGGTGCGGGAAGCTATGATCTGATCGTGCCGAAGTTCCAGCAGTTCGCGGAGAGCAGACATCAGGATAAGTATTATGTGAGAGGAACCTTTACACATTATAATCTTGATTTCTCGGAGGATGTGCTGCATCTTGCAGATCTCGGATTCAAGCAGATTTCGGTGGAGCCGGTTGTGGCGGAGCCGAAGGAGCCGTACGCAATCCGGGAGGAGGATCTGCCGAAGCTCTTCGAGGAGTATGACAAGCTAGCAGTTGAGATGATCAGACGTCATAAGAGCGGAGAAGATTTTAATTTCTTCCACTTTATGATCGATCTTGAGGGCGGTCCGTGTGTGGCAAAACGTCTATCCGGCTGCGGTTCGGGAACCGAGTATCTGGCGGTCACCCCGTGGGGCGATTTCTATCCGTGCCATCAGTTTGTCGGAAATGAAAAGTTCCTTCTCGGAAATGTCGATGAGGGCATCTTAAATACAGACATTCGCGACGAGTTTAAATGCTGCAATGTCTATGCGAAGGAGAAATGCCGCAAGTGTTTCGCAAGATTCTACTGCAGTGGCGGCTGCGCGGCGAATGCCTACAATTTCAGCGGCGACATCTGCGGAGCATATGACATCGGATGTGAGCTTCAGAAAAAGCGCATCGAATGTGCGATTATGATAAAAGCTGCAGAGGAGGAACAAAAGAATGAAGAAGAGTAAAGCGATTGTTATTTTGATCGTGATCCTTGGCGCACTGGCGGGACTTGCTTATTATGCATCCATCATTCTTTCTTCGACGGGAATCGGGGAAGAGATGAGCATTCCGCTTGGTCTGGATCTATCCGGCGGTGTCTCCATTACCTATCAGGTTGTGGATGACAACCCAAGTGCGGAGGATATGAGCGATACGATCTACAAGCTGCAGAAGCGTGTAGAGGGCTACAGCACGGAGGCGTCTGTCTACCAGGTGGGAGACGACCGTATTACGGTTGAGATCCCGGGCGTATCGGATGCCAATGCGATTCTGGAGGATCTCGGTAATCCGGGTTCCCTGGAGTTCCAGCTTCCGGACGGAACGGTTTACATGACGGGTGACCAGGTTGCGGATGCACAGGCGGGAACCACGACAGACAGCTACGGCAACAAGCAGTATGTGGTACAGTTAAAGCTCACAGACGACGGAGCAAAGCTGTTTGCGGATGCCACCACAGACAATGTCGGCAATTATCTGCCGATCGTGTATGATGGCGAGACGATCAGCTATCCGCAGGTAAAGGAAGCCATCACCGGCGGTACTGCACAGATTTCCGGCATGAAGACCTATGAGGATGCCGAGACACTGGCAACACAGATCCGTATCGGTTCTCTTTCCTTAAAGCTGCAGGAGCTGGAATCCAGCGTTGTAGGAGCACAGCTGGGAAGCCAGGCAATCTCTTCCAGCTTAAAGGCAGCAGCCATCGGATTAGTGATTGTCATGATCTTCATGATAGTGATGTATCAGATTCCGGGTCTGGCAGCAGCCATCGCGCTGGCAATCTATACCTGTCTGGTAATTGCTACATTATACTTATTTGAGATTACACTGACACTGCCGGGTATTGCGGGTATCATCTTAAGTATCGGTATGGCGGTCGATGCGAATGTCATTATCTTCGCGCGTATCCGTGAGGAGATTGCGACGGGCAAGACGGTCAATTCTTCAATGAAGATCGGTTTTAAGAAGGCAATGTCAGCCATCCTTGACGGTAACATCACAACGATCATCGCGGCGCTGGTACTGATTGCGCTGGGTTCCGGTACAGTCAAGGGATTTGCATACACTCTGATGATTGGTATTGTACTTTCCATGTTCACAGCGCTTGTCGTGACAAGATGGATCCTGTATTCCTTCTATGCCATCGGTATCCGTGACGAGAAGTTCTATGGCCGTGCAAAAGAGCGCAGGACGCTGAACTTCCTTGGAAAGAGAGGCGTATTCTTTGCGGTTTCTCTGGCAATGATTGCAGCGGGATTTATCGGAATGGGCGTTCATGCGGCCAAGGGAAGCGGAGCGTTGAACTATGGTCTGGATTTTGTGGGAGGTACTTCCACCACTGCAGATTATGGTAAGGATTACACGATTGAAGAGATTGAGAATACCATCGTTCCGGTGGTTGCAGATGTGATCGGCGACAATGACATCATGGCGAACAAAGTGGAAGGTACGACACAGATTACGGTAAAGACGCGTACCCTGACGCTGGATGAGAGAGATACGCTGGAGCAGGCACTGGTGGATCAGCTTGGAGCGGATGAATCTTCCATTACATCACAGAGTATCAGCTCCACTGTCAGCAATGAGATGCGTTCCGATGCCATCGTTGCCGTGATCGTAGCTTCGATCTGCATGCTGATCTACATCTGGTTCCGGTTCAAGGATATCCGTTTTGGTGCAAGTGCGATTATTGCGCTGCTGCACGATGTGCTGGTAGTGCTGGCGGTTTATTCACTGCTTCGTATTTCCGTCGGAAATACCTTTATCGCATGTATGCTGACGATCATCGGTTACTCTGTCAATGATACGATCGTTATCTTTGACCGTATCCGTGAGAACCTGGGCAGGACAGCTGCAAAGCAGACGCCGGAGCTTCTGGCGGAGGTTGCCAACAAGAGTTTGACACAGACGCTTTCACGAAGTATCAATACGTCTCTGACAACCTTTATCATGGTATTCATGCTGTTCTTACTCGGTGTTGCAAGTATCCGTGAGTTTGCACTTCCGTTGATGGCAGGTCTGCTCTGCGGAGCATATTCTTCCATCTGTATTGCAACGGAGCTGTGGTACATCATGAGACTGCATCTTGGCAGAAACAGACTGATCAAGAAATAAAACAAATATTAGAGGCTGCAATATATTGACCAAAGATGTATTTGCAGCCCTTTTTATTTCCCTGCAGGAAAAAGGAAAATAACGGGAAGCAGGCATGAAGAAACGTACGATAGCGTGTATAATGGTATGGCGCAGAGATTGACCCTGCCATATTTACCTTCTGGCAGTACAGTGAAGAGGGAAGAGTGGATGGAATTGAGGGAGCGGTAGATCTGGATGTCCAGTTTGTGGAGTGACATGGAAACGGTCATTGAGGAGAAATGAGATGGATGGGATGAAGTTGTTTGCAATCTATTTGGCGGTTATGAATGTGCTCGGTGTGGCGGTCATGTGGTCGGATAAGAGGCGCGCAAGACTGCACCGGTGGCGGATTCCGGAGAAGGTGCTCTTTGGTGTGAGCCTGCTCGGGGGAAGCGCGGGAACCTGGGCAGGAATGTATTTGTTCCGCCACAAGACGAAGCACTGGTATTTTGTGGTCGGAATGCCGCTCATTCTGGTTTGCCAGGCGGCACTTGCAATTTATCTGGTGCACTTATATGTTTTATAACAAATTGTTATAGACGGTATGTGTTTTCTGATTGAATAAAGATACAAAGTCATTTATAATGAGTAGCATAGCCGTAGAAAGACAAATGTTTTTCGTAGAAAGACAGTGCGGCGGTTCAGGAAGGGAGAATACATACGATGTATACAATGGAAGATATCGAAGCGGTAGATATGGAAATCGCACAGGCAATAAAGGATGAGTTTGACAGACAGAACAGTCATATCGAGCTGATCGCATCGGAGAACTGGGTAAGCCCGGCGGTGATGTCTGCGATGGGAAGCGTTTTGACCAATAAATATGCGGAAGGCTATCCGGGGAAGCGCTATTACGGCGGATGCGACTGTGTGGATGTCGTGGAGGAGCTGGCAAGAGAGCGCGCGAAGAAGCTGTTCGGCTGTGACTATGTCAACGTGCAGCCACATTCCGGAGCACAGGCGAATATGGCAGTGCAGTTCGCTGTTTTAAAGCCGGGCGACACCGTGATGGGGATGAATCTGGATCACGGCGGACATCTTACGCACGGTTCACCGGTCAATTTTTCCGGAACCTATTTTCATATCGTACCGTACGGTGTGAACGACGAGGGATTCATCGATTACGACAAGGTGATGGAGATTGCCCTCGAGTGCAAGCCAAAGATGATTATTGCAGGTGCCAGTGCCTACGCGCGCACGATCGACTTTAAGAAATTCCGTGAGATCGCGGACGCCTGCGGTGCCGTGCTCATGGTTGACATGGCGCACATTGCTGGTCTGGTTGCGGCGGGACTTCATCCAAGCCCGATCCCGTATGCGGATGTCGTGACAACGACCACGCACAAGACTCTGCGCGGACCGCGCGGCGGAATGATTCTCTGCAATCAGGAAGCAGCAGACAAGTACAACTTTAACAAGGCGATCTTCCCGGGAATCCAGGGAGGTCCGCTGATGCATGTGATCGCGGCGAAGGCAGTCTGCTTCAAGGAAGCGCTGCAGCCGGAGTTTAAGGTGTACCAGCAGAACATCATCGACAATGCGCAGGCGCTGTGCAAGGGACTGATGAACCGCGGTATCAGGATCGTATCGGGAGGCACCGACAATCACCTGATGCTTGTCGACCTGACGAATTTTGACCAGACCGGAAAAGCGGTGGAGAAGCTTCTGGATTCCGTAAACATCACCTGCAATAAAAATACGATTCCGAATGATCCGAAGTCTCCGTTCGTGACGAGCGGTGTGCGTCTCGGTACGCCGGCGGTGACATCCCGCGGACTCAATACCGGGGATATGGATCAGATTGCGGAGGCGATTGCCATGATGATCAAGGAGGGAGAGCCGGCAGCAGACCGCGCCAGAGCGATTGTGGCGGAACTCACCGCAAAATATCCGTTAAAATAAAATCTTTCAAAGTGTGTAGACTAGGCTTCCGTGCATATTGCGAGTGTTCAATATGCACGGAGGCTTTTTTAATGTTCTACTCTACAAAAATTATTAAGAATTAAACGCTATGTATCGAGTCTGAAAAGATGATAGAATAAGGAAAAGAAAGCAACCCGTCTGGGGCAGAGGAGGAGCTATGGGCAAGAAGAGCGTTGGAATTCTGATCGGTGTGGCAGCAGTGGCTGCTGTTCTGGGAGGAACCGGTTATTATTTCCGGGATGATATCAGGCAGATGATACCGATCTTTGATGACGGAAGTTCAGAGGACAAGGTCTATGTGGAAAAGGTATCCCGCATTATGAATCAGTATGCAGGTGTTTCCAACCGGTATAATGGTGTGGTGGAGACGCAGGATTCATACGAGGTGAATGTGGATTCTTCCCGGACGATCAGCGAGATCAAGGTGGAGGTCGGCGATGAGGTCGAGGAGGGACAGACTCTGGTTACTTACGACACCAGTGACCTTACCATGAAGATTGAGCAGGCGAAGCTGGAACTGGAAGGCATTCAGAATGAGATAGATAATTACAACAAACAGATCGACACACTGACGAAAGAGATGGAGAAGGTGGAAGAATCGGAACGTTACGATTACACCACGCAGATTCAGAATATCCAGAACTCCATCGCACAGAAGCAGTTCGATATGGAGAGCAAGAAGCTTGAGATCTCCAAGGAGCAGAAACAGGTCAGCAGTTCTTCCGTTGTGAGCAAGGTGGCGGGAGTGGTCAAGGAGATCAATGAGAAAGGCGTGGACAGCAACGGGAACAGCGCGCCGTTTATGACGATCTTACAGACTGGAGAGTACCGGATCAAGGGAAGCATCGATGAGCAGAATGTCTGGATGCTTTCCGAGGGACAGGAGGTTGTGATCCGCTCGCGTGTGGACGGCACGAAGACGTGGAGCGGAACGATCGGGAAAATTGACACGGAGAGCCCGCAGCAGGGGAATGACAACGGTTATTACAGCACCTCTTCGGCGGGAGACACGCAGTCAGCGTCCAAGTATCCGTTCTATGTGGATCTCGACTCGGTGGACGGACTGATCCTGGGGCAGCATGTGTACATCGAGCTGGATCAGGGACAGGAGGAAGTGAAGGAAGGTCTGTGGCTGTACGGCTCCTACATCGTGCAGGACGAAGATACTCCGTACGTGTGGGCGGCTAATGAGAAAAACCGTCTGGAGAAGCACTATATTGAGCTGGGAGAGTACGATGCGGATATGGACGAGTATGAGATCGTATCAGGGCTTGCCGAGGACGATTACATTGCCTGGCCGATGGCTGGTCTCTATGAGGGTGTGACGACTGTGACCGACGAGGCGGAAGTGGATTATTCTTCTCCGCTTTACAATCAGCCGGCGGACGAGAATCTGTACGATACAGAGGGTGTCTATGATACGGAACTGCTCTATGATGTGTTGGACAGCGTCTATGATACAGAACTGCCGGATGAAATGTATGACAGCATGGATGCCGGAGAAGGGACAGAGGCGGAGGTGGCAGAATGATACTGAATCTGCAGAATATCTACAAAGACTATCAGCAGGAGAAGCTGGTTGTGCCGGTGTTAAAGGATGTATCGCTGACGGTCGAGGAAGGAGAGTATGTCGCCATTATGGGACCGTCCGGTTCTGGTAAGACCACACTGATGAATATTATCGGGTGTCTCGACCGCCCGACGAGCGGTACTTACGAGCTGGCAGGGGAGAACGTGCTCAAATTAAAAGACAGGGAGCTCTCGGATCTCCGCTTAAAAAGTATCGGGTTCGTGTTCCAGAGCTTTCAGCTGATGCCGCGGGAGAGTGCCGTGGAAAATGTGGCGCTTCCGCTCAGCTATGCCGGAGTGCGCAAAAAGGAGAGACGGAGCCGCGCGACGAAAGCGCTAGAGAGAGTAGGACTCGGGGATCGTGTCAATTTCAGACCGACACAGCTTTCCGGCGGACAGAAGCAGCGTGTCGCCATCGCCCGCGCGATGGTCAACCATCCTAAGATTCTGCTGGCGGATGAGCCGACAGGAGCCCTGGACTCCAAATCCGGCGAGCAGATCATGGAGCTTTTTGACAGCTTGAACGAAGAGGGCGTTACTATTGTCATGATTACGCATGATCCCAAGATCGCGGCGAAAGCCAAGCGGATTGTCCGGATCATCGACGGTGAGATCTATGAGGGGGAGGAGGACGGAGCAGTATCATGAAGATTAAGAAAGTGATTGCGGTCATCGCAGGTATTGCGGTCGCCCTCTCGGCTGCGGTGGGCGGCGTATACGGGTATAAGTCCTATCAGGATAAAAAGCTTGTCGCGGAAGTGCAGCCGGTTTCCAGCCTCAACTGGGGATACTGGGGAGACACGGAGACAAGTTACGGCACCGTCACGAACGATTCCTCACAGGAGATCTATCTGGATGATTCCAGGATGATTAAGGAGGTCTATGTGGAGAAGGGGGATGAAGTGCAAAAGGGAGATCCGCTGCTCGCCTATGACACAGCGGAACTCCAGATAGAGATTGAACGCAAAAAACTCGATATCAGCACGATCGAGAATAACATCGAGAGACAAAAATACAAGTATGAGATGTTAAAGACGCAGACGCCGGTGAAGAAAGATCCGCCGAAGCTGAACGAGGAGCAGCTTGCCTGGTATCAGCACATGGACGAGGAAAACCGCCTGACAGAGACGGATAAGAACGATGGCAGAATCTACAACTATCTGACAGCAACCTCCATTCCCTACAATGTGACGACCAATGCGGCGGGGGAACTGGTGTATCCGGCGGGAACGGCGGAAGAACCGTATATTTATTATGTCAATCAGAATGCATACGCCTATGGCGGCTTTTTCAATGCCATCCGTCCTACCGCGGAGGGAGGGAGCGGAAAACATGTGCGCGTGATCGTCTGCAAGAAGGATGCGGACGGTAAGATGGTGCTTGACACCGATGAAGCGACCGGGCGGCAGACGCCGGTTACGGATGATACAGTGTCCCCGAATACCGTCGAGTTAAACGGCAGCGATTTTCCGGCGGATTACGATGAGAGCCGCATGTGGTATCTGTTTTCGGGAAAAGAATACATACCGACTTCCCTTGCGGATGAGTACATGCAGGCGTACGAGGATTTTATGGCGGACTGGGAGGTACCAAAGGGATATACTTCCGAGGAACTCTATCAGGAGGCGGCTGACATTGAAGAAAAATTAAAGACGCTCGATATCCAGCGCAGACAGGAACAGCTGGCGCTCGAGTCCATGGAGAAAAGCGCGACGGACGGTGTGGTCTACGCGGAGGTGGACGGCGTCGTGAAGACGGTCGGCGACCCGGACGAGAAGCCCGAGCAGGGGCAGGCGTTTCTGGTGGTAACCGGAGATGACGGGCTCTATGTGAAGGGGACGATCAGCGAGCTGCTGCTGGATGATGTGCCGGTGGGAACCGTGGTGAGTGCCAATTCCTGGGAGAGCGGTATGACGTTCGATGCCACAATCACGGAAATATCGGATTATCCGGTTTCGGGTAACTCATGGGGCGAAGGAAATCCCAATGTCTCCTACTATGAGTACACGGCTTATATCGAGGACAGCTCCGCGCTCCGCAACGGGGAGGCGGTAGATCTGTCCATATCGACCAATCAGTCGGATGGCGGCGGCATTTTTATAGAAAAAGCGTATGTGAGGTCGGAGGATGGAAAGTCGTACTGCATGATTGCAGATGAGAATAACCGGCTGAAAAAACAGTATGTGGTGACCGGAAGAACGGTCTACGGATCTGCGGTAGAGATCAAGTCCGGGCTGACGGAGGACGACCGCATCGCATTCCCGTACGGGAAAAATGCGGTGGAGGGCGCTGCCGTCACGGACGAGTCATCCAATTATTAAAGGAGGAACGGAGATGTTTGAAAATATAAGATTGTCTTTCCGCGGAATCTGGGCTCACAAGATGCGTTCCTTCCTGACGATGCTGGGTATTATTATCGGTATTGCAGCTATTATTGCGATTGTATCTACAATTAAGGGAACAAATGAGCAGATCAAGCAAAACCTGGTCGGAGCCGGTGAGAATACCGTCGAGATTTCCCTGTATCAGGGAGAGTGGGAATATGAGATGGAGTACAACGGCATACCTGAGGGCGTGCCGCTTGTGGCGGATGAGGTGGTTGAACAGCTCAAGGAGATCCCGCATGTGGAAAATGTGTCGCGCTATCTGAGCCGGCAGGATTACAACGGAGTCTATCATCTGAACACCGGGCTTTCCGGTGGTTATGTCAAGGGCGTTGACACGACCTATTTTGACACCTGCAATTATATTATGAAGGAAGGGCGCGGGTTCACGCAGCAGGATTTTGACCAGTATCACAAGGTCGCGATTCTGGATGAGGATTCGGCGGACGCACTGTTCCAGGGAGAGGAAGCTGTCGGGGAGACGATTGAGATTCAGCAGGAGCCGTATGTTGTGGTGGGAATTGTGACAAAGGCGAAAAAGTTTGAACCGGTCATCAACTCGATTGATGACTATTATACCTACGCGCAGGATTCCGCCGGCTCTGTGTATGTGCCGGCGACGACCTGGCCGATCATCTATCAGTACGACGAGCCGCAGAATGTGGTGCTGCGCGTGGAGAGTACGGATGATATGACCAGCGCCGGAAAAGCGGGAGCGGATCTGCTAAACGGGTATCTGTCGGTGTCGGATACGACGATCCAGTATAAGGCAAAAGATCTGATGGAGCAGGCACAGCAGATTCAGGAACTTAGCAGCTCCACCAACACCATGCTGATCTGGATTGCCGGCATTTCATTGATTGTCGGCGGTATCGGCGTCATGAACATCATGCTGGTATCGGTGACGGAGCGGACGCAGGAGATCGGTCTGAAAAAGGCGATCGGGGCACGCAAGTCCCGGATCCTGGGACAGTTTCTGACGGAGGCGGCGGTGCTCACCAGCCTGGGCGGTCTCATCGGCGTGCTGGTCGGCATTATTCTGGCGCAGGTGATCTCGTATGTGACGACGACGCCGGTGGCGATCAGTGTTCCGGCAGCCGTGGGAGCGGTGGCGTTTTCCATGGTTATCGGAATCGTATTCGGTGTGTTCCCGTCCTACAAGGCGGCGAATTTAAATCCGATCGATGCGCTGCGGCATGAGTAAGCAAAAAATAATGACAGCGCTGCGGACAGAAAGGAGCCGGCATGATAAAAAGAATTGTCATGATGGAGGGCGGAGTGGAGACACTATCCTACTTCTCCCATCAGATGGCAGGGGAGTTTCAAAAACTGGGATACGCAGTATTTTTCTATGATCTGAAACAGGAGGAGAGCAGCGCTGGAAAGCTGCGCAAGTTTATCAGACCGCGCGAGACGGTGCTTGTGACCTTCAATTTTCAGGGACTGGAAAAGGAGGCGGGCGTGTACCGCGAGGGGATCGGTTATCTCTGGGATACCTACCACATTCCCTGTTATAATATTGCCGCCGACCATCCGTACTTTTACGATGACAGGCTGAAGGATCTGCCGGAAAAATACCGGCATATCAGCATCGACCGGAGACAGAAGGCATATTTTGAAGAATTTTATCCGGAGTATGTGTCGCGGGGATTTCTGCCGCTTGCGGGAACCGGATTGCGGCAGGGAGAAGAGGAAGGCGAAGCTGAGCCGGGAGAAGTGCGAGCGCAGAGTGTCGCAGTTGGGATGGGAGAAGCTGGAGCGCAGGGCACCGCAGTTGAGACGGAAGAAGCGGGGGCACAGGGTGACGCAGAGCAGGCGGCGCCCTGCTATGACGTGATCCTGACCGGAAATTACACAAAACTTTCCTTTTTTGAACCCTATATCAACTGGATCAATGAGGAGTATGCGGCATTTTACCGGGGGATCATAGACGATCTGTTGGAACATCCGGCCTGCACAGTGGAGGAAGTGGCGCTTGCCCACTGCGAGCGGGAGATGGGAAAAGAGCCCAATGATCAGCTGCGGATTGCCCTGCACAAGATGATTTTCATCGATCTGTATGTGCGCAATTACTGGCGGGGAAAGGCGGTGCGCACGCTCGTCAATGCAGGAATTCCGGTACATGTGGTCGGAAAAGGCTGGGAGGAACTGGAGGATGTGAGACATCCGGAGTGCTTAAAGCTGCACCCGCAGACCGATTCCGTTACCTGCCTTGAGATGCTGGCGGACGCGAAGGTGTCTTTGAACGTGATGCCGTGGTTTAAGGACGGAGCGCATGACAGGGTGTTTAATTCCATCTTAAACGGAGCGGTATGTGTGACCGACCCGAGCCATTATCTGGAAGAGGAACTTCATGAGGGTGAGGGTGTCTGTTATGTTGCACTGCAGGATATGGACGCTCTTCCAGAAAAAGTGAAGGATTTATTGCAAAATGATTCCGGGAGGAATGAGATTGTGCGGCGTGGCAGAGCGATTGTGGAGCAGAAGCATACCTGGGCACAGCGCGCGAAGACGCTGGCAGCGTGGATTGCGGAGGACGCTGCGCAATAGATAAAGGACAAAGTGCGGAAAACACAGGGGATTCGATGCGGACTGGGCGCGGAACGGGCGAATCTGCATATTAACCTTGCATTTTGCGGATAATCATTATATAATAGCGGAAGAATTGGCGATGAAGAAAGCTGCGGTTTGAAGACTGCGACAGAGAGCCGGTGGGTGGTGCGAACCGGTGCAGGATAGAATCTTTCCACTTTTGGAGCCGGCAGTGAAAGCTGCGAGGGTCGTATCCTTTAACATACGTTTGAGAGGTCGCAGGAACATGCCTGTGGCAAGATGGGTGGCAACGCGGAAGCAGAACCTTTCGTCCCATGTGCAAGTGGTGCCCGGTCAGAGATGGCGGGGACATTTGACACAGGGGCGAAAGGTTTTTTTGTTCCTGTGCGGATAGAACAGAAGAATTTAGGAGGAAATGACATGATCGATCTGAAGTTTTTGAGAGAGAACCCGGAGGTTGTAAAGCAGAACATTAAGAACAAATTCCAGGATCACAAGCTTCCGCTTGTGGACGAGGTAATTGAACTCGATGCCGAGGCGCGCAAGACACAGCAGGAAGCAGACGATCTTCGAGCAAAGAGAAACCAGCTGTCCAAAGAGATCGGTAAACTGATGGGTCAGGGCAAAAAGGACGAGGCTGAGGCTGTCAAGACACAGGTTGCAGAGGGAGCTGCCCGTCTGGCAGAATTAGAGGAAAAAGAAAAGGAACTTCAGGAGAAAGTTACCAAGATCATGATGACGATCCCGAACATCATTGATCCGTCCGTACCGATCGGCAAGGATGATTCCTGCAATGTGGAGATCGAGAAGTTTGGCGAGCCGGCTGTTCCGGATTTTGAGATCCCGTATCACACTGAGATCATGGAGCGTTTTAACGGCATTGATCTGGATGCTGCAGGCAAGGTGGCAGGAAACGGATTTTATTATCTGATGGGCGATATTGCGCGTGTACACTCCGCAGTGCTCTCCTACGCGAGAGATTTCATGATCGACCGCGGTTTTACCTACGTGGTGCCGCCGTTTATGATCCGCAGCAATGTTGTGACGGGCGTTATGAGTTTTGATGAGATGGATGCCATGATGTACAAGATCGAGGGCGAGGACCTTTATTTGATTGGTACCTCCGAGCATTCCATGATCGGTAAGTTCATCGATACAATCAACGATGAGGAGAAGCTGCCATATACACTGACATCCTACTCTCCATGCTTCCGCAAGGAGAAAGGCGCACACGGCATCGAGGAGCGCGGTGTTTATCGTATTCACCAGTTTGAGAAGCAGGAGATGATCGTAGTCTGCAAGCCGGAAGAGTCCAAGATGTGGTACGATAAACTGTGGCAGAACACGGTTGACCTGTTCAGAAGTCTGGATATCCCGGTTCGTACCCTGGAGTGCTGTTCCGGTGATCTGGCAGATCTGAAAGTAAAATCATGTGATGTAGAGGCATGGTCACCTAGACAGAAGAAGTATTTCGAGGTTGGAAGCTGTTCAAACCTCGGCGATGCACAGGCGAGAAGATTAAAGATCCGTGTGAAGGGCAAGGATGGCAGCAAGTATTTTGCACATACCTTGAACAACACGGTGGTTGCGCCGCCTAGAATGCTGATCGCGTTCTTAGAGAACAACCTCAACGCAGACGGAAGCGTCAATGTTCCGGCAGCGCTGCGTCCGTATGTCGGAGGCAAGGAGAAGCTGATTCCGGTAAAATAAATATGCACAAAAAACGGTCTGCCGGATAGGGCAGACCGTTTTTTTGTGTTATTTATTTGCACTTCGGAGAATTGCGTTAGCATTTCTCTGGTTCCGGATACTCCACACCGAACGTCTCGACAGTCACTTTTTTCATGACCTGCGGAGCGAGCGGGCGGTCGCTATAGTCGGTTGCAGTCTCTGCGATCTTGTTGACTACGTCCATGCCCTCAGTGATCTTGCCGAATGCAGCGTATGCGCCGTCCAGATGCGGGGAAGTCTTATGCATGATGAAGAACTGGCTTCCGGCGGAATCCGGATGCATGGCTCTTGCCATGGAAAGAACGCCCTCTGTGTGCTTTAAGTCATTTTTGAAACCGTTCTGGGAAAATTCGCCTTTGATATCGTAGCCCGGGCCGCCCATGCCGGTTCCGTCCGGACAGCCGCCCTGAATCATAAAGCCGTTGATGACGCGGTGGAAGATCAGTCCGTCGTAGTAGCCTTTCTGGATCAGGCTGATAAAATTGTTTACCGTATTTGGTGCGATTTCAGGATAGAGCTCTGCTTTCATGATATCGCCATTTTCCATCTCGATAGTAACGATTGGGTTTGACATAGTATACCTCTTTCTGCCCTGTATGCGGGCGGGTGAAATAAGAAGCAGCCTGCTGTGACAGCAGTCATCCGCCGCCTCTACGGCACTATTGTAGCGAAAAAGAGCGGATTCGTAAAGAGAAACGATGGAATTTCCCAAAAAGTCTTGCCCTGCAGACAGGAAGAGGGTAACATTAGGTAGATTCAGGAATGCTATTTTGAAGGAAAAGTTGCAAATGAATATGAAAAATATAATCAAGAATAAACAAAATGAACTTATGCAGGGAATGATTGCACTGATATTATGCGTGGCGTTATTTTGCAGTGCGGCTGTCTCTGGGAAAAATGACGGATCTGAGTGGAAAATGCGCCATGGCGGGCAGAAATATGAGGAGACGGGAACTGATGGTCGGGTGCAGACACCACTATATGCAGGAATTCTTGCAGAATTTCGCGCGAATGAGATGGCAATTTTGTCGGACAACCAGGAGATTCTTGCGAAAGCAGCAGAGCGTGCAGCGGAGGAGGCGGCACATCCGGAACAGGGCGTCTACACATTTTTACAGGGACCGAAGTCCTGGACAGAGGGACGGGCATGGTCGGGGGAGTGGTCGAACCAGTATGTCAGAGGCAATTACTTCGGCAATTTCGGATGCGGTCTGTGCTGTATGGCAAATATCTACTGCACGCTTACGGAGTATACATGTTCTCCGTGGGACATGTACGAATATGCGAGGCAGGTGTCCGGCTATGCACCATCGCGGAAGATCGGGGCGATCGGCTGGGCGGATATGAAAGTTACATTGCGAAAAAGCGGTTTTGACTGTACCCTGAACACAAAACCGGAAAGCTATGAGCAGTTCCAGCAGGAGATCACGGCGTCACAGATGGCGGTGGTTCTGGTTTCCAGCAGGGACGATGATACCTACTGGAAGAAGACGGGAGGGCATTATGTGTCGATCAGCCTTTACGATGCGTCGTCAGATCAGGTGTTCCTCGGGGATCCGGCGGATCCGGACGGCAACCGCTCCTGGATTCCGCTGCGCTACGTGTATGACGCATTAAAAACCGTCAGCCAGTATCAGTATCTTCTGGTACAGGATTATGCGGAGGAACAGAATCAGTGGATGCATGACGGGATTACGGATGCATGGGGAGGAATGTAATATATATTTGACATATTGTAAAGCAGATGCTACCATAAAAGAAGAAATCAGAAACTATCAGGATTGTGTGACAGGAAATGAAACAGGAGGATTGGAAGATGAAAGAAAATGTGGCGTATCTGCTTGGGATTGTGGCAGGGATAGCGGCGGTAGGAATTATCTGCTGGGTGAAGAAACGGGGACGCAGGGAGACTGACTATGATGAGCGGCAGTATCAGACGCGCGACCGTGCATGCCGGTACAGTTTTCTGACGCTGCTGTTGTATGAACTGGTATATGGGGCATTGTATATGAAAGAAGCGCCATCCTGGTGCGACTATACGATGGGAAATTATCTGGGAATTGGTCTGGCACTGCTGGTATTCGGCGTATATTGTATCTGGAACGATGCTTATATGAACCTGAACCAGAAGCCGTGGAGCGTACATCTGATGTTTGGAGTGCTGGCACTGTGCAATCTTGGAATCGCGGAAAATAACCAGCGGATCGGAACGCTGTTTGCGGACGGAAAACTAGGATTTGGCGCGGTGAATCTGGTGTTTGCAGTGATGTTTATTGTCTTTGAAATTGTTTTTTTTATAAAAAGAAGCCGGGAGAAGCGGGATCTGTCGGAGGAAAAAGCTGAATGAAAAATCTCAGGTTAAAAGCGGCGCGCGCGGCAAAGGATCTGTCCCAGCAGGCGCTCGCCGAGAAGGTGGGAGTGTCGAGACAGACGATCAATGCCATCGAGAAGGGAGATTATAATCCCACAATCCGGCTGTGCATTGCGATATGCAGGGAGCTGGACAAAACGTTGGATGAAATTTTCTGGGAAGAGGAAGAATGTTAAATTTAGAATATATTTTAATTGGAAAGCTGCCAAAGACAGAGCGGGACATATTGCTGGAGAATTTGAAAACAGAGCGTGAATACGGGCGGAAAGTTTTGGAATGGGACAGCGCGAAAGAACATATTCCGAAAGGGGCGTTTGCGGAAAAGGCAATTTTAGTTTCGGGAGATGCGAAGGAACTAAACGAGGCACAGCGGATCGGGATGGCTGCGCTTTGCTATTTGATGCCGGAGGATGGAAGAACGCAGAGAGAAGAGACCGCCGAGGAGATGGAAGTGACGCCTCCGGCGGATATGTATGCGGAAGGGATGGAGGAGATCGACGGATCTTTTTTACAGCACGTTTATGAGAGACATCATCATATTCCGTGGATCATCTTAAAAACGCCGCGCTGCATCGTGAAGGAATTCTCCATGGAATACTTAGATGCACTGTTTGAACTGTATGCCGGGAAGGGAATGACGGATTATATGGAGCCACTGTATCCGTATGAGGAGGAGCGGGAATATCAGCAGGCGTACATCGAGCAGATGTACCGGTTCTACGGATACGGCATGTGGATCGTGTGCGACAGGAACACCGGAAAGCTGATCGGGCGTGCCGGCGTGGAACACCGGGAGGAGCTGGGCGGAGAGCTGGAGCTCGGTTATGCGATCGGTGTGCCGTGGCAGAGACAGGGCTATGCGACGGAGGTATGCAGTGCGATTCTTACCTATGTAAAGGAGGAACTCATGCTGCCGTCGGTCAGTTGTCTGATCGAGGAGGGGAACGTAGTATCGGAGCATCTGGCACAAAAGCTGGGCTTTCATTACTGTGAAACGGTGCAGATAGATGGAAAACAGATGAGAAAATACAAAGTTGCATTTTATTAGGAAATAAAATATAATATTGAAATAAAAATTATCATGGATGAAGTGGGTGAGGCACATGGCAGATTACTCTCAGAAAGAAAAAGAACTTGAGCGTGAGCATTTGGAAAAACTGGTAAAGGAAGAGGACCGCAGTATCAAGCCAATGAAGGAGTTTGAGAGTCCGGAGGATTTATATCATGAGTTGATCGCCAGTGTGCGCAAATATCACCCTTCCGCAGATATTTCTCTTATTGAAAAGGCGTATCATGTAGCGCGGGATGCGCATGAGGGACAGACGCGCAAATCCGGTGAGCCGTATATTGTGCATCCGCTGTGCGTGGCGATCATTTTAGCGGAGCTGGAGCTTGACAAGGAGACGATCGCGGCAGGTCTGCTTCATGATGTGCTTGAGGACACGGTCATGACGGCGGATGAGATCAAGGAGGAGTTCAGCGAGGAAGTGCTGCTTCTCGTGGACGGAGTGACGAAGCTGCGCCATCTGCATCTTACGGACAACAGCCATAATCACGATCAGAAGGACCGTTCTGCGGAGCGCTTAGAGATGCAGGCGGAGAACCTGCGCAAGATGTTCCTCGCCATGGCAAAAGATATCCGGGTTATCTTAATCAAGCTTGCAGACCGGCTTCACAATATGCGTACATTAAAGTACCAGTCCAAGGAGGCACAGATCCGCATTGCGCGTGAGACGCAGGAGATCTACTGCCCGATTGCACAGCGGCTCGGTATTTCAAAGATCAAGATTGAACTTGACGATCTCTCGTTAAAGTATCTGGAGCCGGAGGCATACTACGACCTTGTGCGTCAGATTGACCAGCGCAAGAGTGTGCGCGACGACTACGTGCAGTCGCTCGTGGAGGAAGTGCGCGCACATATCAAGGCGGCGGGCATCGTGGCGGAGATTGAGGGACGCGCGAAGCATTTTTTCAGCATTTATAAGAAGATGGTGAATCAGGACAAAACGCTCGACCAGATCTACGATCTGTTCGCCATCCGCATCATCGTGGATTCCGTCAAGGACTGCTATGCGGCGCTTGGTGTGATTCACGAGATGTACAAGCCGATCCCGGGTCGTTTTAAGGATTATATCGCGATGCCGAAGCCGAACATGTACCAGTCGCTTCACACGACGTTAATCGGACCGACCGGACAGCCGTTTGAGATCCAGATCCGTACCTATGAGATGCACCGGACAGCGGAATACGGTATAGCGGCGCACTGGAAATATAAGGAAGCGAGCAACAACGGCGGCGCGGCAGTGCCGATGACTGTCACGGAGGAGGAGAAGTTAAGCTGGCTGCGCCAGATCTTGGAGTGGCAGCGCGACATGTCTGATAATAAGGAGTTCATGAGCCTTTTAAAGAGTGATCTGGATCTTTTTTCGGACACGGTATTCTGCTTTACACCGACCGGCGATGTCAAGAACCTGCCGAACGGGTCGACGCCGATTGATTTTGCGTACAGCATTCACTCCGCGGTCGGCAACAAAATGATCGGTGCAAAAGCCAACGGAAAGCTGGTTCCGATCGATTATGTCATTCAGAACGGCGACCGGATTGAGATTATCACTTCACAGAACTCCAAGGGACCAAGCCGTGACTGGCTGAACATCGTAAAGAGTACCCAGGCGAAGAATAAGATCAACCAGTGGTTCCGCAGTGAGCTGAAGGAAGAAAATATTACGCGCGGCAAGGAGCTTCTCGTGGCGTCCTGCAAGGCGAAGGGAATCAACTTTGCAGACATCAACAAGCCGGAATACCAGGAGAAAGTGCTGAGAAAATATGGTTTCCATGACTGGAATTCCTGTCTGGCGACCATTGGACACGGCGGCTTAAAGGAAGGTCAGATTGTCAATAAGATGTACGAGGAATACAAGCGGGATCATCTGGCGCAGATCACGGATGAGGAGGTTCTTGAGACCATTGGTTCTGAGAATAAGAATCCGGAGTCTGCGAAGCGTTCCAAGAGCGGAATCATTGTCAAGGGCCTGTACGATGTCGCTGTTCATTTTTCCAAGTGCTGCAGTCCGGTGCCGGGAGATGAGATCGTGGGATTTGTGACGAGAGGACGCGGCGTGTCCATCCACAGAACCGACTGTATCAATATCATCAACTTGTCGGATATGGAGAAGGAGCGTCTGATCGATGCGGAATGGCAGCATGACGGTCAGGACGGCAGCAACGGACTGTATCGCGCGGAGATCAAGATTTTTGGTAACAACCGTACCGGACTTCTGGTCGACATCACGAGAGTGTTCACGGAGCGTGAGATCGATATTGATGCGATCCACTCCAAGACGAGCAAACAGGGCGTGGCGACGATCGATGTGTCCTTCAGCACGAAGGGCAGAGAGGAGCTGGGCAGCGTGATTGATAAGCTGCGCCAGATCGACAGCGTGATTGATATTGTGAGAACGACAGGCTGATGAAGCAGGAAAGGCAGACGGAGGGAAAAAGATGGCGCCTCTTAAGGTAGAACAGTATGTGGTAGGACCGGTGCAGACGAACTGCTATTTCGCGGTCAATGATGAGACGAAAGAGATGATTCTGATTGATCCGGGGGCAAATGCGGATCGTCTGATACAGATCATAGAGGAAGAAAAGTTAAATCCTGTTGCAATTTTATTGACACATGGACATTTTGACCATGCCGGGGGCGCTGCGGAAGTCGCAGCGCATTTTGGTATCAAGGTCTATGCCGAGGAGCATGAGAGAGAGACCCTCGATGATCCAAAGCTGAACTTAAGCGGATGGGCGGGAGCGGAGACGACCTATCGCGCGGATGTATTTCTGAAGGATGAGCAGGAGTTTGATCTCGCGGGATTCCATATCCGGGTATTGTTTACACCGGGACACACGGTGGGTGGCTGCTGTTATTATTTTGCCTATCAGGACGCCCTTTTTTCCGGGGATACGCTGTTCGCCCAGTCGGTCGGAAGGACGGATTTTCCGAAGGGGAGCGCTTCGGCGCTGATTCGCGGCATCAAGGAGAAGTTACTGCCGCTTCCGGATGAAGTGACCGTCTACACCGGACATAATGACACCACGACGATCGGAACAGAGCGCAGATACAATCCATATCTGTAAGCGTATGATCCGGGAAACCAGAGGTTTTCCGGACTTTTGCCGAAGCAAAGACGCATATGATAT
>ERZ1034976.246-NODE-246-length-51001-cov-24.704648_pt1 | contig 51001 bp, 52 predicted proteins | sample MGYA00520623_ERZ1034976 | MGnify/ENA primary metagenome ERZ1034976 (study PRJEB33766, sample SAMN09781774) | gut metagenome | biome: gut microbiome | host: Homo sapiens | place: Madagascar | study: EMG produced TPA metagenomics assembly of the PRJNA485056 data... | reverse complement strand
AGATACGAAAAATATGTTAAAAAGAAATGAATCTACGAGATATTGGTTCAAGGAGGCTTCTACCTGTTTTTATGGTAATTTTGCATTATTTGAATAGAACTCTATGAAAAATATACTTATAGTAGAAAGAAGGAAAATAAAATGAATTTTACAAAAAAAAGAAATATAATTATCGAATTTATAAAAAATATTAAAGATACGCTTATTATAGTATTAGGAGTTCCTTGTTTAATAGTTATCCCTTATTTATATGCTTTGGCATTGGGATATAACACAAATGTTCTTTCCGATGTTGTTTCCGTATGGACAATAGGAATTTTTTTAATGATGGCGGGCGCAGCTATTATCAGTATACTTATAAACATAAAAGTTGCAAAAATAACTTGCAGATTACCATTGACAGAAAAAGAAATGGACGAATTAACAAAAAATAGAACATGTGAAGAAATCCTTATAAATATGCAAAATTTTTTAACTTATACTGTTTTTGGACAAGAATATTGTGTTTATAAAGATTATAAGTATCGTGAATCATTAAAACCGTTCTATTTATACATAAAACATAATTACTTAACTTCAGACTTTAGAGAAGGTTATGCATTTATGGAAGATTTAGATTATTTAATGACAAGGGAATTTAAATGTTATAGATTTTGATAAACATTTAAAAGCTTACAATGAAAAAGGGAAATAATTATATATATTTAATTCCAAAATAGGTCATAACGCATCCGGAAGGGTGCTTTTTTCATGCCCGCCCCACTGGGGCGGAATACCAAAAAGGAGACAAAGATAAAATGAAAAGTAAAGAATGGAACAAAGTAACTACAATTATTCGTTCAAGAATCAAGACAGACCGAGAATTGCTTACGGAAAAACAATGGATGACAAGAAAATATGTCCCTGTAGATACAGAGGCAGGGAATAAGCTCTATGTTAACCAGATGTGCCAGACAAGCACAAAATACTATTTTGACGATGAAGTAAGACCAATGAATGAGGAAGAACTTGCCCTAAAAAAAGAAAATGATAAAAAGCAAAGAGCAAGACTTAAACAAAAACAGCAGGAATTAAGACAGAAAGAGCTGGAGGTGCTTGACGAATTTAAAACCAAGAATGAGACACTTAAATATGACTGCATATATCTCATTGATAAGCTCGTCAGCGAAAAAATAAAAGAACTCCGCCCCACTGGGTCGGAAGCAACAGAAGTTGTAATTGACGTAGAAACAACAGGGCTTGAAGACACGGATGAAATGCTGCAGATAAGCATAATCGACACAAACGGAAATACATTATTCAACAGTTACATAAGACCGGTATTCCATGAAAGCTGGCCACAGGCAGAGGAAATTAACCAGATAAACATACAGACAGTAAAGGATGCCCCAGAAATTCAGGATGTGGCTGGACAGCTTGCAGCTATCTTAAAAGATGTAAAGAATATAATAGGCTACAACGTAGCTTTTGATGTTGACATGCTTAAACGATTTGGCATACCGGTAAACGATGAAGCAGAGATAACAGACGTAATGAAGCTGTTCGCCCCAATATACGGTGAATGGAGCGATAAATACGGATGTTTCAAATGGCAGAAATTAACCACATGTGCAGCCTATTTCGGATTTGACTGGAAGAATATAAAAGCACATGACAGCCTCGCCGACTGCCTGGCAACCTTATACTGCTATAAAAAAATTAAAGGAGGAAATGACAATGAGCAAATGTAAAGTAATATCCGTCTGTAACCAGAAAGGCGGCGTTGGTAAGACCACAACCACAGTAAACCTTGGAGTGGGGCTGGCAAGGGAAGGAAACAAGGTCCTTTTGATTGATGCCGACCCACAGGGAGATTTAACAACGTGTCTTGGATATGAAAATGATGAACTTGAATATACCATATCTGACATGATAGGAGCTGCACTAAACGACCATGAACTTGACCCTTCGGAAGTAATACTTAACCATGAAGAAGGAGTTGACATAATACCGTCAAATCTTGACCTTTCAGCAATGGAGCTTACTCTTGTGTCTGCAATGACAAGGGAACGAGCTCTTGCAATGGCAATAGAGCCTTTAAAAGATAAGTATGATTATATTCTCATAGACTGTATGCCATCACTTGGGATGCTGACAATCAATTCCCTCACGGCTTCAGATTCCGTAATAATACCGGTGCAGGCACAATACCTTCCGGCAAAAGCAATGACACAGCTTACACAGACGATAAGTAAGGTAAAAAGGCATATCAATCCTAACCTGAAGATTGAAGGAATAGTGCTAACACTTGTTGATAACAGGACAAATCTTGCGAAAGACATTACCGCTACAATCAGAAATGAATTTGGCTCAAAAATGAACGTATACAATACTTCAATCCCGATAGCAACAAAGGCTGCGGAAGCAACAAATAAAGGGCAGAGCATATATGCTTATGATTCCAATAATGCAGCCGCAAAAGCATATGAAAAACTTACAAAGGAGGTAATAGCTCATGCCAAAGGAAAAGAGCCAGAGAGGATTCAGACTGCCGAGCGTTGATGACCTTTTTTCATCAGCAGAAGAAAGAGAGACAGAAAAATTAACATCAGGAAGAATAATGGATGTTCCGATTAGCGAAATTGATGATTTCCCGGAACATCCTTTTCATGTTGAAGACAATGCCGAAATGGATGCACTTATGGAATCTATCAAAGAACATGGTGTTATTGAACCTGCAACTGTCCGGAAAAAAGATGACGGAAGATATGAAATGATATCCGGACACAGAAGAAAGCATGCAAGTACAAGGTTAGGACTGAAAACCATAAGATGTGAAGTTGTGGAAATAACAAGAGACGAAGCCATACAGCAGATGGTGGAAAGCAACTTGCACAGGGAACATATCCTGCCAAGTGAGAAAGCATTTGCATATAAGATGAGACTTGAAGCTATTTCAAGGCAAAGGAAAGATCTGGATAATGATACACTTGTTGGAATTGAAAGTGCCGAACTAGTCGGAAAAGAAAGCGGTGACGGTAAAACACAGGTAAGAAGATATATAAGATTAACCTATCTTATTCCGGAATTACTTGAAATGGTTGATAATTCTGTTCTGAAAAATAAAGGCATGAAACAGATAGCCTTAAGACCTGCCGTGGAGCTTTCATATCTTACAGAAACGGAACAGAAGATACTGTTAGGCGTAATAAATGACATGGACTGCACTCCAAGTCATGCGCAGGCAATAATTCTACGAAAAGCATCGCAGGATGAAGACCTGTCCGTTGAGGATATAACAGATGTGCTTTGTGTAGAAAAGGCAAACCAGACAGTTAAGCAGCACTTATCAGAAAAGCTGGTAAACATGCTGCCACCAAAGATAAGAGATGACAATGACCGGATTAATGAATATCTGGAAAAAGCAGTTGCCTATTATGAAAAAATGCAGGCAAGAAAAAAAGACAAAGAAACAGATTATGAAAGACCGCTTTAAGCGGCTTTTTTTGTACCCGCCCCAGTGGGGCGGAGAGAAGGAAAGGATTTAAAAATGGGAAAAATACATTATTTAGCAGATGAAGAGATTTCACTTAAAGCAAAAGGACTGCTTTCAATTCTTTTATGTCTTCCTGATGAAGCGGACAAATCAGTATCAGCTCTTCAGGAATACACCTCTGACGGAGCAGCAAGGATTAAGGCATCACTTATTGAACTGGAAAATTTTAAATACATTGAAAGATTCCGGGACAGAAAGAGCAACGGAAGAATAGGCAGCGTGAAAATAACAGCAACACCAACAAGAGAAGCAGAGGAGAAATAGCCATGGGAATTTTTAGAGTAGTTAAAACAAAGGATTACACGGTAATCAATAATTATTTATGCAAAGACAGAAGACTGTCATTAAAGGGAAAAGGTCTTCTTACGGTGATGCTATCCCTTCCTGAAGACTGGGATTATACAATAAGAGGACTTTCCGCAATCCTTCTTGAAGGAGAAAGGGCAATATCATCTACACTTAAAGAGCTTGAAGCCCTCGGATACCTTGAAAGAAACGTATTGAGAAATAAAAGAGGCATCATTACTGACACAGAATATATCATATACGAGCAACCAAAGAATCCGGTCAAAATTGACGAAGAACTGCCTAAATACGCAGGTTTACCACAAGCTGATTTTCCGCTTGTGGATAGCGCAGATGTGGATAGCTCACATCCGGATAACGGCGGACAATTAAATACTAATAAATTAAATACTAAAGAATTAAATAATATTCTTTCTTCAGCAAAAAAAGCGGAACCTGAAATAATACCTGTCACATATGAGGAAGCACATGACAGGATAACAGAAAACATAGAATATGACCGCCTCTTAATAACCAATCCTGAGGACATGGAAATGATTGATGAGATTGTCGGGGTAATGAGTGATGTAGTGAGCAGCGAAGCAGACACAGTAAGGATCAACAGAAAACAGGTAGAATACAGTCAGGTAAGGGACAGGTTCCTTGCCGTTAAAAGAAAGCACATGGAACATATACTAAAAGCTCTGAAAACATCAGAAACGGATATAAAGAGTATACGCAGCTATATAAAAACATGCGTCTATAACTCAATAACCGCCTGCACCTTTGAAAAGAAGCAGCATAAAAAGCAGGAAAATAAGGCAATAAACCTGTTTAACAGCTTTCCACAACGGCAATATAACTTTGATGACATGGATAACAGCCTTATCATAATAAACCAATAGGAGGCGGCAATATGGGATTTGGATACAGATATAAACCTAGTAAAACCAAGATAAGAGAATACGCCGAGAAAATGGACATGATAGACGATTTCTGCAGCAAGAATAATATATCAAAATCAGCAAACAGCGATTCTTATTATTTTGAAATTAATGGTCAGAAATACAGAGTGAGCAACCACTCCGTGGAATCCAGCAACCGAGGAGCTTACGAAAAAAGCACCCATGAGCAGATAAGGGAGCTATACCACCCTGAAGGACGTGAAAAAGATACCATATACATTCACGCCGGAAAAACAAGAATCATGGAAATATACGAAAACCTTAAAGCCGGAAAAGAGCTTGACGGACGAGGCAATGTTAAAGAACGTGATGAATACGAAAGGTAGGCGGCAGTATGGCAACAGTAAAAGATTACATGGATAAAAATGACAATGTCCGGGTGTTGATTGACCTTACTCCGGATATGGAAAGCATTGGCATTTTCAACAAAGAGCTTTACGATGGGATGTTACATGATGTCCCTGAAAAATATCAACAGCTAAAGGTAGTAAGCGAAGGCTGGCTTATGGGAAAACAGTGTAACAAACTTTATGTCATAAAAGAAAAAGAATATGTCATTGAAATTCAGGAAACGCTCTCAAAACTTGTTCCTGTAAAAGCAACAAGCGAAGCTGATGCAATAAAGAAAGTCAGAGAACAGTATTCAACAGGCGATATTATCCTTGAAGCCGAAGACCTGAAAGAACATCAGATTTCGGTATATCATGAAACAAGACACAGAGAAGAAGAAAAGGAGGAAAGAACGCTATGAAAACAAATATCTATTACGATGAAATGTGTCTGCCAGCATCGATACGAATTAAGTCAGAAACCTTATGCCTGGATTATACATTTAATCCGGCGGCAACGCAGAAAACCATTACTTACGAAGGCTTAAAGTCAATCATAGATAATCCAATGACAGACCTTGTGCAGATAGAATTTGCTTCAGGAACAGGCTACATAAAAGACTATGAAGGCAATATTAACCCTGTTCTCGGCTGGTTACAGATAAAGCCGGCAATGATTAATTTTCTTAAAATCTCTGAAATCAATGATTTTTGAGACTAAAATACAGCCTATAAAGCATATTAAAGGAGGTGGTGCAGATAAATGTGCGATTTTAAAAAAATCCGGCAAATCGCACATTTGACAAGCATATATAAGGCTTTTATAATTAAGCTAACAAAAGAAATAAACGCCATAAATGGCAGAAGAAAGGGGCAATTAATATGATTAAAAGAAAGATAATGATAACACTTGCGGCCACAGTAGCAGCGATGACACTTGTAACAGGATGTGGTAAAAAGACTACTTCCATGACGGAAATATCCGGAGAAGACCTTGTGCAGGTAACAAAGGATTCAGATGAAAATGAGACATCCGGTGATAAAGCACTACCCACAACAACCAAAGAAACAGAAAAATCAACAAAAGAGCTTACATCTGAAGAAACAGAAGCAGAGACCTCGTCAGGAACAGATGAAACTGATATAAAACCGGCAGAGACATCTGAAAAAGCTGATGCAAAACCTGCACAGAGCCAGACATCAAAACCTGCAATTAAAGAACAGCAGACAAAGCCTGCAGCGAATACGCCGGAAAAATCCGATACAAAACCGGTACAGAGCCAGACATCAAAACCTGCAGTTAATGAACAACAGACAAAGCCGGTACAGAAACCAAGTCAGGCAGTTACACAGCCTGCTACCAAAGCACCTGCTGAACCTGCTACAACACCGGCTGCAACACCTGTTACAAAGCCTACAGAACCACAGAAACCTAAAGTAAAGACCATGTGGGATGCACCTTACGATGTTGAGGGCATCAAGGCATATATAATCAAAGAGCTTAAAGCAAGAGGGTATAGATATAGCCCAGAATATGCAAAGGAAGAGTATGGTGTGGAGAATTGGTCTATAACTCCAGATGAAGCAGCATGGGACAATTACTGCACTGTAACAGCCGGACCGCAAAGGTATTACGATAAAGTTAATAAATGTGCCGTAGGACATCAGCATTATAAATGGTCTGAACCATTCAATGGTTCAATAGCTGAAAATGCTGAAGCCTCTACCGAATGGATGACTAATCATGCAATTAATTACTGGGATGAAATATATGGACAGCACGATTACCCAATATTTTATGTTTATGTAGAATCATTTGATGATGGTTGTGTTATCTTTTATATCTTAGCCGGCTAAAACTTAATAAATTACCCCTTATAAGAACTCATGTTTCCGGATACATGGGTTCTTTTTTTATACCCGCCCCGGTGGGACGGAAAGCAATACAGAAAGGATAGAAAAATGAAAAAGATAATAAGTAAAATAACGGCAATGCTCGCCGTTGTAGCCATGTTGCTTGGAATTATCCCGGTAACGGCTTTTGCAGCACCTAACAAGTTTACATCAGACACAGGAACCTCATCTGATGACGGAGATTACATAGGCTCCGATGGAAAATACTACGAATACACAAGAAAACACTGCTACAGGATTATATACAACGAGAACACCAACGTATGGGAAATGGTTGAGAATCCTGACAGGGCATTGGAGCCGGCGGAAAAATTCCGTATAACCGATTCCAACGGAGTAAGCAACGTTGCTTACTGCATTGCCGCAGGTGTTCCATTTCTGGAAACAGGATATACAGCAGAAAGCACAGATACAGCCCTGCAGTTCCAGAAATTATCAAATGTGGCACAGAGAGGAATACTTCTTGCCCTTTTGTATGGATATGACGGCAATAATGCTGTTCCTGTCGAAGGCTGCAATGCGGATGACTACAGATTTGCCACACAGGTAATTATCTGGGAATACGAACAGCAGTTAAGAACCAGCACAGATAATACAAGCATATCCTCCAACGCTTGGGGCGAACCTGCGGACGAGTACAACTACATGCTCAAGAATAGACCTGCAGAAAAGTGCTATAACTACATACTCAACAAGATAGTAAACCATAATAAAATTCCTTCATTTGCTACAAAGGCAAAAGTAGATGCAGAGAATAATAAAAATTATCTTAAGCAGCTTGTATACAATCCTTCAACCGGAAAATATTCAGCAACATTTACAGATACAAATAACAGTGCAGTGGATATCGTTCCATCCGCTAACGGTGTCACAGTTTCAAAGAACAGTAACCAATATACGTTTACATCATCAAGACCTTTTTCTAAGGCAACCGTCCGTCTTGACAGAAAAGAGTTCACAGACACCACCGGCTGTATCGTCTGGACATCATCATCACAGGCTCTTATAACAGGAACATTTGACCCTGTACCTTTTTATCTCGCCCTTTATGCTGATGAAGCCGGCACAATGCAGATTGTTAAAACATCAGAAACAGGCAAGATTGCAGGCATCAAATTCAGAATAACCGGAAACGGTGTTAATCTTACAGTAACAACCGATAATTCCGGAAAAGTGTCACAGACTCTTGCTCCAGGAACCTATACGGTCACAGAGCTTGAAGTTCCGGACACAATCATCACACCGGCATCGAAGACCGTCACAGTCACAGCCGGAGGAACAACAAACGTTGCTTTTTCTAACGTGCTTAAGAAAGGAAATGTCAAGGTTACTAAATCTTCAGAAGACGGTGTAATCGCAAATATCACATTCAAGCTGTCCGGCACTTCCACATCAGGAAAGACCGTAAATATGACAGCAAAAACAGACAGCAAAGGCGTAGCTGAATTTAAAGATATTCCAATCGGCACGTACAGACTTGAAGAGGTTGGAACGGACGTAAGATATGTTGTTCCTGAAGCACAGAATGTCACGGTATCATATAATTCAACAGTCGGTGCAGCCTTTTCAAATGTTCTTAAGAAGTGGACGGCAGAGGTTGTAAAAAAAGATGCCGAGACAGATAAGGCACAGGCGGATGCGACATTATCCGGTGCAGTATACGGAATATATAAAGACGGTGTCCTTGTAGACACATACACAACAGATGCGGATGGAAAATTTACAACAAAAGAGTATGTATGCGGCAATTATACAATGAAAGAGATAAAAGCTCCTGCAGGTTATCTTCTTGATGAAACAGAATATCAGGTTGGGGCAGAGCCTACAAAGTTTACTGCAGAAAAGAACAGCTTAAACCTCAACGTCAAGGACGATGTAATAAAGGGAAAAATCCTTATAGTTAAACATTCCGATAACGGAGAAACACAGATTGAGACCCCTGAAACCGGTGCTGAATTTGAAATTTATCTTAAATCTGCAGGAAGCTATGAAGCAGCGGATGAATCTGTTAAGGATTTGGTAACCGTTGATGAAGACGGCTTTGCAGAATCAAAAGAGCTGCCATACGGTACATACACGGTACATCAGATTAAAGGCTTCCCGGATGTTAATTTCATCAATGATTTTGACGTATACATCGCAAAAAATGAGAAAACATATAAGTTCCTCATCAATAACAGAAGTTTTGAAAGCTATTTAAAAATAGTGAAAAAAGATGCCGAGACAGGAAATACAATCCCTGTAAGTGGTGCAGCATATAAGATTTATGATGAATCCGGAAATCCTGTAACAATGAAATATACATATCCGGTTCTCACAGAAATTGACACCTTCTATACAGACAAGGAAGGTTATCTTATCACACCGGAAAAACTGGGATATGGAAAATACAGCCTTGTTGAAGTGGAAGCTCCTTACGGATATGTCCTTAACAATGCTCCTGTTGATTTTGAGATAACAAGGGATGCTTCAGCAAGCGAAGACGGTCTTGTGATCGTAACGGTAAGCCAGGAAGACATGCCACAGAAGAGCGTTATCACAATCAATAAATCAGGAAGCATTTTTGCCACAGTTAAGAAAAATGATGATGTATATTCTCCGGAATATGCCGATGCAGCATTAAAGGATGTTACATTCAGTATTATTGCTGCAGAAGATATCGTAACACCGGACGGAACGGTAAGGCTTAAAAAGGGCGAGACAGCATGTGAAATCACAACAGATGCAGACGGAAAAGCCGTATCTCCTGAAATCTACATCGGAAGATACATTATAAGAGAAACTAAAGCACCTGCCGGATATGTACCTGCAGAAGACAGAAACGTGCTTCTTACCTATTACAACGAAAGTGACGGCATCAATTATTACGATTATGAAATAGTCAATGAAAGACAGAAAGCAAGCGTAAGCCTCTTAAAGAAACTGGAAAACAGCGAAGATGACGTTACACAGGTTCTCTTTGGATTATATGCTGCAGAAGACATAAAGGCAGAAGACGGAAGCATTATTCCTGCAGGCGGTCTTATTGAAACCGCCAATCCGGATAAAACCGGTAAGGTATCATTCACAACAGACCTTCCTTTCGGCAGGTATTATGTTAAAGAGATAACAGCTCCTGAAGGATACATACTTGATACAAATGAGTACGGCTTCGACTGGAAGGGCGGAGACATGGAAGTTACCAAAATTGTAATAAATGACGGTAAAGCAATCATGAATATACATGAAGATGTTGTGGCCGGCGATAAGAAAGAAACGGCGGGTATTATAGTTATTGCCGTTATGATTGTTGCAATTCTTGTAGTCAATGTAGTTTTCGCAAAAAAGAAAAAAAGAAGAAGATAGTTTAAAAAGGCTCCGGAAACGGAGCCTTTAATAATATTAAAGGAGGTCACGAAATGGACTATGAAGTAAAAAACGTTATTGTCGAAGAAGACGATAACAAAGAAAAAAGCGAAAGTATCATATCTTTTGCAAAAGCATTAAAAGAGAAGGAGGATGAGAAAAATGGCACTGGCAATGAATGTATTTAAAAGAAGCATAGAAGAAAATATACAGGATTATCTCCCGGAAGAATATGAAAATGCTGAAATAAGTTTTAAAGAAGTATGCAAGAATAATGAGCAGCTTACAGGGATTATTGTAAAGCTGCCTGACATTCAGGCTGTTCCGGTAATATATATAAATGAGTTTTATAACGATTTTATAAACGGAAAAGACATGGAAGATATTTTTAATGAAATAGCAGAAAATATACAGGAGGCATACAGGCAGGCTTCTTACAACATGGATTTTAATATTAATGATTATGCAGACAACATTTCAATGTCTCTTGTAAATGCAAAGAATAACAGGGAAATGATTGCAAACATGCCTCATCGTATGGTGAATGACCTTGCCGTTATCTACAGGGTGAATCTTCCTGATATTGACGGAAACAAGGCATCCGCTGCTGTGACATATGAAATAATGAAATACCTTGGTTATGAAACAAGGGAACAGCTTGAAGAACAGGCAGTTAAATACATGAAAGAAAATGACCCTCCGGTTGTTAAAACCATGCGTGAAATGCTTATTGAGATGGACCCGGCGTTTGCGGATTTCCTTCCGGAAGAAGACCCGATGTATATAATAACCAACCGTTCAAAATGCAACGGTGCGGTATCGGTTCTTGATAAAGAAACGATGGACAGCCTTGTTGACAGGATAGGTTCAGACCTTACAATCTTTCCTTCATCAATAAATGAAATGATAGCGGTACCAAAAGATATGGTGGATGGCAAGGAAGCCTTAAATATGGTAAAGCAGGTTAATGAAACAGCCGTTGAAGATAAAGATAAGCTGGCAGACAGTATTTACAGCTATTCAAAAGAAAAAGGTTTTGTCCAGGAAAAGATTAAAGAAGACATGGAAAAGGACATTGACGGAAAAGACATGGAAATGTAATACATCAATCCGACCCGGTGGGGCGGAAATAAAACAGAAAGGCAGGGCGGCTATTTTAGCTGCCCTTTTTAGTTAAAAATGAACCGGACACAGGCTACGATAAAAAGATACATCAAAATGATAAGAGGCGGAGACATAGAAAGAATTACACCGGCAGATAACAGAACGGTAAGGGTACATTATGTGAATGGAAACACAGAGCTTCTTACATACAAAAATAACTCCGTAGTTAATGTAAGAACCGGCGAAGAAGTGATAACCAAGGCACAATATTTATATTTAATCGAAAAGGAAAGGGTTGAAAGGCTTAAATGAAGACAGTCAGATTTAATAACAAAATAGCAGCCCTTAAAAGGCTTAAGGAAGCTGGAATAAAGGATGAAAAGGATCTGCAGGCTGCAGACCTTGAAATCCTTTTATCAGTTCCGAAAATTTCTATCGAGGAACTGAAAATATTATCGGATATGAAAAAAGCGGTTAAAAAGAACCAGCTGTTATCTTATTTATTGAAGGAGGAAAACACAGATGGAAGAGAAGATGAAAGAGATAATTGAGCAGTTCCGGATGGAAAACGGCATTGATTTTGACGATGACATCCCGAATGAGGAAGCGGATGAACAAAATATCACAGACTGGAGGACAGAGGATGAACAAACTTCGTGAAAAGATAGTTGAAGATTTTATTAACGCATTGTCAGAAGACGTGATTCCTTGGGAGAAAGACTGGTATATGACAGTCACCCCGGTGAACAGTAACGGCAACGCATACCACGGTCTGAACCGTTATATGCTGTCATTTGTGCAGGATGAAATGAAATATAAGGACAACCGCTGGATGACATTCAAGCAGGCGAACGATAAAGGCTATCATGTAAAAAAAGGTGAAAAAGGAACAAGGATAGAGTTCTGGTCATTATACGACAAGGAAAGAAAATGCAAGATAACAGGAGAGCAGGCTGCGCTGCTTTCATCTGAAGAAGCAAAAGAAAGACTGGTTCCGCTGGTACAGGAATATACGGTATTTAATGCAGAGCAGATAGAAGGGATACCACCACAGAAGATAACAGACAGGGAACAGATTTCCGTTAAAGAACTTGCAAAGGCAAGAGACAGAATCGTATCCGGAATGGACGTAGGTTTCAGGGAAGGCGGTGACAAGGCATTTTACAGCCCGGCAGAAGATTATATCATGCTTCCTGAAGCATATAAATTCAAAAGTGACTACAGTTACATGGCAACATTCCTTCACGAAGCAGCCCACGCAACCGGTAATGAAAAACGCTTAAACAGGAAACTTTCAACTGTTTATGGAAGTCCGGAGTACGCTAAAGAAGAGCTTAGGGCGGAAATATCCGCTGCCTTCATGGCACAGTCAATAAGGCTTAATGAAAAAGGAATACAGAACCATAAAGCATATATACAGGGCTGGATATCACTTCTGAAAAATAAGCCGGAAGAACTGTTTGCAGCAATAAGGGATGCTGAAAAAATATCAGATTATGTCATTGAAAAAGGACAGTTCAAGTGCATGGAATACACGGAAAGCAAAGAGGATTTCATTGAAAAAATGGACAGTGCATTTGCAGAAAATAAGCCGGTATCAAAGACAGAGAGAGCTGTATACAGTCAGGTCATGAAAGAAAGATATTCGGAAAAGAGTCTTAAAACCATAGCTGAAGAAACAAAAAAAGCAATTAAAGATAAAGAGTACGAAAGGGAAATGTAATGGAGAAAAGTTTTTTATTCATGGATGTAAAAGGCAGACTTGCTGAAATATTAAATGTCATGCCTGAAGAGTTTATTCTTACTATTCCCATAAAAGAAGATGAAGGAGATGAAGAAAAATGCCGGAAGAATACGAATTAAAACAGGCTGCAATACGTCTTGTTGAGACATCACCGCTTTATTCAAAAGAAAAGATAACGTGTCCTGAAGATGCAGTAAGGATTCTTGCAAAAGAGCTGAGAACCTATGACCGTGAGGTATTCTGTGTTGTAAATCTTAGAAGTGATAATGCACCGATTAATTTCAATATCTGCAGCATGGGAGCCGTAAATGCCTGCATTGCACATCCAAGAGAAGTAATGAAAAGTGCAGTCTTAAGCAATGCTGCCTCTATAATTGTCATACATAATCATCCGTCAGGAAGTCTTACACCGTCAAGATTTGACTTTGAAGTGACGGACAGACTGACGAAAGCATGCGACATCATGGAGATTCCCCTTACGGACCATATCATCATCGGTGCCGGCAATTCAGGAAAATATTTTTCTTTTGCAGAGAATAAAATTCTTGATATAAAACCGGAGAAAAAAGAAAAACTTTCAGAAATGGAAATGAACAACAGGGAATGTTTTATGTAAAAAAAGAAGTCCTTGATGAGGTAAAAAAAATAGATGCACTCACTTATATTTCCCATTTTGAAGCCTATGATTTAAGAAAGTGCGGCAACAGTTACATGCTGAAATCCCATGACAGTCTGAAGCTGTCAAACGGTAAATGGATGTGGCACTCAAGAGGCATCGGAGGGAAAACAGCCCTTGATTTTTTAATAAAAGTCAGAGGATTTTCTTTCATTGAAGCCGTTCAGATTTTGATTGAAAAATATAAAATTTTTTCAAAACCTGATGAAAAACTTAATAAAGAAATTCAAAAAAATATTCATTGTGAAGCAAAAAAAATTTCACAATCCGAAAGAAATTTTAATGAAAAAGCTGTAAAAAATTTCACTCTTCCAAAGAAAAATTACAACAGTTTTTTAATAAAAAAATATCTTTCCGGAAGAAAAATTGATGAAGAAATAATTGATTTCTGCATTGATAATGACCTCATTTATGAAGATAAACTGCATCACAATGTTGTTTTTATTGGATTCAATGAAGAAGGAAAGCCGGCACATGCTTCTTACAGAAGTACAGTTAAAAGAGTGCTTGGTGATGTTTCAGGAAGTGATAAAAGATATGCTTTCAGAATTAAGATTAGTGATAAAAAATCCGTACATGTTTTTGAAGCAGCCATTGACCTTTTATCTTATGCAACATTAATAAAAATGTCGGGAAAGGATTTCAGAAGAGAAAATTACCTGTCCTTGGACGGCATAAGCGGAACAGGAACAGATGAAAACCTGCATCCGGCATTAAAAAAATATCTTGAAATGTTCCCGGAGACGGAGAAAATATATCTCCATCTCGATAATGATAAAGCAGGAAGACATGCCACAGAAAACATAAAATTTCTTCTTAAAGACACTAGAACAGTCATTGATTCCCCTCCGCCATGTGGCAAGGATGTCAATGATTTTTTGTTATCAGAATGTGAAAACCACTGAGAAAATTTCATTTTTTTTTCGGCTGGTTTTGTAAAAAAAACGTAAAAACCGGAGGCACATAAAAAAGGCTGCATTACCTTGGCAAGCAGTGCGTTTGTGTACTCACATACACAAACACGCTTGTAAGGGGATACCCCTTAGACCCCGGATAAGAGAGAGGAAGTGAGAAGATGCGAAAACGGAACATTCAGAAAAAGTTTTATCTGAATGATGATGAACAGAAAATCCTTACTGAACATGCAAAGGCGTGTGGTGTTACGGAAAGCAGTTACATCAGGGCATTAATTAAAGGTCGGATTCCAAAGCCAAAACCGGACGAGGAATTTTATAAAGACATGCGTGTCCTGTATGCCGTTTCCAACAACCTGAATCAGCTTACGGTAAAGTCACACACCTATGACTACATAGACAGCGAGGAGCTGCAGGACATACTTAACAGTTTGGGAAAGTTCATTAATGACATCCAGCGAAAATATCTTGTCCCGGATGAAGGAGGGTAAGCATGGCAACAACAAGGTTCTGGAAGATTGAAGGAACAGGAAAGAACTTAAGCAACGTAATTAATTACGTCAATAATCCGGAGAAAGTAGAACCGGGTGAGTGTTTGGAACTTAATCTCTTGCACCTTCTTGATTATGCGACCAATGAAGAGAAGACAGAGAAGTCGGCATACGTTACAGGAATCAACTGCAGCGTTCAAAATTCCTTCAATGAATTTATGACTGTCAAGGAACAATTCGGAAAGACAGGAGGAATACTTGCGTACCATGGTTATATGTCTTTTGCGGAAGGTGAGGTAACGCCGGATGAAGCACATAAAATAGGCGTTGAATTTGCGGAAAAAAATTTCCCTGGGTTTCAGGTTGTGGTTGCTACCCATCTAAACACAGACAACCTGCACAATCACTTTGTTGTCAATTCCGTATCCTTTGAAAATGGAAAAAGAATACATGATGAAGTGTCATGGTTTAAGTTCCATAAGCTCGCTGACAGGATATGCTCTGAACATAAAAAGTCGGTAATAAGAAATCCAAAACGGAGCAGCGTTCCGGAATATTACAAAAGAGAAGAAAGAGCCGGAAATAATGAAAGCTATAACATACTGCGTGAGGCTCTTGATGAGGCAATCAAAACAAGCCGGAACATAAAAGAACTCCGGGCAGAACTTAGCAGAATGGGTTACCGTTACAACCTAAGCCCAAACAGAAAGTATTGGACAGTCACACCTCTAAACCATGAAAGAGGAATAAGGCTGTACCATCTTGGCGAAGAGTACACAAATGTTGCAATCGAAAGAAGACTTGCAGAAAACAGAAACCGGCATCCGGTAATAAAACCGGCAGCAACAGGAAGCATTGTGGGAATAGTAATAAGAAGGTACACAGAGAAACCAGGAATGATTTTATCACTCTACAGGTATTACATGTATCTTATCAATTCTTACAAAAACACCGGGCGTAAGGCATACAGGATACCTCACGCAGTCAGGCAGGAAGTAAATAAGATTAATGTATTTTCAGAAGAAACAAAATATCTTGAAAAGAATAACATCACGCTGCTTTCTGAACTTCTTGGAAGAAAGACAGAACTGCTTTCGGAAATGAAAGTAAAAATGTCAGAAAGGGAGGAATTAAGAAATGAATTAAGACGAAAAGACAATGAAAATCCGGAAATAACAAAAGAAAAAATTTCAGAAGTCACGGAAGAAATAGCCGGTCTTCGGAAAGAAATAAGGATATGTGAAAACATAGAAAAACGAAGCGTGCGTATGGAAGAAAACCTGCGTGAGGAAGAAAGCAAAGAACAGGAAACAGAAAGGAAGGATGAACATGAGCGAAGCGGATATGGCGATGGAACTTGCGACCGGCTCGATAAAGATAATGCTTGACGGAAGCATTGCAGTATTAAAGATCGCCGGAAAGGCATCAGCACATGCAGCGGCACTTCTTGCTGCTGCATTGTCAGGGAACAGAAAGACAAAAGGTAAGATAAGACTTACGCAGATGTTAAAGGAAAAAGGCGGCATAACACTTTTTTCAGTCAAAAAAGATGAACTTGAAGCATTTGCAAAGGCCGCAAAAGCATACGGAATAAAGTATTGCATTGTAAAAGACAAAAATGCAAAGGACGATGGGATTCTTGATATTTTTGTAAGAAGCATGGATGCTCCGGTAATAAACAGAATAGTTGAGAAGTACAGGATGTCAGCAGTCAGACAGGATGTGAATATTGACAATGAAAAAGACCAGGGAAACTCAGACCCCCTGACGGAGAAAGACCGTCCGTCAGGGAGAGATTATTCAGAACAATATGAACAAGGCGATGTCACAATTAACATTGACACGCTTGTAACAGATGAGAAAGAAAACTCGTACGTTACAAGAGTCCCAGGCACATATGGAGAAGATGTAAGATACCTTGAAATTGATAAAGGACTTGCAGAAGAAGTGTATGGAGGAAAGTCTTTAAAATATCACATCGATGCTGATAAGGAATATACATTGACCGGCAGATATGGTGATGAATACAAAATCATGGGAAAAGACCTGCTTGCATCTTATGACAGAAAAGACACTAACAAAGTACATTCCGAGAAAGAAATGCGACCTTCAGTCCGGGAAAAAATAAAAGCTGCAGAAAAGACATCTGAAGAAATCCGTGAATATGCTAAAACATCAAATCCTGATAAAAGCAGCATATACGCTAAAACGGACGAAAAAGAGCAGCGAAAAGAACGTGCAGCATTTAAGCAGAATGCTTTCAACAGCTTTCCGCAGCGAAAGTATAACTTTGATGATGACAAGGATAATCTTATCATTATCAATGACAGGTAATATATAGGAAAGAGGAAATGAACAGCAGAAATAAAAAAAACAACTTATATATGGCGATAGCCGGGGAAGGAATGGTTATCTGGATTGCCCTTAAGATTGCACCCTACGCAAAAGGCGGACTGTTTGGTATTCTTAATAACTTTGGAACGGCGCTTTCAGGCAATCCATTTAAGTTTACAATCGTTCCGGAAACAGTAAAGACACTTCTTATTATGTCAGGATTGTATCTGTTTGTTGCAGCTTATCTTTTTTCTATAATGAAGAATAAAAGACCGGGCGAAGAATATGGTTCAGCAAAATGGGCTGATGTAAGAGAACTCCAGAAGAAATACAGCCAGAATCCGGAGACGGACAGAATCCTTTCAGAGAATTTAAGAATCGGTATGGATATGTATAAGCACCAGCGTAATCTTTTTACATTAATAACCGGTGGAGCAGGAGCTGGTAAAACAAGAGGATATGTAATACCAAATGTTCTTCAGGATAACGGCTCAAAGGTAATACTTGACCCAAAGGGCGAAAACCTGCGTGCAACAGGAAATGCCTTGTTAAAAATGGGTTATAAGCTAAAAATTCTTGACCTAATCCACATGGAAAGAAGTCACAGATATAATCCTTTCCATTACATAACATGTCAGAATGACGTACAAAGAATTGCAACTATGATTTTTTCGGCAACCGGAAAAAAGGATTCCAAGCCGCAGGACCCATACTGGGAGAACGCAGCAATGGAAATTTTGATGGCTTTAATGTTATATCTATACTACGAAGCTCCTGAAGAGGAACAGAACTTTGGAATGGTAATGGATATGATACGTCTTTTATCATCAGGAGGAAATGATGAAGAAGAAATAAATCCTCTCGACGCATTATTCCTTGATTTGAAGGCGGTAAAACCTGAACATCCAGCGTTAAAGTATTACGAAGACATAATCGGAGTTCCGAATAAAACATTGCAGACAATCAAGTCTACACTGACTGCAAAACTGTCTGCTTTCAACATGGATGAGGTTATATCACTTACAATGACGGATGAGCTTGAAATCGATAAGATAGGAGAAGAGAAGACAGCACTCTTCTGTATCATTCCCGATATGGACCCGTCATTTAATTTTATTGTATCGATGTTATATTCACAGATGTTCCAGAAATTGGCATATCTCGCCGATAACGTGTACCATGGACCTCTTCCGCTGCATGTTCATTTCATTATGGATGAATTTGCGAATGTAGCATTGCCGGATGATTTCGATCACGTTGTATCTGTCATACGTTCAAGGAATATTTCAGTATCGATTATCTTACAGAACATGAATCAGATTAAGGCAATATATGAAAAAGTCTGGGAAACAATCGTTGGAAACTGCGATACATACATATATCTTGGCGGTAACGAACAGAGTACGCATAAGTATGTGTCAGAACTTCTTGATAAAGAAACGATTGATACAAATACATATGGAATGAGCCGTGGCATGCATGGCAGCTTCACAACCAACGACCAGAAAGCCGGCAGGGAACTTATGCAGCCGGGTGAGGTAAGGAAACTGTCAAGAGATAAATGTATTGTTATGATCAGCGGTGAAGAACCTGCAATAGACTACAAATATAATCTGCAGTCACATCCTCTCATCCATGAAACACCGCTTGCAAAAATAGGTAAAAAAGGAAAGCCTTATACTTACGGCAATGTAACGCTTCAGGATTCGGATGTCGGCATAATCGGATATATGTATAAAGAAGATGTCAGCGAGGAAGAAATATACAAGCCGGACACAACCTGCCAGATATTAACAGAAGAAGATATTAATAACAGAGTAGCTTAGAACTCCAGAAAAGGGGTTCTTTTTTTATGCCTCCGTCCCACCGGGGCGGAGAGCAGCCACAGAAAGGAAATAAAGAACATGAAGAAAAAAATTGTAACAATAATAACAGCAATGGTAATGATATTTGCATCAGCCGTTACCGTTTTTGCAGAGGATAATGCCGGTAATGAGGTAATAAGTGCAATCAATAAACTTGATGATATAATTTTCGGGATAATCAAGGCAATAGGCATGGGATTTGCGGCATGGGGAATACTGAATTTTGCTTCATCCATTTCATCACATGATTCAGGACAGAGAATGCTCGGCTTTACCAATGTCACAACCGGTCTTATAGCAATCTTTGCGAAGGAGATTCTTAAAGCAATAGGAGCCGTGTAAGGAGGCAGATAGGATGAATGAACTGATACGAGAAATTCTTTTATCCGGCACTAAATTCTGGGGAACTACAACAAAATACATATGGGCTATGCTGACAGACAACCTGTCGGAATGGAATAACGGTGTGTTATGGGATGTTATTATACAGATTAATGCAGCATTAAAGGATATAGCATACGGTCTGATTATTGTGTTTTTTGGAATCGGTTTAATTAAGGAAACATCCAGTTTTGCTGAATTAAGAAATCCCGGAACAATACTGAAACTATTCATCCGCTATATAATTGCAAGAATGATTGTAGGCTTCAGTATTGATTTCATGAACACTATTTATAAAATTGTAGGCGGTATTGTAGCAAAGATACATGACACAGGCTTCACCGAAATATACACAGGCCGAGGCGGAGGCATACCGCAGGCTGTTACAGATGCCATATATTCAATTCCGTGGTATGCAAGTATTGTAGGACTGATTTTTTCAATCATTACATTTATTGTGATTGTAACACTTACGGTAACGGTAATGTTAACCGTTTATTCAAGATTTTTCAAACTATACATATACACGGCAATGGCACCTGTAATGTTAAGCCCAATCGCCGGCGAAGGGACACAGAACATCGGCTGGCAGTTCGTAAAAGGCTACATATCCGTATGCCTTGAAGCTGCAGTAATAGGTCTTGCAATGATTATATATTCTAAATTAGCAACAGTAATAACAATATCAAGCTGGTTTAACAGCGGTTCCATGCTGACGCTCGTTCTTGGGTACATGGGAGAGATTGTATTCCATATGTTATTAATGACCGGAATTGTCAAAGGTGCATCAGGAATCATAAAAGAAATGTCATCACTTTAATATATGCCTCCGTCCCACCGGGGCGGAGAGCATTTACAGAAAGGATTTAAAATGGAATTTAAAATAAATAAAGAAATACGAGATTACAAAGAACAGTTTTTTCTTGGTTTTAATGAAAGACAGACTGCCTTTACAGTTGTTATAGTCATCGTTGCACTTACACTTCATTTTATTCTTAGAAACAAAATGAGTTCAGATACAAGATCATGGGTAATACCTACTGCGGTAGTTCCGCTGTTCCTTATCGGGTTCAAGCCATTTAAGGGAATGTATCTTGAAAAATTTATTGCAGCTTGGTTTAAGCAGTGTTTTTTAATGCCAAAACAATTAACCCTTGGAAATGATGATTACATACAGGAGATATTGAAGGAGGAAATACATGAAAGAAAAAGCAAGAATTGATTACATACCCATACCTAAAAAACTTCAGGATGTAATTCCTGTAAAAACAATATATTTGAACGGAATTTTCAGACTGAAGAATGGAAGGTTTTCAAAAAGTTACCGGATTAAAGACATTAATTATCAGGCAGTAGGCAAAGAAGAAAAAAGGAGTTACTCATCAAGATATGCTGACTTTCTTTCAGGCTTTGAAAGCGAATTTATGTATGAAATCACAGTAAGCAGAAGAAAGCTCAATCTGGAGGAATACAATAATAAATACTTACTGAAGCCTGCAGAAGACGGAATGGAAGAAATCAGGAATGAATATAACAAAATCATATCTGACATAGTGGAAGAATCAAATACGATATATCAGGAAATATATCTTACACTTTCAACTGATGCAGATTCATACGAACTTGCAAAAAGCTACTTTGACAAAGCTGCAATAAGCCTTCAGAACAGCCTCGTTACAATGGATTCAATGCTTGAAGACATTGACGGAAAAGAAAGACTTGAAATATTCAATGATTTTAACAACAACGATAAGTCAGACATTGACTTAAAAGATATGATAAAAGGCGGCAGGGATGCAAGGACATATATCAGTCCCGGATATTTTGCATGTGAACATGATTATATAAAACTTGGTAAAAAGTATGCAAGGACACTTGTTGTTACGGATTACTCAACCTATATAAAAGACAATGTTATATCAAGGATAATCGGAGACATCCCGAATCCGGTAATGTTCTCCATAACATCTGACCCGGTTCCGACAGATGAAGCAGTCGAAAACGCAGAGCAGCGTTTAACAAAAATTAATAAAAACATCGACCAGTGGAAGAAGAAACAGCACAGCCGCCATATGCCTTATGATGAAATCCCATACGATTACCAGGTACAGCGTGATGAAATAAAGAAGTTCATAAATAATCTGCGTGAAGATGATATGAGACTTTTATATTCCACAATGACGATTTTACATACTGCAGATACACTCGAAGAGCTTGACAGGGATACGGATGCGGTTATAGCAGCCGGAAAAACTGCAGGCTGTAAAATATCCGTTCTGGAGTACAGACAGTTTGAAGGGCTGCACACAGCACTTCCATACGGATTACGCTGCATAGACATATCAAGAACAATGTTAAGCGGTTCAATGCTTGCTTTTACACCATTTTATGTAGAAGAAATTCAGGATTACCATGGAAGTTTTTATGGGAAAAACCAGATAAGTAAGCATCTTATAATGGCTGATGAGACAAAGCTCAATAACGCCAATATGATGATATTGGCTGTTCCCGGTTCCGGTAAATCTGTGTTTGCAAAACTTAAAATGGGATTTGAAGCACTTGCCGACCCTGATACGGATATAATAGTAATCGACCCGGAGCGTGAATACGGAAGCCTGGTAAAAGCGTACGGTGGAGAAGTAATAAAAATATCCGCAGAAAGCCCTCATCATATAAACCTTATGGACATAAACGAAGATTACAGTATCGAAGAGGACAAGCCGGTAACACTTAAGTCACAGTTCATCATGTCAATATTTGAACATATCCTAAACGGAATAACACCTGCAGAAAAAACAATCATAGACAGGTGTGTTATCAACGTATATAAATCATACGTTGAAGCCGGTTACAAAGGAGAGGCACCAACATTTGAAACCCTGTATGATGAGATAAAATCATGTGATGAACCTGAAGCAAGGGATATAGCCCTCGCCATGGAGTTATTTGTAAAAGGTTCACTAAATACTTTTGCAAAAAAGACAAATGTAAATACCGATGCAAGAATACAGTGTTATGACCTGTGGGATATGGATGAACAACTGATGCCTGTAGGACTGGAAGTGGTTCTTGACAGCATCCTTAACAGGGTATCCTCAAACCGTTTTTCAGGAAGAAAAACGATAATTATTGTAGAAGAGCTGCACATGTATCTAAAGTATCAGTATAGCGCCGAATTCTTCTACAAACTGTGGAAAAGAATCAGGAAGTGCAATGGTCGCTGTGTTGGAGTTACACAGAATGTACCCGACCTTATGACATCAGATACGGCAAGAACAATGTTATCAAATTCAGAGCTTGTAGTGCTGCTTAAGCAGTCTGAAGATGATCTTGAAGATATCAGGAAACTCTGTCACATATCAGATGAGCAGCTTAATTATGTGCGTAATCCTTTAAAGGGCTGCGGATTATTGAAAATAGGAAAAACAGTCATTCCTTTTGATGACAGAATCCCTAAGGATACAAAGATTTATGAGCTTGTGAATACTGATTCCAAGAAGAAATCATATGCCGGAAATTAAGATGCCTGATAAGGACAGGCTTGCACTTGCAGGAACAGCAAATAAATTAAATACAGCAGATGATACGAAAGAAGAGCAGCCTTCAGAATATGCTGAGCAGAAAATCCTAAAAACGGCAGATAAAGCCGGTTCAGGGATGAAGGATGTAAAAAAGACCGGCAATGATATAGACAGACGTATACTTGAACTCCGGGAACGAAGAAAGAACCAGGCAAAAGACCGGTATGAAGGATTCCGCCCCGGTGGGGCGGGAAAACAGCCGGGAAAGAATCCGGATAAAAAATATACCGGAAAAGGGACCGGGAGTTCATGGAATGGGAAAAAAGACAATAAGACTTCTTTTTCGGCAGGTAAGGAAGAAAAAGATAAAAGACTGTCATTAAAAGTAAAGGGAAAGTCCGGAGAAAATGAACATAAAAAGTTCTTTACGCCGGATGACAGGGAAAATAGCAACAGTAATTCCTTTAACCTTAATAATATGCTCCAGATGAACAATACAGATAATAACATGTCATCAAAATTACTTAATAAGGTAATGGAGATAGTAAAGAAAATCATTAAAAAAGTGATTAAGATTGTTGTCATGAATCTTCTGTATATTCTTGCTCCGCTTATTCTTGTTGTCCTTATAATTTTCACACTTATTTTTACACTGTTTTCCGGAAAAAGCAAAGGCTCTTCAACCGTAGACAGCAGCAACAAAATAGTATATGAATTCATGAACGGCGATACGTCTTATGAAGAAATATGTAAGGTCTATCCGATAGATAAGGTTATGAAAAAGGTATATCAGGATTTTTACGAAAGCGTAACCGACTACATCGAAGAAAACAATACAGTCAACAGCCTCACGGATACCAAAGGCGTAAGCCTTAACTGGGAATATGTGCTGCATGTGTACCTAGCATATGAGATGACCGTGACGGATGAGGACAGCATACCGATTATGCTGATACAGAACGAAGATATGGAAAAGTTCCTGAAATACATAACCATTGAAGGCATTAATAAAGACGGCATATATACCGTAACAGCTTCATTAATGGAGCGTAAAGACATTGCAGACAAGGCAGAGCTTGATAAGGATATGTTTGATGTATCGTATGATACAGGTTATATATATGACCCATTCATATTCACAGTGGCAGAACAGATACCGTCTTATGATAAATACATTAATTCTGAAGAAGAAACCGAGAAAGAGACAACATCCGGACACTCTGGAGGCTCATTCTGAAAGAAGTGATTTCCCGACCCGGTGGGTCGGGGATTTTTTTATCACAAAAGTATAAAAATATGATAAAATGACATATTAGGAAGGTGACAAAATGAAAGATATTATTTTATACCATGGAAGCCGTGGTGGAATAGAAGGAAACATAAAGCCTGAAAGCAGGGAAAAATGTGATTTTGGTAAGGGATTTTACCTTGGAGAAAATCCAATGCAGGTAAGAGGTCTTATATGTGGAGACAGTGACCCTGTTTTTTATGAAATCAGATTAAAACTGTCAGAAATTCCTGAAGAACGGATTTTGAGACTGGATGGAAAAGACTGGATATATGTAGTTCTGGCGAACAGAAAAAAATGCGAGGATTTTAATAAACTTGAAATGGCTAAAAAATGGCAGAAAAAGTTATCAAAATATGATGTAATTGTAGGACCGATTGCAGATGACCGTATGAATATAGCAATTAAGAGATTTTCTGATTATACACTTACTGATAAGGGATTGGAATACTGCCTGAAAAAGGCTGATTACGGCATGCAGTACGTTCTTAAGACAGAGCTTGCATGCAGCAAGGCAGAGATAATTTCATATCATGATTTATCAGAACAAGAACTGGATGATGCTGATATGTACGGAAGAGATATGAGAAGCAAATGTAAGAACATAATAAATGAAGCTTCTATACTGTTCAGAAATAATGGAGAATACCTTGACCAACTGATTAAAAGGGAGCTTCTTAAACAGAGAGAAAGGAATGAAAATGAAAGATGAAAGGTTTACATGAAATAGAAGGAGTTGAATATGATATATGCGAAACCCAGCAAATAATCTTCAGAACGTATGCCCTTAAAGGATATGACATGGAGATTTTTACAAAAGAATATCTTACATCAGATTTTTGCAGCAGATATATGGACAGGTCATATTCGAGATTTCAACTGGAAGATGTTGGAGAATGTTCGGATTTTTTTCTTCCGGAAATAGGCGAAAGGCTGAAAAAATATGAAAATGGTAAAATATTTGACCCTGATATTGCTGAATGGATGGGATTTACATACCGGCAGCTTCAGCTCGAAACAGGTGTTAAAAGTAAGGAACTGGTAAATAGAATAACATTCAATGATATGTTAAGGTTATATCCGGGTATGCACACAATAGATGAATTGGATGCGGCTGAACGTATAAGTGAAATGTATAACCTGGTAAATAATTGAGCTTCCGCCCCACTGGGGCGGGGGCTTTTTAAAATGTGCGATTTTAGAAAAAACGGCTAAATCGCACGTTTGTTTTTTTATTAAAACACAGCTAATATTATCTTATAAAAAATAAGAAAGAGAGGTTTTCAATATGAAAAACAAAGAAAAATTAATGAATTACTGCAGGGAAAATAATCTCCCAATCCTGCATAAACAGACCGACTATGGAGACATGCTTTATACAAAGTGGGGGAATATGACAGTAAATATGTACCGCCTTACAGATATGTCCGCAAGTTATGTACCTATTAATGTATTTAAGGCTGCACATGAGGCGTGGAGAGAGGGAAAGAATTATGTTGTATTTTTCCCTAAGGATAGTTATGCAGAATACTTTATGCCGATAAGCAGAGCTGTCAAAGATTGGAGAATGTTAATGAATAAGGATTGTATTTATTGTGACAAAGAACATGTTTTGAAAAATCATATCAAAGATGATGAGGGGAATGAATTAGGTCACAAATCGAAAGATGTGGAATTAGACAGAGAAATGTAAAAATTATTGAGCTTCCGCCCCACTGGGGCGGGGGCTGTTTTTTATAGTGTACTTATTCAAGATATACTATTTACATAGTATGTTATTACACTATTACATATGAGCTGATTTGACATCCGCCCCAGTGGGACGGAATAAATGTGTAAAATGAACTAAAAAGTAAAAAACGCACATTTGACATAAAAATATTAAAATGTATACTTAAAATAGTACATTGAAAATTGAATAAAAAGTCAAAGATTCAGCGATTCTCCACTTCACCAATCCTTTCCGCCCCAGTGGGTCGGAAGTGAAAGGCAGGAATGTCTCATTTCGTGCGACGAAAATTCTCGTTTGAAAATAACGTGCTTAAGAAAAAGAGCAGAAGACAGACCTATGCCGGCTGGTAACCGGGTTAAACGAAGCGGATGGCTCACTCCCATTTCAGGTTAAACCACTTGGGACAGCGGAAATGTTCACACTAAGGGACAGGCTCCAAACGTGTGAAGTGCGTGCACCGACACCGGATTACAGACTGGATAAAAATAATGATAAGAGGAAGATACCATGGAATTTAAAATGATTGAAAAACAGGTATTTAATGCAATGTGTCTTGCCGCAAGTAAGATAACAGCACAGATACTTGAAGAGATTGACAATACACTGATGAAACAGCGGGATAAAAAGATATTTCGTTCTAAAGGCAAAAAGGCAACAACGATAAAAACAATATACGGAAATGTAGAATACCGCAGACAGATGTATCTTGATAATAATGGAAATGCAAGATACCTGCTTGATGAATATATGAATACAAAAGAGACCGGAATGTATTCCATCAATTTGATTGAAAAAGTGGTAAAAGCAGCTACAGAAGAAAGCTACAGGAAAGCTGCAGAACAATTAAACGATACCACAGGAAATAACATTAGCCATACAGCAGTATGGAATATAATTAATACATTAGGAAATAAAATATCAGAAAATGAAAATAACAGGACATCTGAAGAATACAGTCCTGATAAAAAAGATACAGAAGTAATATTTGAAGAAATGGATGGTGTATGGCTGCCAACCCAGACAAAAGAGCATAAAGCAGACATAAAACATGAATTAAAGGTAGCAACCATATACGAAGGATGGGATGCTGAAACAGGCAGCCATCTTATAAATAAGCAGATAGTAGCCGGAATGGAACCGGCAAAAACATTTATTAAAAAGAAAGATAATGCCATAAAAAGGACATATAACATAGATGAAATCAAATACCGCATCCTAAACGGAGATGGTGGAAATTGGATAAAAGATGAAGCGGATGGTGTGATATTCCAGCTTGACCGCTTTCACGTTCTGAAAGAAATCAGAGCAAAGATAAAAGACAAAAGAGCAGCCAGGGATATAGCTTTACTATACAGAAATGCAGAACCCGACAAGATGCTTGATTATATTGATACATATGCAAACAGCATCGATACAAATGATCAGGAAGACAAAGGTGCAGAAAATGCAAGAAAACTGTATCAATATCTTAATAACAACTATCATGGTTTGATACCTTACAAGAAGAGAATCAATCTTCCTGAAGCTCCAGAAGGAATAATATATAAAGACATGGGCGTGCAGGAGAACCAAAACTGCACTGTAATAACACTTAGAATGAAACATGGAAGAATGAGGTGGTCCGTTAATGGAGCCAACGCAATGGCTAAAGTCCTTGCAGCTAAAAATAATGGACAGCTTGAAGCCTTCATACAGGGTAAATTTAATAAAGATGAAGTCCCTAAAATAAGTGAAAATTTGAGTGCAGGAAAAATACCTGCAGTAATAGCAAGACATAAAAATATATATGCTGAAATATTAAATGGTGGATTACCTATTCTATCAACAAAGAATGGTGTATATACAAAACTGATTAGAAATCTCTCATAAAGAGAAGAAAGGAGGCAAAAGATGAACAAAGTCATTTTAATGGGACGTTTGACAAGAGACCCTCACATCAGCTTCACAACCGGCGAGAATCCTATGGCAATAGCAAGATATACTCTTGCTGTAGACAGAAGACGTAGAAGTGACGGTGGAGAGCAGACAGCAGACTTTATTTCCTGTGTGGCATTTGATAAATCTGCCGAATTTGCAGAAAAATACCTTCATCAGGGAACAAAGATAGCTATAACCGGTCGTATACAGACCGGCAGCTATACTAACAGGGAAGGTCAGAAAGTCTATACAACAGATGTTGTAATTGAAGAACAGGAATTTGCAGAAAGCAAAAACAGCAGTTCTTCAGGAAGACCGGAACCTGGAACAGATACGGACGGCTTCATGAACATTCCCGACAATGTAGATGACGAAGGACTTCCGTTCTAAATCTTTTGCCACCTCTAGAAAAACACATACAAAAAAGAAGATAAATTTGATTTTATTTATATTAAGAGGTATAATATTACATAAGGCTATGTAAATATTCCGGCAGGAGGTATTATTGAATGAGCGAATGTAATTCTGGCTGTGAAGAATGTAAGAGTAGAGAAAGTTGCGGAATTCGTAAGGCTCCTCTTAATAAAGAGAGTTCAATTCATAAGATTATCGGCATAATAAGCGGTAAAGGCGGCGTTGGCAAATCTACGGTAACAGCGCTCATTGCCAGAAGGCTGGCTTCAATGGGATACAGCGTCGGAATAATGGATGCTGATGTAACGGGACCTTCGGTTCCGGCAATGTTTGGTATCCACGGCAAGGTATTATCTGATGAAAATGGTATATATCCTATGGTATCACAGGAGGGCATAAAGATTATTTCAATGAATCTTTTGCTTGACAGTGAAGAGACCCCGGTCATATACAGAGGACCGGTTGTGGCCTCAATTATCAAACAGTTTTACAGTGATGTAATATGGGGCAGTCTTGATTATCTGCTTATAGATATGCCGCCGGGAACAGGAGATGTTCCGCTTACGGTATACCAGTCAATTCCTATAGACGGAGTGGTTATGGTTACATCTCCGCAGAATCTTGTTAAAATGATAGTTATGAAAGCTGTTAATATGGCATCGAAGATGTCAGTTCCTTTACTGGGAATTATTGAAAACTATAGTTATTTTAAGTGTGAAGACTGTGGCAGAATATATGAAATATTCGGAAAAAGCACAGCTGCAAAGCTCGCTGAGGAGCTTAACACCACGGTTATTGCAAGGATTCCTATTATCCCTGAAGTGGCACAGTGCGAAGATAAAGGAATTCCGGTCACAGAGGATATTGATATGGACCTTTCAAATTTATTATAAGGAAGATATATGAAAAAAGAACGAACAGGAAGTCTTATATGGAGACTTATTTATCCGCTTCTTATTTTTCTAGGAGTGGAATTGATTATAGAACTGGGTGCAACCATAGTATATTTTGCGGTTAAGATGCAAAGCGGTGCATTTGAGAATCTGAGTGAACAGGGAATAGTTGACGCAGCTACAGCATTTCTTACAGGGAAAGCATTGTATTTTACCCTTATAAGAGGTGTTGTTCTTATTCCGCTTTATCTTTGGATAATGAAAGTGGATACGAGACTTGACGTATACTATGAGAGAGATTTTAAATATACGGATTACCGTAAGACATGGCTTATTCTGCTTGTACCTGCAGGAATATGTGCGGCCATAGGATTTAACGGACTTGTTTCGCTATCCGGAATTGAGAAATTTTCCAAAGCATATCAGGCTGTAGAGAAAATTACTTATTCAGGTAATCTTTTTGTACAGATAATGGCATCTGCAATAGCGGCACCGATAGTAGAAGAGCTTTTATTCCGGGGACTTATTTTTAAACGTCTGAGGAATGTAACACCTGCAGTATGGGCGATGGTTATATCTGGTCTGGTATTTGGAATTATTCACGGAAATCTTGTGCAGTTTGTGTATGCATTCCCAATCGGAGTGATACTTGCTTTTATTTATGAGATTTTCAAGACGATATGGGCACCGGTAATTTTCCATGTTTCGGCAAATTTCATATCGGTTATGCTTACCAATTTCCTTCCCGGAGTAGAATTTAATCTTACAGTGGGATTGTTGGCACTCGTATCTGTTGTGACACTTGCCATATTGTTTGTTATCTTATTCGTCATTGACAATAAGGTTAAACGTACTAAAATATAAAAATAAAATGAAATCTTTTGTTGGAGAGAGGTTATTATGAAAAAAATACTTTCAATAGCAGTTCCTTGTTACAATTCAGAAGCATATATGAAAAGATGCATAGAATCCCTGCTTGTGGGCGGTGAGGATGTAGAAATTATCATAGTAGATGACGGTTCTACAGACAGAACTGCAGAAATTGCTGATAGTTACGAAAAGAAATATCCAAGAATATGCAAAGTAATACATCAGGAAAACGGCGGGCACGGAGAAGCTGTCAATACAGGTCTTAAGAACGCAGCAGGATATTTTTTCAAGGTAGTTGACAGTGACGACAGGGTCGGCAGGGAAGCATATCTTAAACTGCTTGATATTATGCGCAAGGCTATTCTTGAAGAACATCCTCTTGATATGCTTATATCCAATTATGTATACGATAAAGCAGGTGTTAAGCGTAAGAAAGTTATGAGATATACAAGCATTCTTCCTACGGATACATATTTTACATGGGAAGATATGGGACATTTCAGACAGGACCAGTACATAATAATGCATTCTGTAATTTATAGGACGGAGTTACTGAGAGAGTGTGGACTTGTACTTCCAAAACATACTTTCTATGTGGATAATATTTTTGTTTTTCAGCCATTCCCTTATGTCAAAAGCATGTATTATGCGGATGTTAATTTTTACTGGTACTTTATCGGAAGGGATGACCAGTCCGTACATGAAAATGTCATGATTAAAAGAATAGACCAACAGTTAAGGGTCAACAGACTTCTTATTGATTATTATAATCCGGATATTATTGAAAGCAGTAAATGCAGGAAGTATATGCAGCATTATCTTGAAATAATAACGGCAATTTCTTCAGTAATGTGTTATCTTTCCAAAAAGGAAGAGAATTATGAGAAGAAAAAAGATTTATGGAAATATCTTAAGAGCTCTCATCCTGAGACCTACAGAAAACTTAAGAGAAATCCTATGGGATTTTTTATAAATATTCCGGGAAGAACAGGAAGGTTACTTACAACGGGAATATATAGAATTGTTAAGAAGATTTTTAATTTTAACTAAATATATACTTAAAAATGCACATCCTTTGCCGGTGCCGGTATCGGATGTGCATTATTTTTTACTGGATTTTTTTGAAAAATTTTGTTTTGTATGTTATCGGATAAATGATTGCGGCAAGAACTATTGCAGCCAATACGTCATATACTGAATGCTGTTTTAAGAAAACCGTTGATACGCATATTAATAAGCCCCAGATTGCTGTTATGATGCATACTTTTTTCTTATGTCTGCCGAAGGTCTTTGAATTGAATACAGCGAATTCTATAACCAAAGTATTATATACATGCAGACTTGGCAGGACATTGGTCGGAGTGTCGGCTTTATGCAGTAATTTTACAAGGTCTGTACAGAAATTGTCGCGGGGAAAAGTCTCCGGTCTGAAATCGGCAAGCCCGTTAGGAAATACAAAATATATAATTACGGCAATTGACATGCCGATTATAAGGGCAGCCCCCATTCTTACACACTCACCCTGGGAACGTATGAAAAAGTAAATGATAAAAAATGCCATAAAGATGAACCATGAATAGTATGGAATAATGAAATATTCCACAAACGGAATATGATCATCTAAGGCACAATGGATTGCATGAAATCCGGTTTCTTCGGTAACATGTCTTTCCAGATAAAGAAAACATGGCATATATATAAAAGTATAAAGAGCCAGTAATCCATGCCACCATTTTTTGAAAAATGCTTTCATTACGTCTGTCCTTTCATATGTAAAATAAACTTAGCTATTATAACATATTAATTTGGAAAAATCCAATAACTAAATTCAGTTTACAAAAAATAATTAAAGGGGTAAAATATAATAAATATAGCTTTACGGAGGATATTATTTTGAGACTTGTAGTTCGTGATTTAAAGAAGAAATATGGCGATAAGACTATACTTGATGGTGCATCATTTTCGTTTTCCCATGGTATTTCATACGGAATAGTAGGAAATAAAGATGACGGCAAGACTACATTCCTCAAGTGTATATGCGGGGAAACGGGCATAGATTCAGGATATATCCGTATTGAAGCTGATTGGAAAGAGCATAGAACAAAGTACAGCGATTTCGGAATCGTTGCGGATTCTGCGGTTGTTCCGGAATATATGACAGGTTATGAATTTTTTGATTATCTTATAGAAATACATCCTCTTTGTGTAACAGAAAGCAAAACGGCTGATGATTATTTTGATATGGTCGGGCTTAATGTTGCGAAGAGAAACAACCTTATAAAAGAATATTCTTATAATGAAAAACGTAAGATACAGGTATTGGCTGTTATTTTGTTAAAACCGTCCGTTATAATATTTGATGAGCCGGTTAAGAACAGCAATAAGAGACGCATTAACAGAATGAAAGCAATTATAGATGACCTTAAAAAAGATCGTATTGTTATTGTTGCGACGGAAAATCCTGATATAGCTGAGGCATTCTGTGATGAATTTTTATGCTTTGAGGACGGACACATTCTGTCATTGCCGGCAGAGGATGTCAGAACCGTTCTAAGTGGAAGTGAGGAAACCGGTAATGATTAAAGAATATCTCCAATGTATCAGGATAGAAGCTGTAAGACATGCGAATATGCTTGGAAATATTATAGCAGATCTGCCTTTTTATAAAGAAAAAGAAAACGAGAGCAGGGAAAAGGCAAGCTTGTTTGTCACCGGTGAACTCTTGTTTTTCTTATGGAAAATTATAAAAATTTATGCTTATGTAATGGTATTTATGTATATACCAAAGCTGGTTTTTTCAAAAATTACGACAGTGGGAACTTCCGGTTTTTCAACGGAAGACTGCTTTGTGTTTTTTACACTGGTTCTTACCTGCGTGATAGGTTCGATTATACATTCGGGCATTTTTGATGTTAATAAAGATTCTTATTGTACATTAAAAATATTAAGAGTCAGACCTGTGATATATTTCAGGGTGAAATTTATATACAGGCTTGTTACGGAACTGCTTGGATTCTGGAGCGCATTTACGATTCTTGGCATGAATTATGTTAAAGCTTTTTACCTTGTGATTATTATATGCCTGTCAAGGAGTGTCGGGGAATGCATTAACATACTTATCTTTAAGATGACCGGTAAGAGGTTTGCAGACCATAAAGGCGCATTTCTCCTGCTTATGTTAGCCGGATTGTTTGTGGCATATTTTGTCCCTTATGTAAGAGGCTGCGTTCCTGCTGCGTATATAAGAATCTTTGATTCTATATGGGTGGCTGCAATACTTGGAACCGGAAGTGTTTTTACATATTATGTATGGACCTACAGAAATTACGAAAAGATTATATCAAGAGTATATACGGAAGAACAGTTTGATGAGACAGATGATGGAGAAAAAGACTGGATATCTTATAACTCCAATGAAGGAATGAAATCCTATACCGGAGATAAGAGACTTTTTCATCTTTATTTTAAAAGAACATCGGGAAAAGCAATATATAATAATATGATTAAAGTTATAATTATAGCAATTTTCTTTGTACTTGGCGTTCTTGCTATTGAAATGGGCAACAAGGATGCTGTCGGGACAGTTATATCGTATTCATTGCCTTTGCTTGCTTTAGTTATGTATTGCCTTTGCAATTGTTCCGGGTATTGCTGGGATTTGTTTACAAATTGCGATATACATATATTGAGAAAGGACAACACGGGAGAGGGACTTGCCGGTAATTTTATATTCTGTCTTTATAATATTTTAAAAATAAATGCGGTTCCTATAATAACACTGGCTGCTTCTTATTTTATTCTGGGATGTATATGTCAGGTGTATGTGATTACCGCACAGATTATTATATGCATTGTTTTTATGGGACTGTTTTTTTCAATATTTGGATTATTTACATATTATATGTTCCAGCCTTATAATGCAGACGGAACTGTAAGAAGTTTCAGATATTATATGCCATCACTTTTGATGTATGCACTCTGCTACGGATGTATTTTTGTAAAGGCAGACAGTATTATATTTGTTGTTGCGTCCGGGATCCTGACTTCGGTTATGGTTATAATGTCATTAAATCTTGTCTATAGGATATCGGACAGGACCTTTGTATTAAATAAGTAAATCAGGAGGTATTATGGTATGCGTAAAAAAATTCTTTTTACAATGGTTTTCGTTGCAATGACTATTTCGCTTACGGCATGTGGGAATAAAACGTCGATTACATTCACCGACCCTACCGAAACATCTGAATCCAACATAACACGTTTTGATAAAAAAATTGCCGGAGAACCTCTTGAAGCTGTGAACTCATTATATGATGCCACCGATATTTATTCAAAGGAAGGATACAGCCTTGTGGACATAGAAGCTTACGGAGACGACGGATTGCTTGTACTGTATACAGGTGATGAAGAGTCGGTTTTATCTGCATATAAGATTTCTACAGGTAGTGAAGTGAGCTCTTTAAAGACTGATAATGCTGTTTCGATGGACACAACATTAAATGTTACAGGCGCGGGATTTGTGTATTCGTATGATTATGTCAACGGATATTTCACCTCTTATGATGTTTTGAACGGCAGTTTTGAAAATCTTGTTTTTGATTTAGAAATGGAAAGTTTTGCAGTTTCCGACGGAGGAGACTGTTTATACTGTACAGTGGAAGGCGATAATAATATATACAAATACATTATTAATACGGGTAAAATCGTTTCTGTATATGAATATGATGACGTTTACAAGGATGTACAGGTAGAATATATAGAGAATAACGGAAATTACATAGCTGTTCTTTGCAGTGGAGATAAAGGTTCGTTTTACGAAAGACTTGATATCGGAAATCAGAAAAGAACGATAATCTGTGAGGCCGAAAATGGGCTGTATTGTGCGGGAGAGGCTTATCTCACGACATCGGGAGAAGAAGATGCTGATGTGTATGTATACAATTTCAGCAGACCGAGACTTAAAGATATTTTTACACTTGATGCTGCACATGAAAAGAATAATATGAAATTTTACAGCGGAAGTCCCTATCTTCTTACATCGGACGAATATATAGCGGGTACGAAGCTACGTTTTTACAACGTGGGAAGAGGCATACTCAGTAACGAGATTGTTATTCCTACGGTTTATAAGGTGCTGGATGCAGATTATCTTGTAGTTGACCAGACGTTATGTATTAAAGCAGTTAATGACAAAAACGAGCGTATGATTCTGCTTTGGGACATAGAAAATATAGGTGAAATAAAAAATTAGATAATTTATAAAAAAAGTGTTGACAAAGTTAAGACTTTGGTAATATAATAGTCAAGCAGGTTGCGAAAAGCACTGCGATATAGATATGAATTTTGGGATCTTAGCTCAGCTGGGAGAGCATCTGCCTTACAAGCAGAGGGTCACAGGTTCGAGCCCTGTAGGTCCCATTTATTCAGATAATTCTATATGGCGGAGTAGCTCAGATGGCTAGAGCACATGGTTCATACCCATGGTGTCAGGGGTTCGACTCCCTTCTCCGCTACTAAGAAGAACCCTTGATTATTAATCAAGGGTTCTTTTCGTTGTAAAATGAAATAAGATGGTTTGTATATATAGAAAGAGGATTTGATATGAGAATTGGAACGGGATATGATGTTCACAGATTAGTACCTGACAGAAAAATGATAATAGGCGGAGTTGAGATACCATACGAATTAGGACTTTTGGGACATTCGGATGCTGATGTTCTCCTGCATGCCATATCAGATGCAATTTTGGGAGCAGCGGCATTAGGAGATATCGGAAAGCATTTTCCTGACAGTGATGAAAGATATAAGGGGGTATCAAGCCTTTATCTTTTGGAAAAAGTCGGAGAGATGTTAGAAGATAATCATTATGTTATAGACAATGTAGACAGCACCATAATAGCACAGAAGCCTAAAATGGCATCGTATATACCGGCTATGAGACAGAATATTGCGGATGCACTTAAGATTGACATAGACAGGGTAAGCGTAAAGGCAACGACTGAAGAGGGACTTGGATTTACCGGAGAGGGACTTGGAATATCAGCCCAGGCGGTGGCAATGATTAGCAAGGTTGAAAATATTGTATATAATGATATTATGAATGACAGAATTGCTGACTGTGAATCCTGTAAGGGATGTTGCAGCAGAAATTCTTAATATTAAGGAGATATCATGAAATTCATAGAATATGTTAAAGAATCCATAGAGGTCATAAAAGACAGGGACCCTGCAATGAAATCCAACAGGGAAGTATTTCTTTATCCTTGTTTCTGGGCTATATGGGAATACAGAAAGGCACACAAATATTACCTCAAAGGTAAATTTTATAAAGCAAGAAAAATCTCGCAGAAGGCTGCAAGAAAGACCGGAATTGAAATACACCCGGGCGCACAGATTGGAAAAGGTCTTTTTATCGATCACGGACATGGTGTTGTAATCGGGGAGACAACTATAATCGGCGACAATGTTACGATTTATCAGGGAGTAACTCTCGGAGGCACAGGCAAGGAACATGGCAAGCGGCACCCTACTATCGGTGATAATGTTATGATAAGTACAGGGGCCAAGATACTCGGTTCATTTACAATAGGTGCAGGTTCCAAGATAGGTGCAGGTTCCGTAGTTCTTGAGGAAGTTCCTCCTAATTCAACAGTTGTGGGAATACCGGGCAGAGTGGTTAAATGTGATGATATAAGGCTTCCTAACAAAGACCTTGATCAGATTCATTTACCGGATCCTGTAAGAGCAGAGCTTGATGACATTCAGAAACAGTTAAGTAAATTAAAAGAGAAACAGGAGCAATACGATGGAAAATAAAGTATATTTTTTTAATACACTTACAAGAAAAGTTGAGCAGTTTATACCTAATGTTGACGGAAAGGTAGCAATGTATACCTGCGGACCTACAGTATATCATTTTGCACACATAGGAAATTTAAGATCCTATATTATGGAAGATATTCTTGAAAAAACTTTACGTTATGTAGGCTATGATGTAAAACGTGTAATGAATATTACGGATGTGGGACACCTTACAAGTGATGCCGATACAGGTGAGGATAAGATGCTTAAAGGTGCCAAAAGAGAACATAAGACTGTAATGGAGATTGCTAAATATTATACAGATGCTTTCTTTGATGACTGCCGTAAGCTTAATATTAAAAGACCTGATGTTGTAGAACCTGCGACTAACTGTATTCCTGAATTTATTAATATGGTTAAAGTCCTTCTTGAAAAAGATTATGCTTACATTGCAGGAGGCAACGTATATTTTGACACATCTAAGCTTGATGATTATTATGTTTTTTCAAGCCAGTCGGAAAAAGAACTTATGGTCGGAGTCAGGGATGACGTAAGCGAAGACATTAATAAAAAGAACAAAGCAGACTTTGTACTCTGGTTTACAAAATCCAAATTTGACAATCAGGAACTTAAGTGGGACAGCCCATGGGGTGTAGGATATCCGGGATGGCACATTGAGTGCTCATGCATCAGTATGAAGCACCTCGGCGAATATATGGACATCCACTGTGGCGGCGTAGATAATATCTTTCCACATCATACCAACGAAATCGCCCAGAGTGAGGCATATCTCGGACATAAGTGGTGCAACTATTGGTTCCATGTTCATCATCTTAACGATAAATCGGGAAAGATGAGTAAATCAAAAGGTGAATTCCTTACAGTATCACTTCTTGAGGAAAAAGGCTATAATCCACTTGTATACAGATTGTTCTGCTTACAGTCACACTATCGTAAACCCCTTGAATTTTCTTATGAAGTTCTTGACAATATGACAACGGCATATAATAAACTTATCAAGAAAATTGGGGAACTTAAGGCAGATGGCAGTGTGGATGAAGAAGCATTTGCCGGTTTTAGAAAAAAATTTGAAGACGCAATATGCTCAGACCTTAATACATCTTCGGCAATAACCGTTATATATGATGTATTAAGAAGTGATATTAATGATGTGACCAAGCTGGAACTTATAAAGAGTTTTGACGAAGTGCTTTCACTTGATCTCTTAAAGGACCATGGTAATGATAAGGAAAGTTCTGTGGATTCGGAACTTAAAGAATACATTCTTGCAAAGATTGAAGAAAGAAAAGCTGCAAAGAAAGAAAAAGACTTTGCAAAGGCAGATGCAATCCGTGATGAACTTGCGGCAAAAGGCATACAGATAAAGGATACCAGAGAAGGAACTGTATGGGAAATAGTGTGAGGATAGATTAATGTTTGAGGCAATGGAAAAGGCATTTCAGATAGGAGAGGTAAACGTTGCTTTATATTCTCCTCTGACACTTGCCTATATTGGCGACTGCGTATATGAACTGATTATAAGAACCAATCTTGTAACCAGAGGCAATGCACCTGTTAACAAACTTAATAAAAAGGCAAGCAACCTTGCCAAAGCATCAACCCAGGCACGGATTATTGAGTCAATAATGGATATGCTGAGTGAAGATGAAGAAGCGGCATACAAAAGAGGACGTAATGCCCATTCCTGCACCAAAGCCAAGAATGCATCAACCTCCGATTACAGAAAAGCTACCGGATTTGAAGCGTTAATCGGCTACCTCTATCTTCAGAAAAAGTTTGACAGGATTATGGAACTTGTAAAAAAAGGATTTCAGGAGGAACATATCTCATGAGATATACAGAATTTACCATCGAAGGAAGAAATGCGGTAATTGAAGCATTCAGATCAGGCAAAACCATTGATAAACTTTATGTGCTTGACGGCTGTAAAGACGGACCGGTAATGACAATTATCCGTGAAGCTAAAAAGACAGACACAATAATCAGATATGTTGACAGGGAAATTCTTGACAGATTATCAAAGACGGGTCATCATCAGGGCGTTGTCGCCAATGCGGCAGCATACGATTATGCGGAAGTGGAAGATATTCTGAATGCCGCAAGAGAAAAAGGTGAACCACCGTTTGTTTTTATACTTGATGGAATAGAAGACCCTCATAACCTTGGAGCAATAATAAGAACAGCGAACCTTGCAGGAGCACATGGTGTAATTATTCCAAAAAGACGTGCGGTAGGTCTTACGGCAACTGTTGCAAAGACCAGTGCGGGAGCACTTAATTATACACCTGTTGCCAAGGTTACCAATCTTTCTGCAACAATAGAGGAACTCAAAAAAGAAGGATTATGGTTTGTATGTGCCGATATGGGCGGCGAGACTATGTATAACTTAAATCTTACGGGACCGATAGGACTTGTAATCGGTAACGAAGGGGAAGGCGTCAGCAGACTTGTAAAAGAAAAATGCGATTATGTTGCGTCAATCCCTATGAAGGGTAACATTGATTCGCTTAATGCATCGGTTGCAGCAGGCGTTCTTGCTTATGAAATAGTCAGACAGAGGATGTAATATATGGCAATTACTGATACTTACAAATTACTTTCTGATGAAGAACTTGTGGCAAAATATCATTCAGGTGATGAAAAAGCAGCAGATTATCTTATTGAAAAATATAAAAATCTTGTAAGAAAAAATGTGCGTTCATATTATCTTGCAGGTGCCGATAACGAAGATTTGCTCCAGGAGGGCATGCTTGGCCTTTTTAAGGCAATAAGGGACTATAATCCTGATAGAGACGCATTGTTCATGACATTTGCTTCGTTATGCGTATCAAGGCATATAAGGTCCACAATTACAAGATATAACAGAAAGAAAAATGGACCACTCAATTGTTATGTATCTTTTGAAGAGACAATTAATGATAATGGATCCGATGAGGATATTAAGCTTGTGGATACGTTAGTAGATGACAGCATGAAAAATCCTGAAGAGATGATTATAGCGAAAGAACAGGTAATTAGGATTCAGACCTGTATGGATAATGACCTCAGTAAATTTGAAAAAAATGTAGTTGAACTTTACATAGAAGGCCTTAGTTATGCTGAAATCGGGGAAAGATTGCAAAAACCTGTTAAGTCAATAGATAATGCCATACAGAGAATAAGAAATAAAATTTTAAAAAATTGTTGAATATATTCTCCAAATATGGTACATTTGTTCATGAACTTGCTACTATGGCTCAGGAGGTAGAGCGTCGCCTTGGTAAGGCGGAGGTCACGGGTTCGAATCCCGTTAGTAGCTTATATTGATTTCACGGAAAGGGTGTCCTTTGGACGCCCGTTTTTTCTAATATACTGAAAGATAAGGAGGAATACTTTGAAAAAACGACTGGCTATTATAGCTGCCACTTTTTTAACGGCCACTGCAACGGGTTGTGGTAACCGCAATGGTAATATTAACCTGTACAGGGAAGAATTTGAGGTTAATGTGGGCAGCGGGATAAGTACGGAACTTAAAGATTATGTTAGGGCACCTAAAAAGGTACTTCAGGAGATGACCTTGGATCTTTCTGAGGTTAATAAGGATGTTATCGGAGTTTATACGGCAACGATAAATTACAAAGATGAATCAAAGACTTTTCGTATTAAGGTAACTGATACAGAGGAGCCGGAAATCGCGCTTGAAAGAAGTAAATTTTATTTTGAAGTATCGGCGGATTTGGCTCTGTCGGATGTAGTTAAATCTGTAAATGATTATTCAGAAGTTACATACGGATTCTCCGATAATATTATGGCAGCCGATAGTAAAAAGAATATGATTAATATCCTGTCTTTTGACAAAGTGGGAAAATATAACTGTGAAGTAATCGCAAGGGATGAATATGGAAATTGTGCGGTGAAGGGATTTGAGGTAAACATTGTTGAAGCGGGTAAGATGCCGTCTAACATTATGGGGGATGGTAAGTATTCGCCATATATGAACAATAATACGGGAATTAATGTTAAAGATATTAATTCATTAAGCGCGGATGGAGTATATTACGGAATAGGCAATACTTTTGATAAGGCAACCAACAGACCTAATCTGGCTTTTTATGAATTAAAATACGGCGATTATAAAGTGGACTTTATACAGCCTGAAAGCAATTATGTCTGGCTTACATTTAATGAGATTCTTGAATATGGCAATACGGATAAAATTCTTGATACACTTAAAGAAAAAAATGTTTCCGCTGTTTTCTTTATAACAAAAAACTATGCGGAAAAGAATCCGGAATTAATAAAAAGAATGATTGGCGAAGGGCATGTTCTCGGAAATTACACTGATACTGGAGAAGAAATTCCCGGATTATCTGTAAATAGTTTGACAACGAGGATGAATGTGTTATACAATTACGTTTATGAAACTTACGGGTATGAGATGTATCTGTTCCGTGCTCCGTCAGGATACTTTAGTGAACAGGCACTTGCACTTGCGGGACAGCTTGGATACAGGACTGTATTCTGGAGTTATGCATACTCTGACTGGGATGTCAATAATCAGCCGGAGGTATCACAGGCTTTGTCTAATGCACTTAATAAGGCTCATGGCGGTGCAATATACCAGTTAAGTGGTTCATCATCAACTAACAGGGATATGTTAGGTGATTTTATAGACGGAATCCGTAGTAAAGGATTGGAATTTGCAGTCTATGACAAGAATTAGCAGATAGGAGAAATGAAATGGAAAAGAAACTTAGAGTAGGTATCCTTGGTGGAACCGGAATGGTAGGACAGAGATTTATTTCTTTGCTTGAGAATCATCCTTGGTTTGAGGTTGTGGCAATTGCAGCAAGCCCACGTTCAGCAGGAAAGACTTATGAAGATGCAGTAGGCGACAGATGGAAAATGACAACACCTATGCCTGAAGCAGTTAAGAAGATGATAGTCTATAATGTAATGGATGTTGAAGAAGTTGCTTCAAAGGTTGACTTTGTATTTTCAGCAGTCGATATGACTAAGGAAGAAATTAAGAAAATAGAAGAAGATTACGCAAAGACAGAGACACCTGTTGTATCTAATAACAGTGCACATCGTTGGACAGAGGATGTTCCTATGGTTGTTCCTGAAATTAATCCTGAACATTTTGGACTTATTGAATACCAGAAGAAGAGACTTGGTACTAAGAGAGGATTTATCGCAGTTAAGCCTAACTGCTCAATCCAGAGTTATACTCCTGCAATTTTTGCACTTAAAGAATTCGGACCTAAGCTTGTTGTTGCAACAACATATCAGGCAATTTCAGGTGCAGGCAAGACATTTAAAGACTGGCCTGAAATGGAAGGCAATGTAATTCCATACATCGCAGGTGAAGAAGAGAAGAGTGAACAGGAACCATTAAGACTTATGGGTAAATTAGTTGACGGACATATTGAGAAAGCAGCTTTACCTGTTATTACAACGCAGTGTTTAAGAGTACCTGTTTTAAACGGACATACAGCAGCAGTATTTGTTAATTTTGAAAAGAAACCAACTAAGGAAGAAATTCTTGATCGTTGGACTAACTTCAAGGGACTTCCACAGGAACTTAATCTTCCAAGTGCTCCTAAGCATTTTATCCAGTACCTTGAGGAAGACAACAGACCTCAGGTAGCTCTTGATGTTGATTATGAAAACGGATTTGGTGTTTCATTCGGACGTTTAAGAGAAGATGCTGTATTTGACTGGAAGTTTGTAGGACTTTCACACAATACAATCAGAGGTGCTGCCGGAGGAGCGGTATTAAGCGCAGAATTACTTGTAGCACAGAAGTATATCACAGCTAAATAAATTATAAAATAAAGAGCCTACTTGCTATAGTAGGCTCTTGTTTCTTCTATTTCTTTAGGAATAGGAATATTCTTTGTCTGAATTACCTTAATAAGGTTATCATATTTTCGTCTGTCATTTAACATATGACGCTCATAATAATCAATGCAGTCTGTAAATATCGGGTTGCTTCTCAGCACTTTGCGTATGTCCTTGTTAAATGGACAATATTTTGCAAGTATATTACGGGATATTTTGTTGAGTTTACTTGCTCCCTTTGATTCGTAGTTAATCCATGTCTCATAATCCTTTGCAAAGACTTCTGAATAATTGTTACGGCAGTTGATAAGGAGGGACTTTAATTTCTCTTTCTGCTGTTCTGATAAGTCTTTGTTTTTCTTATAGAAAAGCAGGTAATCGTAATATTCGGAGGTGAGGGACTTTTCGGTTGCCACATTCCAGTAGGAACCCTGTATTCTCCTGCATATTTCCCAACGGTATTTTCCCATGACATTAAGAAATATATTTTCGGGAATTGTGTTACAGAATATAGGAAATAACATTCTGGCGGAAGAATTTCTTTTTCTGCCATTGATTTCCTGCCACAGAACACCTCTGGAGCCGATACATGGTGTAAGGATAATCTCAGGGAGATATTCCTCATATACATATAACTGGCTTACGCCGAGTTCTTCATTGGTATATACGATAGAACGGTAAAACAAAGAAAAATCGATTTCCTTAATTTTGGTTATGATATCTGTGACACTATCTGCAGAAAGCATGGCATCAGGAATATTTTTCGCAATATTTTCTTTAATTACAACCGGTACGAATGTACTTACCCTGCCGTAGGTCATATAATTGGCTGATTTGAAAAGGTTGTCAATTTCAAAACGCAGTTTCATTTCGCAATTATTTAATGCAGATTCCTCGGGCATATCTATGCTGTTATTCTTGATTTCCTGACGGATGAATTCTTCGTATGACTGGTCAAAGTTGTTGCGGCTTGGGTTCTTCTCCCCCGACATTACGAGCTTTAACCAACGGTACATTGTGAATATATTATCATTGTTAAACAGCGAATCGCCGGCTTTATATATTTTATAAAGAAGGACGGATACCTCCTCACCGGCAAGTTCCTCATCCATATATCCAAAATTTAAAAACATATATATATACGAAGGTATGGCATCATCATTAATGGATTTAATAAATACTTTATAGTATATGTCATAGAAAAATCCGGTTATCTGTTTTCTTAAGAGACGTATATTTTCATCACTTGATAATCTGTCACTGCATATTTTGAAACGTCTGAAAGTGTCGGTTACAGAAGCTCTGGTATCATCGTCAATTTCAGAATAATCCAATATTTTATCCAATGAACCCTTGAGCTCATCAAGAATAAAAAGGTCGTCCTTCGTAAATGTCAGTGCGGGAACGGGACTTCTGGCTGCTGCATTCTGTTGTTTAGGAATGTAGTCGTTATTAATGCCTAGAAGTTCTGACATATCAAGACATATTTCATGGAGGAGATTTATAAATTCAGTATTTTCAATAATGATACCTGCTGAATTACTTATGTTCGCTCCGAAATATGCTTTCTTAATATCTTCCGGAATGGATGCTATTCCGTTATGCTTGTCAAGAACCCATTTGTTAAGCCTGCTGTCGGGCGTGAATGATGGATCTTTTCTTTTACATTTTATCATCATGGACAGATATAATTTGATAAGTTCCATTATAAAATGTTCATTAAGAATTACGATATCCGGTACCATATCAGGATATTCACGTAGTATTTTTTCAAGATCAGAGATTCCTGATACCGTGAACTTCCTTAAAATACAGTCACTTTTTGCAACATAATTATATAAACTCAAACCATATAAACTGCCTGATAACCCAAGAATACTTCCGGCAGATGTGCTTATCCTGCCGTAGCGGGAATAAATATCGGTCTCCCCACTAAGAATAAGATAAAGACATTTTATCTCATCATTGGTGCGGAGCAATACCTCTCCCTGTTTTAATTCAATTATATTATCTTCCATAAGAAACCTCTAAATATATTATAATAAAATACTACATTGAGTTGGCAATATAGTCAAGAAATTCTACAATAAACCTATACGTCAAAAATAAAAATATGTTATAATGTCACATATTAAGTCGAAAAATACGGAGGTAACAATATTTTATGATAATCAGAGACAAAGACAATTTTTTACCATTAATAGCTAAGATGCTTACAGCTCTTAATTATGACAAAGTTGAGATGCATACAGGAAAACCTTATGATATAACGGCGGTAAAAGATGATAAAAAATACTGCTTTAAATGTCAGTATGATATAGACGCAGTCGGAACTGCAGCTATGAAGGAATTTGTGGATGGAACAAAAGACATGTCTCATGATGCCCGTGTATTTATAACCAATAGTTCTTTTATATCAGGGGCAAAGAAACTTGGTGATGAAGCCGGAGTGCTTTTGTGGGACCGGAATACTCTTGACAGAATGAGTATCGGAATTAAAGAAAACATTGTGGAAGATGTTCAGGAAGAAACTAAATCAGGAAAGGGTTTATTGGCAGGAATTATCATAGCAGTAGTGGCAATTGCGGCTATTGCGGCATATTTTCTCATAATAAAATAAATGTATGAATATTTTAACTATAGAGAATCTGACACATTCTTATTCGGAAAGAAAATTGTTTGATGATACCTCATTTTCCCTTGAGGAAGGTGAAAAAGTAGGAATTATAGGTATTAACGGAACTGGAAAATCAACGCTTCTTAATATAATAGCAGGAAATATTGTACCTGATGAGGGCAAAGTTACCATAGCCAATAAAGTTATTATTGAAATGCTTTCACAACATCCGTCATTTGATGATAATGAGACAGTTATACATTATGTAATGACAGATGTACCAAAGGATGAGGATATGTTTGCGGTGGAGGCAGAGGCAAAGGCCATGCTTCAGACTTTTGGACTAACGGATTATGATGAGCTGACCTGCCATATGTCAGGAGGACAGCGTAAAAAAATAGCATTAGTCAGGGCTTTATTATCCGGTGCGGATATACTGATTCTTGACGAGCCTACCAACCATCTTGACAATGAGATGTCAACATGGCTTGAAAATTATCTTAAGGATTATAAAAAATCGGTAATTATGGTTACGCATGACAGATATTTTCTGGACAGCGTTTCTGACAGAATAGTGGAGTTGGATAAAGGAAAAATATACAGCTATAATACCAATTATTCGGGATTTCTTGAACTTAAAGCCGAAAGAGAGGAAATGGCTGTTTCAACGGACAGCAAGAAAGCCAATCTTTTAAGAAACGAGCTTAAATGGGTAATGCGTGGAGCAAAGGCGAGAAGCACCAAGCAGAAAGCCAGACTCATGCGTTATGAGGAACTTAAAAACAGAAAACGTCCCGAACAGGATTCGGAAATAGAATTAAGTTCCATATCCACAAGGCTTGGAAGAACCACTGTGGAAATTAATAATCTCAGCAAAGCCTACGGCGACAGGCGTATTATTAATGATTTTAATTATATTTTTCTTAAAAATGACCGCATAGGTATTGTAGGGCCTAACGGCTGTGGAAAGACAACTCTGTTAAAACTTATTATGGGGATTGTTGAACCTGACGAAGGGGAAATAGTTATCGGCCAGACAGTAAAAATCGGATATTATGCACAGGAAATATCTACGCGTAAGGAAGATGGGATAAGCTTTATGGATCCTGAAATCAGGGTGATTGATTATATTAAAAATACTGCAGAGTATGTTAAGACGCGGGATGGCTCACTTTCCGCATCCCAGATGCTTGACAAATTCCTTTTTCCTCCGAGAGAACAGTATTCCCTTATAAAAAAACTTTCAGGTGGTGAAAAAAGACGCCTGAATCTGTTAAGGGTTCTTATGGAGGCACCTAATGTATTGATTCTTGACGAGCCGACCAACGATCTTGACATAAAGACGCTGACTATTCTTGAAGATTACCTGGATTCTTTTGACGGAATAGTAATAGCTGTCAGCCATGACAGATATTTTCTTGACAGAGTGGTACGAAGAATTTTTGCATTTGAAAATGGCAGGTTAAGACAGTATGAGGGCGGATACTCGGATTATGAGCTGGTTGCTGAATTTGACAAAGAACCTGTAAAAGCCGAGCCAGGGATACCGAAGAATACCGGAAAAAAAGTTAAGCAGGAAAAACTTAAATTTACTTATGCGGAACAAAAGGAATTTGAGCATATTGAAGATGATATCGGAAAAATAGAAGCACGGATTACGGAAATTGATAATCTTATGGTAAAAAATTCCAATGATTTCGTAAAACTCAATGAACTTGATTGTGAAAAAAATAAACTCAATGAAGAACTTGAATATAAAATGGAACGTTGGGAATATCTTACCGAACTGGATGAACAGATAAAGAACCGGTAAAAATAGGAGGGGCACCTCGGTTAAGAGGTGCCCGGATAGGAATGAAGAAAAAGGATATAGCCTTTTCTTTTGGTTTGGTACAATATGTATTGTAACGTGAAAATAAGTCTAAACTGTGAAATAAATATAAAAAACTTATAAACTAAATAAAATAAAATTAAATTTTCTAAAGCCGTTTTTAATTCTTAACGGCACATTCCCTTCAATATAATTAAATATATCTGCTTTGCTCCAATTCCCCCCAATTAGGGGGGAGAATGAAAAAAATGGGTGTGATAATATGGCATCATAAGAAAAAACAGGAAAAGGAGTAGAAAAATGAAAACAAAGATGAATGTATTAGGACGTGTACTAAGTATGATTCTTGCTGTGGCACTTACAGTTACTACAGTATTTTCCGGATTTTCAAGAAAAACTCTTGCAGCAGAGAATAATGTAATAACTGTTGAAGAGGGAGAAAAGAATAGTGTAACATTTGATTGGAGTAAATGGAAGGTTGAATCTAACAGCAATCCTAGGGTTGCAAAAGCAAGTATCCATACTAACATTATAGGAGAAAAAAAGCTTGTAGTCGAAGGATTGAAACGTGGCAGCACAACAGTTGTTGTAAATAATGGGAAAAAAACTAAAACGTATGTTGTTAATGTTTCAAGAGCAAAGGGTATAAAAGCGGATCACCTTTACGTTTCTGTTAATAATCAGTTTGAACTGTACGATAATGGGAAATTGGTAGGAACAGTTAAGACGGACAAAAAAAGTTTTGATATGAATAAAATAACTGTTACCGCAGCGTATGGTGATGGAGAAAAAGTTAATATCAAAATTAACAACAGAAAATTAATTGATGGCAGTGACGCGGTTTTATTTGGTAATGACTTTTATATTGGTTCAAAAAATGACCCAATATATTATACAATGTCATATCCTGTAACATTCACAGTTAATGGCAAATCTGTCACAGTTGTTTTTACTGATAAAATGACATTCTATGATAAGGAAAACAGCTGCCATTATGTATTAGATGATGGAGGCATTGCTTTTGAACTTGAAAACAAACAGAATGTCACAAGACATACCGTTAAGTTTGTAAATGGAACAGAAGTTATTGAAACAATTAGCGTTATTGATGGACAGAGTGCAAGGTACAATGGCGCTACACCTGTAAAAGCTGAAACTGAGTATGCTTCATATACTTTTAACGGATGGGTTGACGTAAATGATAATCCAGCAGATTTAACTAATGTTAAGTCAGATAAAACAGTATATGCGTCATTTACTGAGGAAGTAAAACAGTATACAGTTAAGTTTTTATATGAAAACGGAGAGGTGTTATCAGAACATAACTATTCATATAATGATACAATTACGGTGCCTGATGTACCTGAAAAGGCGGACGATGTTGAATTTGAATATACAGGTGCAGCCTGGAGTCCTGAAGTAAGCACTGTATGTAAAGGCAATGCAGAGTATAAGGCAACATACAAAGCAGAAAAGAAACAGTACAAAGTTATATATTCTGTAAACGGCAAAGAGACTGAAAAGATATTTGATGCTCTGACATCGGCTGAAGATGTCAGAAGTAGGGCACCGGAAACGGCTTCAGATTATGAAATTGATGGCAAAAGATATGAATTCAAGGGCTGGGATAAGGAATTTGAAAAAGTTACAGAAGATGTTGTGTATACAGCACTTTATGACGTGACGGATATCCAATATACTGTAAAATTCGTTAACAGTAACGGAGCAGAAATTTCAAGCCAGACATTAAGATATGGTGAAAAGATTGTTAAACCGGGCAATCCAAAGTATCCCGGAGACAAAGGCATTTATGAGTATACATTTGCAGGCTGGGATAAGGAAGTAAGCGATGTATGTACAGGAGATGCAACATACAAAGCAGTATTTGATAAATCAATTAAGATTGCATTCTATAAATATAATATTGAAGTATCGTCAAGAAAAGATTTGTTTGATTATGAATACATCATGGGACGTGAGCCAAAGTATTTTACAAAACTTGGTTCAACAATTACTGTAACAAATGATTTTACCGGATATGAAAATATAATATCAATGCTTGAAGAAGCTTATATAAAAGGTGAATCAGATACTATTTACGGTAATAATAATGAAGAATTTGTAAAGTCTTTTGTAAGTCTTACAGCAGAAAAAGCAGGAGTTAAAGAAGATGCGGTTGATTGCTGGTATGTTCTTAAACGTGAAGCAGACGGCTGGCATGTAGACGGGGGAAATTTAAAGGATTATACGGTTAAGTTTGTAGATTATGATGACAGCATTATTTCAGAAAGAATATATAATGCCAATGAGAAGATTGCAATTCCTTCTAATCCGGTCAGGGAAAGCGATGAGACTTATAATTACAAATTTGCAGGTTGGGATAAAGAAATCTCAATGGAAGCTGTAAGCGATGTTGTATACAAAGCAGTATACGAACCATCATATATTGACTATACAGTAAGATTCCTTAATGAGGACGGAAGCGTAATATCAGAAGCAACCTATCATTACGGAGATAACGTAGTGGTACCGGCCGATCCTGCAAAGGCAGCAGATGAGACATACACATACACATTTGCAGGCTGGGATAAAGAAGTAACATCAGTAAAAGGAAATACCGATTATACCGCAGTATACGAACCATCATATATTGACTATACAGTAAGATTCCTTAATGAAGACGGAAGCGTAATATCAGAAGCAACCTATCATTACGGAGAAGATGTAGTAGTACCGGCCGATCCTGCAAAGGCAGCAGATGAGACATACACATACACATTTGCGGGCTGGGATAAAGAAGTAACATCAGTAAAAGGAAACACCGATTATACCGCAGTATATACAGATGAATACAATAAGTATATTGTAAGATTCCTTGATGAAGATGAAACGGTAATTCTGAATGCAACCTATCATTACGGAGATAACGTAGTGGTACCGGCCGATCCTGTAAAGGCAGCAGATGAGACATACACATATAAATTTGCGGGCTGGGATAAAGAAGTAACATCAGTAAAGGGGAATGTTGATTACAAAGCAGTATATGAGTCATCATATATTGACTATACAGTAAGATTCCTTAATGAAGACGGAAGTGTAATAACAGAAGCAACCTATCATTACGGAGATGATGTAGTGGTACCGGCCGATCCTGCAAAGGCAGCAGATGAGACATACACATACACATTTGCAGGCTGGGATAAAGAAGTAACATCAGTAAAAGGAAATACCGATTATACCGCAGTATACGAACCATCATATATTGACTATACAGTAAGATTCCTTAATGAGGACGGAAGCGTAATATCAGAAGCAACCTATCATTACGGAGATAACGTAGTGGTACCGGCCGATCCTGCAAAGGCAGCAGATGAGACATACACATACACAT
>ERZ1034976.245-NODE-245-length-51204-cov-8.747268_pt1 | contig 51204 bp, 66 predicted proteins | sample MGYA00520623_ERZ1034976 | MGnify/ENA primary metagenome ERZ1034976 (study PRJEB33766, sample SAMN09781774) | gut metagenome | biome: gut microbiome | host: Homo sapiens | place: Madagascar | study: EMG produced TPA metagenomics assembly of the PRJNA485056 data set... | reverse complement strand
CATTTACAACAGCTTCTCTTACTTTAAATAATGATAATATAATAAAAATAATACAAAACGAAGAAAGTCCCTGCTGCACAGCTCATGCGGCAGGGACTTTCTCATAGGATTCTTAGAAGAATGAAGGGGGCTATAAATTACTTGCGCTCGGCCAGCTTGGCACGGTAGTCCTTAAGGATCTCGAAGAACTTAGGGCTGAGGAGCAGCAAGGCAATCATGTTCGGAATGACAATAAAGCCAACGGCCATATCGGCGATATCCCAAACTTGCTCAACTTCCAGAGTGACAGAAACAATGGGCAGGGCGAGGAACAGCCACTTCATAAACTTAATAGCCTTTTCACCGAAGAGATACTCAACACAGGTACGGAACTCAACAAAGAAGCCCAGGTAACTGCTGTAGGTGAAAAGAACAACGGCGATGCATAGAATGACCAAGCCCACAAAGCCCCAAGTGCTACGGAACGCATCAAAAGTCAGCACAACACCGGTGTCACCGCAGCTCCAAACACCACTGCAGATGATGGCCAGGGAAGTCAGGGTGCAGATAATGATAGTGTCGATGAAAACTTCGAGGATGCCGTACATACCTTGGTGGGCAGGGTTGTCAGTTTGGGCAGTTGCATGCACGGTAGCGGCGGTGCCCATGCCAGCTTCATTAGAGAAGATGCCGCGGGAAGCACCACGTGCCATAGCCAGCGTCATGGTGGAACCAACGAAACCGCCAACGGCGGGAGCCGGCGCAAAAGCGTACTTAAAAATTATGCCAAAGGCGGTCGGAACAGAACTGATGTTAGCAATGATAACAGACAGGCAGGCAACAATATAAATCAAGATCATGGGCATTACAAATTTGCCGCAGAAATCGCCGATCTTCTTAACGCCACCGGACAGAACCACGATGGTGCTGAGTACCGTGATGATAATGCCGGTAATGATCAGGGGCACACCGAACACATCATTGACACAGGTGGCCAGCGTGTTGGGCTGCACGAAGCAGGCGTCAGCCAAAACTTCGATAAACAAGGCAATGGCATAGAAACCGGCTAGAAACTTGCCGATCTTACCCAGGCCTTCTTTCATGTAGTGCATAGGGCCGCCGAAATATTCACCATCGGGAGTCTTTTTACGGAATGCAACGGACAGCGTAACTTCGGCCATTTTGGTCATCATGCCAACCAGGGCAATCAGCCACATCCAGAAAACCGCGCCGGGACCGCCGATAGCAATGGCGGCTGCAACACCCGCAATGTTGCCGCTGCCGACTGTGCCGGCCAGAACGGTGCTCAGTGCCTGGAAGGGCTTTAACTCACCCTCATGCTTCTGCTTGGCGTCCTCGCTCTTGCTGCCGTACAGCACCTCTCCAACGGTATGTTTCCACCAGGTGGGAATCCCCAAAAACTGGAAAAAACCGCTGCGGACCGTCAGGTACAAACCAACGCCGATCATCAAAATCATAAGGGGTGTACCCCATAGGAAATCGGTTAAATCATATAGTACTTGCCACATAAATTATTCCTCCTGTAAAAACCGTTAAAAGCTGGGATGCAGGCCATCCCAAACGATGCGTCGATAGTTCTCTTTGTCGGTGTCACCCTCGGTGGAGAAGCACAGGACGCGGGAGTTCTCATCCAGCTTCAGCTGCTTGCGTAGCCAGTCTAGGCTTTGGTTGCGCATGACTTCGGCCACAAAACCCAGGGTGGCGGCACCACTCTCGCCGGAGATCACGCGGTCATCGCCAGGCAGGGGATTGCCCAGCACACGCATACCCTCGGCGGCCACATAGTCGGGCATCGAGACAAAGTTGTCAGCGTGGTCGTGCAGAACATTCCAGCCGATGGTGCAGGGCTCGCCGCAGGCCAGTCCAGCCATGATAGTGTTCATGTCGCCCTTGACAAAATGGGGCTTGCCATCATTGGCTTCGGCACTGCGATAGATGCAATCCGCTTTGTTCGGCTCTACAATGGTAATGATAGGACAATCTTCGTCACCGTACAGGTCAGCAAAGAACCCGGTAATGCCGCCACTCATGGCACCGACACCTGCCTGCAGGAAGATGTGGGTGGGCTTTACATTGCCCAACTGCTCCACAGCCTCAGCAGCCATGGTGGTGTAGCCCTCCATGATCCAGCCGGGAATATCCTCATAGCCGTCCCATGCAGTATCCTGTACCATGACCCAGCCATATTTCTCGGCGTTGGAATTGGCCAGGCGTACAGCATCGTCGTAGTTCAGGTCGGTGATAGAGGCGTCGGCACCCAGCGCCTTGATATTATTCAGGCGTTCAAGAGCGCTGCCCTTGGGCATATACACAACGCTCTTCTGGCCCAGGCGGTTGGCAGTCCAGGCAATGCCTCGGCCATGGTTGCCATCGGTGGCAGTAACAAAGGTCACTTCGCCGATCTGCTTTCGGACTTCCTCGCTGGAAAGCACATTGAAAGGCAATTCACTGATGTCCTTGCCCAGCTTTTGGGCAAGATAGTTGCCGATGGTGTAGCTGCCGCCCAGTACCTTAAAGGCATTCAGGCCGAAGCGATAGCTTTCATCCTTGACGTAAACATTAGCGACGCCTAAAGCTTTGGCCAGGTTGTCCAGCTTGGCCAGCGGGGTCACCGAGTACTCCGGAAAGCTGGCATGGAAAGCACGTACTTTCTTGGCGTTTTCGGGACCAAAGCGCTTGACGGGATACAGACCCGGGCCGGTCTTGCGCTCATAATGGACAGCCTTGAAACATTCATTCATGGGAAAAGCTCCTTTCTTATGAAAAATAGTTTAGTGGATGGCGACGGCTTCAATCTCTACCAAGGCGTTCTTGGGCAGGGCGGCTACCTGGAACGCAGCACGGGCGGGGCAATCGGCCGTAAAGTACTGTGCATACACTTCGTTCATGGGACCAAAGTTGGCAATATCGCTCAGCAGAACAGTGGTTTTGACTACATCACTCAGGCTCAGACCGCCGGCTTCCAGTATTGCCTTGATATTCTCCAACGACTGTTTGGTCTGCACCTGGATGGTGTCGCCGGCAAAAGCGCCGGTGGCGGGGTCAATGGGCAGTTGGCCGGAAACAAAGGTAATGGAACCGGTGCCGGAGATGGCCTGGCTGTAAGGGCCAATGGCGGCGGGAGCGTTAGCGGAATTCAAAACGGTTTTAGACATAGAAAACATCCTTTCTTAGTGTTCGAATTGGTGTGATAATTTCTGTGTCAGGTTTTCTTTATTATGCAACACATTTTATTAAAATGCAATGGCTTTTATCATTTTGCGACGTACAACTTTTAAACGATAACTTGTGCAAAATGACAAGTTGCGAAGAAGGATGCTTTTTGCTATTATGGTAAAGATGAGAAGAAACTTATCACTATATAAGGTACAGATAGAAAGAACAGGAAGAGGGAATTTCCATGACGGATCAGGAAATGCTGCAAATCTATACAGGGTTAGTGCCCTTCTTGGCAGGTGTCTGTGGCCCAGGGTGTGAGATTGTCGTTCACGATGTAACCGACCCGGAACATTCGTTGATTGCCATCGAAAACAGTCTTTCAGGCCGTCAGGTAGGCGACCCGCTGACTGATCTCTCCCGCGAGCTGCAGGAAAAAGGCGCCTATACCAGCGCGGCTTATATTGGCAACTATGAGGGCAAAAGCAAAGGGAGAAATTTCCTTTCCAGCACTTATTTTATTAAAAATGAGGGGCGGCTGATCGGTCTGCTTTGCATCAACAAAGATATGGAATCGTTGCAGAATGTGAATGCGGCACTGCACAGCCTGCTTTCAGCATTCAACCTGTACGAGGCCCCCAAGAGCAAGTACCGCGAAAACCTGGATACTCAGATGGTCAACTTGTTGCAAAACCGCGTGGCCCAGGTCATTGCCGAAAGCGGTGTGGCGACAAACCGCTTGAGTCTGCAAGAGAAAGTACGCATTGTGCATAAGCTCAACGATGAGGGATTGCTGAACGTGAAGGGCGCTGTAACAGAAATCGCCGAGCAGCTTTCTGTCAGCATACCCACAGTGTACCGCTATCTGAACAAAGAAGTAAAATAAAACGAACTGCCTTGCAGGGAAACCTCCCCGCAAGGCAGTTTGTTTTTACATACCCTACTATAATAAAATATGTTGCTATTGTCAATGTTTCCGTGAAATCATCGACACAGCGAATAATTTTATAAAGCGGATATGCTGTGCGTAGTGCTCAGTTTTAAACAAATTGGCATAAATTGGCACGAATTTGCATGTTTTGGAGGCAATTTGGTGTAAATTTTGGTGTATTTAAACCGCGTGTTTGCCATCAATCAAGTCGAATATTTTTCGAGACGCATTGTCATAGGATGCGTGTGCGTAAACATTAAGCGTTATGGTCGCATTAGAATGGCCCATAATATATTGTAGGCTTTTTACATCAAGCCCATAATCTATCATGTTTGTACAGAAAGTATGCCTTAGGATGTGCGGAGAAAAATTGTCTATTGGATTCTGTGGATTTGCTTTATTATAAGCTTTTTTGATACGCTTGAATAGCATATCAAGGTCAAGGTACATTTGCACTTTCCCGTTTGGCTTTAATGCAATAAAACCACAATATCCATCCACTGCATTTATTATATTGCTTTGCTTTGCAGAATCAACAAGATTCTTTAAGTTTCCATAAATTTTGTCTGTTATTGGAATATCTCTAACACTTGTCTTGGTCTTTGGTGGAGCGATACATAGCTTTCGATTTTGACCATATACGAGTTGTTTATTTACAGATATTTTTCTGTTGACAAAATCTATGTCGTCAATTGTTAATCCGCAATATTCGCTTACACGTAAACCTGTCCATAGAAAGACATTTATCATGTCAAAATATTTACGATAGAATTGGTTTTCCTTTATAAATGCAATGAGATTTTCTTGCTGTAAGGCAGATAACGCAGGTCTTACCTTGCTGTCATTTGGAATTACAGACGACAGTGTAAATGAAAATGGGTTTTTACTAATACAATTTTCTTCGCAAGCCATTTTGAAAGCCGGAGAAAGTATGGCGCGTATATAGTGTATCCTGCCATAACTTATCCCGTCCTTATACAAGGTGGCTACAAACAATTTTGCATCAGACATTTTGACATTACGGATTTTTAGCTGAGAAAAATCATACCTTGTAATAATCTTGAGATTTAACTCATACCCAGCCTTTGTACTGTCACGTATTCCAATTTTGGTAGACAAATATTTCTCCGTAAGTTCTTGTACGGTAATACTTCCATCAGTATAGTTTACGCCATCAGATAGGCTTCTTTGGATGGTTTTTTCTTTGTCGCGCAGTTCATGCAAATCTGGTGCATATACGCATTGACGAGCTCCTCGTATATCGGTATACCGGTACATGTAGGTTCCGTCTTTACGTTGGCTCTCTCCTGTTTTAAGGACACGACCATTCGAGTCCTTACGATTAGCCATAACATCTCTCCTTTCAATCAGCTAAAAAGAAGAGAGCCTAATACATGACATACTTATTATATCACATTTAGGCTCTCTTCGCTACCTGTTTTGTCTAGTTTTTATACGATTTTAAATAGAATAGCAGCCATTGATATATTGGTCAAACTTTTGCTTCTTGATAAGACGCTTGTTGCCGACCCATAAGACAAACTTGCAGTCCTGGTCAGAAGAAATCTCCCGCAATTTCTTTACCCCTATGTTTGAGTAGGCGGCGGCCTCTTCGATGGTCAGATTTTGCTTTTCCCAAATTGGGACTTCCTTCAAATGGATCACTCCTTGTAGGCATAGTCCAGCTCGTGGTAGCCCTGGCAGACATTGATCACTTTGCATTCATCGGTGCGGTAGCCGAACACAATAGTGTTGCCAGAAGCAAGAATGAACGCTGTGTAGTCGTCAGGGGTTTCGCGCTCTTGTTTCTTGAGCCACTTCTTGACGCGCTGGACATCGTTGTTTATATCGGATTCATCACGGACTTTAGAATCTGGTCCGCCGTAATAGTCAAAATCATCGGGAAATTTCTTACTCATTCGGGGCCTCCATGTAAATTTCAAAGAAGTTGGCCAGTGACATATTGTTCAGCCGGGCAAGACCGTGGCACACAGCATCTACATTTTTAGGGGTGGACGCGCCGATTTCCTGCACGCAGTATTCCAGCGGGTTCAGGTAGCTATATTCGCGCTCTTCCATGTATTGCTGGCCGTCATCGTCCTCCTCGATATAGAAAGGCTCGATATTGGAATCAGCCCAGGCGCGTAGGGGTTTGCCGTGGAACTTGAACTCATGCTCGAAGTAATCCGGGTCATCCTTGATATTGGTGTCCTCTGAGTAGCGCCACCACTGGTCTGGAAATCTCTCCTGCCATTCATCCTCGGTGAAAGCATCGTTCAGTTTGTTGAATTCAGATTCAGTGAATTCCCATACAGCGAACGGGTCAGACCAATAGCCATCCTTAGACGGCGTATAGATATAGGTACAGCGGGCATCTCTAAGGCCAAGTGCATTGACAACGGCTGTAAATCCCCAACTTGTCATAATTTCAATCATTCGTGGATACCTCCGCCACTTTATCCCCAAAAGGATTAGGGTTCAGAAATGTCTTTAGCGATTGACTTGCATCGGTTGTATTAACGCAAATTTTCTTCCACCAGTCGGCATCAGAGCCGGGGCCTGTCCAGGAGATCTTGCCGGCATCGTTCGTTTCTGTGATCGTGGTCTTTTCGACCAGCTTGCCTTCGGCGTTGTATTTCTCAATTACGGTAGTCTTCATACTTCGATCACTCTCCAAACTTCGTTTTTATCCCACTCAATCAGCTGGTTGATGGTTTTTGGCGTGTAGTCATGCAGCATACAGCCTGCATTGATAATGTTGCCGCGGTTATTCGCCAGGCTGAGAGCGTTATCCCGCAGTTCGCCCTTCCACTCATTCAGCCAGGTATTTTCACGTGTGTTATGTACATGACCGCAAAGCATCCAGCAATTAGGGCTGTAGCTGTGGTTATAGAACATGATAGGGTAGTGACACAGGATCAGATGGTTGCCGTCATCATTGATCTCGGCATAGCCGCTGATGGATGCGAAGTAATGCATCATGTCTGATGTGATTTTGTCGTGATTGCCCTTGATAAGATGGACCTTTCCATGAAGCTGTTCGAGGATCATGGGAGCTTCGTCCGTGTTCCAGAACATATCGCCTAGGACATAGACATCGTCACGATCAGTAACAACATCGTTCCAGCGCTTGACGAGGTCATTATTCATCTGTTCGACGGTGTCGTATGGGCGATTATCAAAGCGAATAATATTTTTGTGCGAAAAATGTAGGTCTGCAATATAGTAATTCATTCTGCGACCTCCTTCTTTTTATCTTTAAAATAGCTGTCATAATCAAACCAGCGGTCTTTGATGATGTTTCCAATGATTTTTACTCTGGAGCCCCAACCTTTTGTGGCGACACGGATGTATTTTCCCTTCATATCTTCCAACTTAGAGACACCGACAACATCCATGATGCGCATAATAGCTTCCATACCGGCAGCCGAGCCTTCGTAGGTATTTTTTTCGTAACTGTCCGGGTACATTTTGCCAAGGCAGTAACCGCCATAAACGCAGCCCCAACTAGCACCTTGTAGCCCAATATTAAGACTAAGGCAGCAGTAATCTGATGATGACAGCGATACACTGGTGATTTCGGCGTTTTGAATTTCATACCCTTCTTCAATAAGAAGATTCTCTGTGTATTTCTTCATGTTAGTTATTCTCGACTTTCAGTTTGCTTTTGAACAAGATACGGCCGACAAAACAGGCAGTAGCGTATAGTACCGGCAGAATATCTTTGGTAAACACGGTTGTATTGAATACGGTATTAAGGGCAAAGCATACTTGTGCGCCAATGATGGGGGTGATGATAAACTTAGCAAGAAACCAGTTAATTCCGAAGCTGATGACATCTACAAACAGTGATAGAAACAGTGATAGAACAACTGCAATGACAGTGCTAATAAAAGCGTCAATGTTAGAGTTATTAGAAGTAGAAATTTTCATAAGCGTTACATCTCCTGTGCGAGTGCGGCGATACGGGAACGGTAGATATTTTTCAGCTTGACCTCGCCGTAAAAGTCGTTGCCGCGGAATACTTCGCTGAGGCGGCGCATACCGTTGTTTTCTCCGGCATAAGCATCCATATCGACCTGGGCTTCGTAGTCGCCGTCGATGATAGCGATACAATCTTCGCCAATACGCTGCAGGGCCAAGCGCATCATCTCGATATCAAGGTTCTGAGCCTCGGTAATATAAACGGCGCAGTTCATGCCGGTGGTATCAAAGCCGCGAAGGTCCGAGAATGGGAGAAGCTGGATCTTGTTTTCGTTGAGCAGGTGTTCCAGCATTGACTTGTCTCCGAATTTTGCTCCGAGCATATTACCGATTTGGCTATCCAGCAGCTTTTCATCACGGGTGCCGGGGTAGAAGCCGAGTTTGGCAGCACCGGTGGTGGCGCATGGGTTGGTGAATACAATGATTTTGTCGATCTTATTAGATTCCAGCAGCTTGAACATGTAGACCAGCGCCAGATAGCTTTTGCCTGTCCCGGCGGGACCATGGAGCATCGTGATTTTATTACGAGAAAAGCTATCAAAGGCCAGCTTCTGGTAAACATCACTGTTCTTGGCCTTGACTGTGCCAAACATGAGCGTCTTGAAAGACTTATACTCGACCGGGACATGTTTATCGCCATCCCAGCGGAACATATCGGTCACATTGCCATCTGTATCACGCAGGATCAGATACTGGTTTGTCAGCAGGCAGAAGATATCCGAGGTTGGGTCATTATACAGTTCTGCATGTTCTTGCTCAGTAGGCACGACCTCTTTGTAGCCGGTATATGTATCTGTTGGCAGGATGTCGGAAGTGCTGCACACATCCAGGTGAAAAATATCGTGGGCGATGAGTTTGCAACAGATATCATCCGTGCAGAATGTGATGGTTGTTGTGCCATTAAACGTATCGGCCACATGCTTTGCTGCGGCACAAATCTTAGAGTCGGTAGTATCCGGTGCGATGGGCTCGCTGACTGTAATAGCAGGGTCAACCGGCCATGCTGGCTTAACATAGGTTTCGATGCGATCATACTCGACTGAGTAGATGCCAGACTCACGGTATTCGTCCAGCAGTTTTGTCATGCGGCGGGCACGATAGCGGACGCTTTCATCTTTGGTACGACTGGTTTTGATTGATTCCAGCTCACCGAGGGTATATACTGAAATAAAGAAGTTTTCATCAAAGGCCGATTCGCCCATATTGAGCAGGGCGCAAGTATCATAAAAGTACAAGAGAATAGATCACCTCATTTAAATTTCATATTGCGGATTATTCGACGATGTGATATAGTTAAATCAAATATTTGAAGGAGGCCAATACCATGCCGAGAACCAAGGGAAGCAAGAACAAAACAAAAGTTGCCGCTGTTGATTACGTTGTCCAGATCGAGGAGAAGCAGAAAGAAAAGGACGCTGCTTTGGCCGAACTGGCTAATGCGGAGACAGCCATTCAGGAACTGGAAGATCAGTTGGCTGAAGCGAAAGAGGCTTTGAAAGCTAAAAAGGCCGACATCAAAGCGATCGATAAAGAACTGACCAAGCTTGCTGCCAAGAAAGCCAAAGCAGATGCTGCTGCCGAGGCCGAAGCTAAGAAAACCGAAGCTCAGGAAATGGTGAGCAAGCTGCTGGCCGAGGGCATGAGCGCTGACGAGATCCTTGAAAAATTGAAGTAACCTATTGGCCGTGCAGGGTGACTTGCGCGGCTTTTTTATTCGTCGATGCAAAGGTAAACGGTATTGTCGCCGACATATTGAGAGTCTACTGCGGCAATATTGTAATCTCCGTTATCTGTCTCGATGACGACATGCGTATCCAGTTCGCCTTTGTCGAGTAGTTCATGTATTAGTTCGCGTATTGTCATAATATAAAAATCCCCATACCCACCCGCGCTGCTGCGCTGACCTTATGATTAAATTAACGATTCATATAATGTAAAAGTATCCGCTGATACCATTTAAGCTTTATGCCGTATACATCTTGCAGAAACTTATCTGGATGGTTACGCCAATATTGGATTTGCTCTTTTTGCATCAGTCTACTGCCACCATCGTATAGATCGTGTTCATGGTTTTAAAACGGAACTGGGTTTTGCCATCTTCTCCGACCTCGGGGAGCTCGATCTCGACCAGCGGACTTGTGGTGACATAGCCGGTTTTATTGCGGCCCATGAAGTCTTTGAGATAAGGCATGATGACGCTGCGGCCTTCGCCGACAAAGGACAGGCAGGTATAAGTGCTGCCGATACGGATAGGATAGCGGCCATCGGTACGGGTATCGCCAGCCTTATAATCAGGGCCATCGTAGGCGTACTGGGCGTTGGTCAGCTTCCAGTTACGGGAAATATCGTTAATGATTTTTGTGCAATCAGTCATGGATTATGTACCGCTCACTTTCTTTATAGTGTTCACGGATGAATGTCATAAAATCGTCCATGGAGAGGTTCTTTTTAAAGAAATCGTAGCCATAGAACTTGGGAGAGCATTCGTGACACTCAACTCTAATAGATGTTGGATTTACAAAATCGCGTTTTGTTATTATGCGGTCAAAGTGCATTCCATCAATTCTGATATACGGATCATGTAAAAGTATTGTCTTGCCGTAGTCAATAAACACGGGCAGACTATTTGACACGACCGCATTGTAAAAATCATCAAACGAATTGTATGTATAGTCCACAATTGGCTTCTGCTCTTCTTCTGTGAATAGAAAACTATCCCAAAAATAATCTCGTTCTTTGCCTTCAATTATGACATACGATAAACGATAAAGTTTGTGCATTATTTCTCTCCAGACGAACCGAACCCGCCAACGCCGCGATCAGTTTCATCAAGTTCTTCTACCTCCACAGGCGCACACAGAGAAATGGGCTGGATGATGAGCTGGGCGATGCGGTCACCGACATCGATGACCTGATTCTTGTCGCTATAGTTATGCAAAGCCACCTTGACCTCGCCGCGATAGTCGGAGTCCACAATGCCTACACAGTTTGCGGGAGCGAGACCATGCTTGGATGCCAGACCGCTACGCGCATAGATACAACCCATATAACCGGCCGGGACTGCAATCGCAATGCCGGTGGGAATCATCTTCGTTTCATGAGGCATGATTACAATTTTAGATTTGAAAAAATCATCCCATTTGGAGTCTGTTAATTCAGAATCTGTTAAACTGCCAGCAACGTCGATTGCTGTCTTTTGCTTTTCACTAAGAAGTGTGCCGCCAAAAATGTCAGTTCCTCCGAAAAGGTCAAAGAATTTCGCATATGTAATATTCCGGTCAACAATGGATTTGCATGCTTCCTTTTCCTCATCGGTGTATTCGACAGGCAATGCGTACAGATCCATACCGGCGTCAGTGTCGTGAGCGCGGATGGGAACATGAGCATCTGGGTGGAGCTTTTTAATTTTCAAGACTTCCATTTTATACTCCTTTGGGATTAAATTCAGGGCATCCGCTTGCATTACAAGTGATTGTTCCGTCCAGAAGCCGGTTTTTATCAAGACGGATTGCGCCGCTGGTGTTAATAGGACTATATGTATCGATAGACTTTTCTGAAAATTCTTCGACGGTGGTTCGCTTTGTCAGCTTTCCAGCATCGTTATATTCCTCGATAATAGTTTTCTTCATTTATGTTCTCCAAAATATAGGGTGGTGGTTAGCCACCCATGTTTTAGCCTTTGTACAGGGTAACCAGTCCTGCCGCTTTCGTTTTCTTTACATCAATGACCTGCTGGTTACTGGAGCCGCACCATTTGAGGCTGAGATCACGTTTTGTGATGTCAAATGGGCCTGCGACACAGACATCAATGTAATCCATGATGCTGAATGTTTTAACACCTTGCCATTCATACCCTGTCCAAAGCCAGATGGTTTTATTTGGAAATTGCAGTTTGAAAGCGTGTAAAAAACGCAACAGCACATCGTAGTTTTGTGGAGTAAGTGGTTCACCGCCAAGGACGGATAGTCCAGCGATATGCTCATTCATGGAATTTATAATGGAGCGTTCTGTCTCGATAGTGAATGGCTTACCACCTTTGAAATCCCATGTTTCTTGATTGAAGCAACCGGGGCAATGGATAGGACAGCCCTGAACAAAAATACTTGTCCTAATTCCAGGCCCGTTCGCAATATCGAAATATTTAATTTTTGCATAATTCATTAGTCCATCCCCACATGATATACGCGATCATGGATGTCTGCGGCACGACCATCGTTGAACGGATTTGTAGAGATATAGCCGCAGATGCGGAGTGCGATATTCATTTTTTCAAAGTCATCATTACCGCAGTTTGGGCAGTGGAATTTGAGGTCGTCACCCATTTTAACATCGGTGCAGCCGCATACCTGACAATAACTGGTCATGGTGTTGATTTCGGCATACATGATAGTGTTATAGATATGTTTGATGATCTCCAATACGGCATCAACATTCTTTTCCATATTGGGGGCCTCGATATAGCTTATCGCCCCTCCGAGACTGTAGTGCTGGAACTCGCTCTCAACAGACAACTTGGTAAAAGCATCAACAGGTTGAGATGGCGTAATGTGATAGCTATTGGTCACATAGTCTTTATCCGTAATGCCGGGTACAACACCGAAGCGCTTACGCAGGCACTTGGCAAACTTAAATGTAGTCGATTCGATTGGGCTGCCGTAAAGACTAAATCCAATATGAGTCTGTCGTTTCCATTCATCACAGGCTCCACTCAGATGCTGCATGACCTTGATACCGAAATCATGGCCTTCTTTTTCGAGCTGGCTCTGGCCTGTCATGTACTTGATACATTCATAAAGACCAGCATAGCCCAGACTGATGGAACTATAATCGTTATAGAGCAGCTTATCGATTGTTTCACCGGGAGCAAGACGAGCATAAGCACCATGCTGCCAGAGGATGGGGGCAACATCGGATTTTGTACCTTTGAGAGAATTATGACGAGTCATAAGGGCGCGATAGCACAGCTCCAGGCGCTCGTCAAAGATCTTCCAGAACTTATCAAAGTCGCCGCCGCTGGACAGGGCAATATCGGGAAGATTCAGAGTGACTACGCCTTGATTAAATCGGCCATAGAACTTGGAATTGCCATCTTTGTCATAGTACGGCATAAGGAACGAACGGCAGCCCATGCACGGGAAGACATTTCCATCCTTTTCTTTGCGCATGATCTTGGCGCTGATATAGTCCGGGACCAGGCGTTTAGCTGTACACTGGGCGGCGAGTTTTGTCAGATAGTAATACTTGGAATCCTCGTGAATATTATCCTCGTCCAAAACATAAAGAATTTTAGGAAATGCAGTAGTGACGGGGACTCCCTGTTCATTTTTGACACTTGCGATACGCTGATTGAGGACTTCTTCAATGAGCATTGCGAGATCATCTCTTGGCTGTCCGGCGGGTACTTCATCCAGATAGGCGAAAACGGAGGTGAACGGAGCCTGGCCATTGGTAGTGCTCATAGTGATAAGCTGGTACTGAATAGTCTGAACGCCATCTTTGACTTCATTGCGTAGACGTTTCTCTGCGATTTCGCGCACTTTATCTAAATCTGGATCACTTTCGTAATTACTCAGTTCAGTGTATACTTCTTCGCGCAGTTTCTGGCGGCTCACATCAATGAACAGAGAGATATGGGCCAGACTGATAGTGTTGCCGCCGTACTGGCTTGACGCTACCTGAGTGATGATCTGGGTAGTAACTGTGCAGGCAGTGCGGAAGGATTTCGGCTTTTCAATCAATGTTTTGCTGATGACAGTGCCGTTTTGGAGCATGTCGGCCAGGTTGATCAAACAGCAGTTCGTCATGGGCATGACAGGGGAGTAATCCGTATCATGGTAGTGGATGATTCCGGCTTTGTGTGCCTCGGCAATATCTTTAGGCAAAACAACATCGGTGGCCAATTCACGGCAGGTGAAACCTGCCAGATAGTCACGCATGGTAGGAATAATGCGAGTATCCTTATTAGAGTTTTCCTTTTTGGATTCCTCATCTTTACCAGTGACAAGGCGGTGCAAATCGTTATAGCGGCGCATCTGGTCCGCTGTGGCATCACGGCGCTTGGCATGGGCATCGCGGTAGATGATATAGGCGCGGGCAACATCTTTACGGGAACTGCACATAAGGCTGCTCTCGACCAAATCTTGGATTTCCTCGACAGACTTGTTCGTATTCAACATTTGAATCCGATTGGCAATTTTTTCGGCTAATTCCTTATCTACACCGGCATCGGTATCGGCCATAGCTTTTTCGATGGCGGTTACGATTTTGCCCTTATCAAAAGGGACAGTGGAGCCATCGCGTTTGATTACATTTTCCATAGCCCCTCCTTACTTTGTCCCGGCGGATACGGTGTCGTTTACCATTGCGTCGGATACATCGATGACCTGGTCCTGCTTTTCCAGGAGTTCAATTTCACGATTCAAATAGAACAGTGCCTTTTTAAGATCCTGTGTAGCAGAATTGCCGTCCTTTTTACCGGCGCGGCTGATGTACTTGACGGTGTTGCCGAGGTGAAAGCCGAGATTCCAAGCCTCGATTACCTTGATGGCCTCATACGGGTCATCGGCGCCGCCGTAATAAATGGGGTGTTGAACGTTCTGATCAACATCATTAGAAAGTGTTTTTGCCATAAAGACCTCCTTTATGCGTACAGGAAACAACTAAGGACCCAACCGAAGAAGAGTCCGAGCAGGGGCGGGATAAACTCACTGGCAGCTGCCATAATAGTGAAGTACACGGAATCCGGCATGTTGTATTTATCGGCATCCGTAAAATCGCCGTCTACCATCTTGTGCAGATAATCAGCGCACGGGTCATTCACCTCGATGCGGCCGAAGTTGGAGCGCAGCATCTGGAATGCGAATACCAGGCAATAGCCCTGCAGCCAGGTGATGGTATGGAACCCGGCCAGCGAGACGAACCAGTTCCAATACTGAGCAATGACATAGCCCCACAGCGGGATGGACAGAACCATAATGCCGAACCAGATAGCCTTATATTTGGCCCGGTGGCCGATTACTTTTACATTATCCCGCAATTTGACCTTGAGGGCTTCATACTCTAAGTAGACCTTTGCGGTTTCCGGGTCCATGGTATCGGCAACATTATCAATGTAAGATTGTTCTTCCGGGGTCATTCGGTCACCTCGATATCGTTAAAGATTTCAGGATAAACTTCCTGCAGCTCGTGCAGGACGGGAATCAGCAGAGCACGAATTGCAGGGTGGGCATCCTTGGCGGTTCGCAGGCGCAGGACCTCGTGCCATTCGCGCAGGTTCCAGGTGCAGACGATCTCGGTTTTGAGACACAGCGGCAAAACATCGCGGGCTTGTTCCGGGGTGGCACCGCAAGCAATCATGTGCTGGTAAGAGCTTTCGGCGTCATTACAAGCATCAAGCCACCAACTACGCATTGGATCGGTATAGCCATGGTCAATGACCGTGATCTGATTATCGAATTTATCCTTGCTGTAATTGCAGTAGCGGGTGGATTCCTGTGCGTAGGAACCGATGCGGTGGCGGACGATCTCATTGGCGACGCCGCGGTCAGTAATGAACTTGATGGACAGACTGATATGCTCGATCATGGCATAGTGGTGGTTCTTGCAGAGCATAGCGACCATCTTTTCGGCGCTGCCTGGCTTGATGGCCCCTTCGCTTTTATAGCAGGTGCGGGCGATCTGCTCGATACGTTTTAGTGTGACATCGCGGTTGAGCGGCGTGATCCACTCATGGGATTGCTGTACGATTTTCAATCTTCGATCTCCTCTTTTCTGGGTTTATAACAGGTACATGTCACTGGGTAGCTATACTGGTCGTATTCTAACGGGCAAGACTTAGTCGCTACGCGGAGGCCATTACCGTCAATTGCAATACAGTGTTCGCATGTAGTACACATGTCCGTTCCGGTTTTATCTCCCTTTTTATAGGTAAGCATCTCGAACAGGAGACGGCCTATAACAGCGCCAGAAAAGCATAGAGTCAAACTTAGAATCAGTTCCATGCTCACTTCTCCTTGATATAGTTCTTACATGGTTCCCGGCGGGCGAAGGCTTGGCGCTGGGCAGGGGATAGATCATTATAATTAAAAGTGCGAACTGGCTTACAGTTGGCATCGTAGGCGCGGCACATCACGTTGAGTTCTTCGCGTGACCGTTCCTTACGATTCAGTTCGCGGTGGTTTAGAAATGCCAAGGAAGAAAATCACTCCTTATAAATAAATTTTGCTGTTTTGTTGTATTTAAGATATTGCGGATCAAGCTTCATTTTTACCTTACAGTCTCCACACATGATATTTGCAAATTTTGTTGCTCGGACAATAAGGCCGCATTTTGGACAGATGTATTTTCTTGTGCTGCTCGGTTTTGGTGTAGGCTTAAATTTTATTTTGTCACGAGATATTTCTACCGTTGATGTTTTACGTTCTCCAAAAGCCGTCCACCCGTGTAAATCAATGAATTTCATTAACTCTAACGATGGACTTGTGACAGACCAGCCGTATTTCTCGTGATGATCTACAACCAAACCATGAGCCTCAGCAATAGCCTTGAACCGTTTATTATGGTAGGTGTTACCTGAACCGCTTGTGTCCTTTACGCCGTTCTCTTTTGCATACAAATGAACCATGCAATGTAATAATTCCGAAACAATCATCGAAATCGGACTTGTGATTTTATCTTCGCATGTTACAAGTTTGTACCCTGTAGAGCACTCTCCATATAAATAAAAACAGTCGCTTTTAATCCGGTTGCCTTCAGTAATAAAAATTTTTACTACAGGGAGCTCACTGTGATAATAATGTTCATTTAAGATCATATAGATTTGCTCAAGCTGTAATACTGTGTTACTAATTGTCAACTTCATTATTCTATGTTCTTTTGATAGACCGTATAGGCGTGGTTTTTTAAATCGATAGGTAGAAAAATAAGGCGGCCAGCCAACAGGACGAAGTAGCCGATTTGAAGACTGGTACAGACCTCGTAATCATGGCCGCACAGGAGGGCGATGCCGGTGTCGGGGTAGTCCTCGTTCATATGTACCATATCAATGGGCTTAGGTTTTCTTGGGAACATCCGGGGCAAAAACCTCCTTATCAAAATTTGGGTCTTTACTGGTCTTGGTCTTTTTCCAGGCTGTGCCATCCGGCATGAATAACGAAAATGAACCCGGCGGGTTAGATTCTGTTACGATGGCCAGGATCTCCTTAGTGCCGTTTGGTTTAGTGAGGAAGTATTGCAGGCAGACTCGCTGGCCTTTGGGCGGCTTAAACTCTTTCATGGTCAGATCTCCTTGAGGGCCTCGATCATCTCACGGTAGAGAACATCGTAGATGAGCCTGGCCGTGGTATCGGGGTGGCACATGAGAATTTGACTGTCATAGCGTGCCATCCAGGTGGTCATACTGGCTGTAAGGGCATTGGGTTTCATTTTGCTGCGATACATACCGCCATACGCCTTTTCCCAGGTGGCCTGTTCTACCAGCAGATAAAGCTTGGCATTTTTGGCCTGGGCACGTTCAAATTCGCGCTTGAAGCGGTCGCGGCTAGTGGATAGATTGCCAGCCAATTCGGTCAAATTCTGTTTACGCTCAATACAGGCTTTATCTGCCAGGCTGAACGGGACACCGCTTGGTAGTTCGCACTGGGCGGAATAATCACCAAAGTCCAGTTTCGTCTTAATAACCGGGCAGCCGAATTTACAGACACGAGCACGGTATTTCTCGGTATCATGCTCACGGCTATCTACCAGGATGGTGAAGCTTTTGAGACAGTCTTTTACAGATTGTGAATCGATAAAATCACCTCCTATCCAACCTGGTATAGTGCATAGGTCAGCACGCCAAGGGCGGTAATCTGAACGAGCGATGCAATGATGATGACTGCGTTGCGCTCAGTATGATGCTGCCAGATGAAGCTGCCAATGATCATGGCCAGGCCAATAATGACGCATAGATTACTAAAAATAAAATCACCTCAATCCATTTTTATAAGCACAGATTAAAGCAATTGTACTTGTTGCAAGGACTCCTTTTTGGAAGCCGGAAAGCTTGCCAGCTCTGATTGCGTCTGTAATTGCCGCGGCACATAAACATAACATCAGAATATAAAATTCATTCATTGATTACCTCACGGTAGCTTTTTGCCCATATAGTCAATACGAGACCGTTTGTAGCGCGAAAACTTGTCTATGATTCCAAGCAGTTCTTTATCTTTGATACGGGAGCAAATTACTTTGGTGCAATCAGCAGGTAAGCCGTAGTGCGCTTCTGCAATTCCGCCTGTAATGCAGGCAATTGTGTCGCTATCACCACCGTGAGAAACTGCTTTACGAATGGCATCATAATAGTTTGTGCTATTGAGGAAACAATTGATTGCTACAGGTACAGTACCCATGCATGTTTCATCAAAATAATGGAACCGAGAAGAATCTGACAGATCATAGTAGTTTTCTTTTACATAACTGCGGATAAATTCTTTGGGTTTACCGTTGCGGGCAAAGAAAATACATACGGCAACAGCCTCGGCGCCTTTGATTCCCTCGGGATGGTTATGGGTTACAAAAGCAGACATCCTGGCATAATGAATCGTTTTTTGCAAAGAATCATATAACCAGCCAACGGAAGAAACACGCATGGCGCTGCCATTACCGAAACTGTTATATGGTTCTGGTTCATCGCTTAACAACCAATCAAAGAACATGTCACCATAATTTGCTTCTCTATGTTTGTTGCCGATACGGTGCATTTCAGAAGTAAGCGCATCATAGGTAAGTTTGTCATTATAATAAGTTGAATCCATCAGTGCATTTGCGACGGCCAGTGTCATGTAAGTATCATCCGTAGGACATGACTGGTCTGTAAGAAGTTTGAAATTATAGTCGTTCGTATTGTTAAACTCGTATGCTGAGCCTACAATATCGCCAAAAATTGCGCCTAACATAAATCACCTCACATGGGAGTATCTGGAAAGAAATTCATTGAAGTCTGTTGTACTTTGTACCCAAGTCTCGCCATCTTTGCTCCACTTGCCCTCGGTTTTGGTGGCGAGCACCTTGATGATGTCGCCGGGTTTGATGGGGTTGTCATCCATAGTGGCGGGGCGGATCTTATAAGTAATGGTCTCGCCGGAGCAGAGCTTGTAGAGGGTGATGTTTTTGTTTTTGTACTTGCCCTCGATGGCGGTGACGTAATGGTAAGTGGTGGCGAGGCGTGGGTTGGTGTATTGGAGGTAGCCGAGATTTGTAAATTCATATTGCAGAATACTACTGATACTGGTCTTAATGTCGGTTGTGTCACGCCTGACCAGATAGTCGATGATATGCCTTGCATCGACATTTTTGTACATCTTCTCGGTGACCGATTCACAGATAACATCTGACTCCGGCATGGGGAGCTCGTCTTTTTTAAGCTGTTTGGCTGTTTTGTACTTCTCATAAATTTCAACCTGGGCCTTGAGTTGGTCTGGGTTGCCAAATTCAGAGAAAAAGTCAAGCTCGATAAGAATGGTGAGCTGGCGAGAGTTAATAGAGGTATGCTCCAGGTCGTACAGTAAATCAATGAACGAACCATACTGTTTGTCGCGCAGAGCATATAGTTCCTTGCCGACTTTCTTGTTCAGATACTTGATGGATTCCATACCTTTATAAATGATGCGGTTCTTGGCATCTGGCATGTACTTATCCAGTGAGTGACGGAACTTGATTGGCATGATCGTAATGCCGCGTTCCTTGGCAAGCTGAGTACCGGCAAGAATTTTCTTTTGGTTGTTAGCCTCGTTCAGCAATGCCGTTGTGAACTCGACCGGGTAGTAATAGCGGTAGTAGGCGCAGTAGTAAGTTAAAATAGAATATCCAGTAGCGTGATTCAAACCGAACATGTACTGGCTGGCATCTTCGATTACTTGCAAAAATGCCTTGGCCTCTTTTTCAGCTACTTCTCTGGGCTTGGTAGAATGATTACAATATCCTTCCAGTATTTGTGGCATTGCAGCTGCGATAGCTTTTTCATCCTTGTGTCCAATTGCTCGGCGAACAGAGTCTGCATCACCGCCGCTTAGTCCGCAAATTTGTTGTAGGAACGCAATAATTTGTTCTTGAAAAACCAGATTGTGATAGCTATCTTTAAGAAGCTCGTCTATTTCTTCTGATGGGGTCTTCGTCCATTCATGTCTGAATAGACTGTCTCTATAAGAAGCACCACCTGGTCGAATAGCGGCAGTCACTAAACTAAGATCGAAAATGCTTTTTGCATCAAATTTTTTTAATGATTCAAATGCAAAACTGGACCCAAACTGAAAAATTGAGATAGGTGATGTTTTCATATCGGCCCATACCGCCTGATCGTCAAAATCCATCTCCCATGTATGTGGGTATTTAATACCGGCCATTTTGCATGTTTCAGAAATTATTTCGATATTTGAAAGGCCGAGTATGTCATACTTTGCGAGACCAACTGCATGAGATGCATCCATATCCAACATCAGAATCTGCAGACCGTCTTTATCAATGAATGTTCCAAATCGCTCACACAGGTCGATAGGGGAAATGATAACGCCAGCTGCATGATGAGAAAGAGATACAGCAACATCCTTCATTCCATCAAAATAATAGAAGATATCAGGATGATTAGCGCGGCACTGTTCTGTGTCTTCCTCGTATTCCTTTTTAACTTGGGCAATCTTATCCAGGGAATAAGGATTACAGGAATCACTAAAACCTACCGGATGTTCTTTTTTCCAACGGCGGGCTAATGCACGGCCAATTTCGTCAATTGTTCCATTGTCGACCATCGTTCCGACAGCAAGAACATAGGCACAATTACGATGACCAAAAGAATCAAAAATGTGTTTGTAGATTTGCGGACGATATTTGTCCGGGACATCAATATCAATATCTCCGATTTCAACACGATTCTCGTTACAGAATCGAGAGAACACTAGGTTCCAGCGGACAGGGTCTACGTCAATAATATCTGTTGCAAATGCAGCTCTTGAACCGGCAACTGAACCACGACTTGGGCCGATTGGTATGCCTTTTTCTTTTGCCCAGCACATCAGATCCGACATCGAAGCCATGAAGCCCAACATGTTGGTCTTTTTGAACACGGCCAATTCTTCTTCTATATCACGGCGGAACTGCGCAGCTTCCGAGTGTGGGATAATACCTTTTCTGATTTTGTCTTCAGTCATAGCCCTTGTTTTCTCGATGTACATCTTGGCATCAGATTCCTGGGAGCCCGTAAGAATAGGGTAGCGGGCAGCTGTATTCAGCTTAAAATCTTTGGTACAGCCAGCCAACCGGTTCGTGTTTTCGATGGCATCCATCCAGACTTCACGCGGCATAGCATCTTGTTCTTCAAAAGCGGCCACCAGTTCCTCATAGGATTTGAATGTAAGGTCGAAATCGTCCTCGCCTGAAAATTCGATACCCTTGGCTTCCATTAAAAGCTTACGGCATTCAGCCTTATACGGTGTAGAATTGTGCGTATCTGTAGCTGCGATAAGCGGCTTATTGTACTTTTGAGACAGCTCGTACAGATATTGGTTAAACTCGATTTGATCTTTGCAATTATGATATTGTATCTCGAGTAAGTCGTAGCGTTTCAGAAGTTGCTCATACCTGTCTGGGTCAAAATCCTCGACCGATTCGTTATAACGGCGCAGAGGGCTGGCTAAACAGGCAGAGGTGGTTATTACATTCCGAGACAGCCCCATGAACTCGTCAAAGGTAACACGCGGTTTGTAATATTTGTGTTCTGCATCGAAAGACCGACTGACCAGGTTATTGATTTCTATGATGCCTTTTGTATTTCTGGCAATAAGAATCGTATGGTAATTGTCACGCAGTTTGTGCGGTTTTTCTTCGCCTGGAGACTGATGCCAAAGCTTATCCGTAAGATAACACTCGACACCATAGATGAATTTAAGCCCGGCCTTTTCAGCGGCAAACTTCTTACTTGTCCAGTTCAGGATATAGCCATGGTTGCTGGAGCCGATGGCTGTCATGCCGTTTTTTACGGCGAGGTCTATGTAATCTTGGTACTTTGTGCAGCTGTCGAGAACAGAGCCTTCGTCATCATGCAGGTGGTAACAGAGGTAATTGTTCATATTTAAACTGCCTCGCTCTGTTTTGACTTTTTATAAATTTTGTGCTGTACAATGTCCAAATCATTTGGCAAGTTTTCAAGGATAAAATCATCTATAGTAATTGACGATGGAGCGTCTACGGTCGTATAGCGTTTATCCTTATTGCGCCACAGCGTAATTTTAAACTTGTCATGTAACACTGCGATTAGATGTTCGACTTCATCATCTGTCAGAACACCTGTACAAAGATGCCAGTTAGAAAAGCTCCGGCTTGCATCATCAAGAAAATAGAGCGCAACGCCAAGTCCAGTCAAATTGTTGATGATTTCACTTTTTGGCATGTCACGAATTTCTCCAAGTTCATCAAGTACAGCTGTTGATAAACGATACGAGTCCTGACATTGATATTCTTTGCCATTAAATTTTTTTGTGCTGCAAGGCGTCATTTTAGGTGGGCTTGTTTGAATCGTCTTTAGCTGCTCATATTTCCAGTACAAATATTCCTTTTGGTCTTCTGCATGAACTTCAATATAAAGAGGTTTGTCACCTTTAGTAATATGTCCATCACCAAGACGTCCTGCCATTACAATTTCGCGTTCGATAGGTGTCAGATGGGCGAAATGTCGATATGTATGCAGGTTGTAGCCGTAAACATCACCGCACCATTTTTCAATAACCCGTTTAGAACAGTTGGCTTCTGCTGCCATTTCCTCATAAGATCTATGCTGGTTGATATATCTGTCAAAGCACCAATCTCTATCTTTATAAATAGCAGTCATTCTACGGTCGTGTTTGCTAAACACTTTTCTGTCAAGGCCCATGCTTTTTGCTTTTGTGTAAATACCATGTTCGCCATGGCAAACTGCCTTAGCAATATCCGCGCAGGAATCGCCGCGCTCATACATGGTTTTCAAAGTGGCCTCTTCTTCTTTAGTCCAATATCTTCCGAATATACTTCCTCACCTCCGCTTTTCGTAATATTTTGCGGCCTCGGTACGGGTGCGCTGGACGATTTTATCCGTCTCTTTGACATCGCGGCCGGAAGCGCATTTGACGCATTTGATACGCCAGTTGCTTTGGCCAGTATAGTGGCGCTCAAAATGGCCGTAACCGACGGGGACAAATTTGCCGCAGCAGTAGCAGTAGCCTGGGAATTTATTACGGGCCAATGGTGGTCACATCCTTCTTGTAGAGTTCCTCGAAACTGACAGTAGGCTCTACTGTAGTTACTGGCATGTTCCGTGCAAGGAAGTAATCGACAGCGTTTAGCGGCATGATATAAGGATCTCCGCCATGAAATTTTGGATACAAGTAGATATATTCATGATCCAGTGTACCAGCAGCCATATAGCCGTACTCTCTGCAGAAGCCTTGCAGTTTATCAATGGCGTCCTTTTCAGCTTTTGAAAGTGTCATACAATTCCTCGAAATCGATAGTTGGGGATTGCAAAGTTTCTGGCTGCGCATAGTCGCTTATATCAGGCTGCACGAACCAGGCTGTCTCGCATCGATTCCCAAACTTGTCTTGGATAACAACGGGGCCATACAATGGTAGGTCGTAGTAACCGCCGCATTGATCACAATACCAGTCCAGATAATGTTTGACTTCAATAAACCGTTTGGTCGTGTTAATAATGATTTTCTCTTTGGATATGTTTTTATCCTGTTCTGCGATGCTGTTATTCATGTTTATAGAGTTCCTCGAAATCAATCGTTGGCTCTTGTGGCTTTTCTTTAAAAGGATTTTCTAAGACAGGCATTGAATCACATAGCCGCTGGAGTGCATCGCCATACCGATACGGAGAATAGTCATCTGTCACACGAGCAGCGGTTTGATTATCTGCATTAGCAAAAATTTTCTCTGCGTAGTAATCGAATTTGTCCGCATCATCGATAAGACCGTTTTCTTTTAATCTCCTTACAATTTCTTTCCAGAAATCAAAATTCGACGTACCAATAATATTCTTTTCAAAAAATTCAACAGCAGTCATTGCCATGTCCTCCGTACAGATCATCGAAACTAACAGTAGGTTTGACCGCCGGAATACTGACAGGTCTTACATCGCCATCTTTTGTGTAAACTGGAACCCCTGCAAGCGAAAAAATGTACTTATCCGCCACGCTCATGAGTCCACTTTCTGGTGCGATGATGTAATATACGTTTGTACCTGGTGTAGTGCTTTTATTAAATATATAGGTCATTTTGTTTCCCCGTATAGATCTTGGAAACTGACAGTAGGAGTCACCATGTTGGCATCAATGTCTTGACTTGCAGCCTGCGACGAATACTTCGCTATTGCATCTTTCATAGCTCTGGACAGAAAACCGCCTTCATCCGTAATGCTGGTTCCAAACATCTGACCAAAGGAATTTGCATAATCCGCCGCATCACGCCAATAATTACGATCTTCATCGCGCAGAGAGGACAGATAGAATGTGTTATTATTGTCAAACGCATTGATTACGCTTTTATATCTGTCATAATTCCAGTAGCTCATTAGAACAGATCCTCTTCATTGTCCGGCTTGGATGTGTTTGCAGCCAGGCGGGCGTTATAGTCTTGGATGTAAGGGCAGGTTTTGCGGTGGGAGCAAAGTGCATTGCAAAAAAATTGGTTGTCCTTTGTAATTTCGCAGGGTTGCCAGGGCTTGTCTGCATCATGCGGCAGGCTTTCGTACAGGTCAGCCGTTTTATTGATGTAATCGAGGGCTTCCTGTTTAAGCTCCTCGGTATAAGGGTAAGTGCGCACGTAGGGCTTGATAGAAAACTGGTCACGGACTGCGGCAGGGAACTGATCCCCGAGGATATTCGTTTTGGAAAACTCCATCATGGCCATCTCGATATCGGCTTCATCCATGCCGGATTCGCGGCAGGCGGACTCGACGGCATCCTTGATAGTGACATAGATTTTGGAGCGGTTGACGATACGGGTGAGCGGGGTTTTGGTTTTGCTGCGCTTGGTAGCGTACCAGTTGAAGTTGATGACCACATATTTGAGCATGATCCAGGCGGTGGACTTGACTTTGTAACCGGCCTGCTCGAGAGCCATGCCGTAGACGATTAGCTGACGACCATGTTCAAGTAAGTTTTCCTGCGTGAATTGGCTTGAAGTTTTCCAGTCTAAGACACTGACCGTACCGTCATCGTTATGTCTGAGAAGATCAATATAACCTTGCAGAGCGCGATTCTCGTTTACATGAAGGATAAGCAGCTGCTCGGTTTCAAATTTTCCTTTGGGCGGATAGAATGTTTTGCAGAAGTTGGTCATATCGGCGACCCATTTATCGCGGATGCTTGTACCGCCGCGAAAATCATGCGGGAAGTCGAGACCGAGCATTTCAAGGTTGTCCAGCTCAGAATTAAGCGAGGGCAAAAGGTCAGCTGTAGTGCCTGTGCCGTCAATAATATTTTGAAGGCAGTCATGGATTTTGCCGCCCAAAACACCGTAGCAACCATTGATGCCGCGGTCGTGCAGTATGTAAGTGCGCCAGGACTGATATAGGCATTGGTTAATGCAATTGAGCTTGGATATGGAATATACATTGACCCCTTGGTCATAGAGTTCCTGGAGTCTTGGATCTTTGGCTCTTTCAGCCATCTAACCACCTCACTTTCGTTTTCATAATTTCGATATAGGCTTCACGGCCGAGGTCTGCCGGGTTTGCTTTACTGCCCTTGGGGATGATCTCGCCATCGGCATCCCAAACATAGCCGACCTTGTTTTTAAGGATCTGGTTATTCTGGATAAGCTTTTTGGCTTCCTCGCGGATGGCTTCTTCCTCAAGACCTTCGTCCAGGGCAAGAATGACCCGCTTGGGCTGCATGGAATTGATCATGGCTGCCTGGGCCTTGGAGACATGACAGCCGCATAAGCCCAGTGCCAGGCCGCAGCCTATGGAGTGCATCTGCATGGGAGCCTTTTCACTCTCGTACAGGAACACGCTGCGGCGCTCGACAATGTGCTGGTAGTTATGCTGCAAACCGAAGAGGGTCTTACTGCGGGAGCATGCAACGATAGGGAGCCAGCGATCCTCGTGCGGGCAGTCAGGGTCATTGCTGCGCCCCATAATGCCGCAGAGTTCGCCGTTAAAGTTTCGTTCCGGCACGGTAATACGATTGGACGTATCATCATAGCCGACCTGGAACAGCTCCTGAGTCTTATAGTCGATACCGCTGCGGAAAAACTGAGTGTTCAGCTTACCGAGATAAGGATCTAAGGCTTCCTCCGGGATAGATGGAACGTCAAAATCGTTCTCATCATCCGGCATCAGAGCCAGGTAAAAACCGTGAAACGGATATCTTGTTTTGATAGAGAGAGCACCTTCATCCAGCCCTAAGACCGTGGCAGCGAGCTTGAGGCTTTCTGGAAAAGTGCAGTTCAACCGTTTCATGATCAGGGTAAAAATGTCGCCCCGGTCATTGGTAGAGAAGCAGTAGAAGCGTAAGGTCTCCACATCCAGGACCATAGAGGTAGGATTCTGGCCCTCGGAACGGGAGAAACGGAACTGGCGCTTGGTAGGATTGTAGGATATGGGAAAGTATTCAAGCGTTTCGAGAATGGTAAATACCTTATCCTCGTCGCCTGCGATTTCCTGATGGAGAAGTGCCGCGTTCATGTGGCAGCACCTCCTTTAACGCGCCAGGGCAATGTGATCGTCCCGGATCTTGCAGTAACCGATTTCGCGCCAGCGGTTCCAGGTGAAATCAACTTCGTACAGGAACTGCTGGTTATCCTCGTCGTTACGGGTTTTATCCAGAAAGGCGACTATGTACTTTTTGGTTTTATCGAGAGTGATCGGAGTGGTGAACTTTTCCCAGGTGCCATCGGCGTTTTTACCGCGGGTATAGGCGCGGCAGTCGTAACGCTCGCCGGTGTATTCATCCTCCCAGAGAGGACGCATATAGAGCATCTCGGAAAAGACCTCTTTGATCTGCTTGGAATTGGAGAGGCAGGTGGCATCCAGGAAGCGTTTATCCTTGGCATACAGGGCCAACTGGTAGGTACAGACAACGGCCACATTCTCCCGGCTGGCAGTCTGGAAGACTTTGCGGCTGGCCTGCAATAGCTGGCGGTACATCTCCATATTGGAATCATCATCCGATTTCATTGTGTCCCAGAGGAACAGCTGAAAATCGAGCTTGGAATATTTGCGAATGGTTTTGCAGACGCGGGCGGTATCGTTATCAAACATTTTAACGAACTTGATGTTGCCCTTATATTTCTGCTGCGTGATCTCAGCAGCTTTAGCAAGAATTTCATTTTGCTCCTGGCTGAAGTTACCGGTTTTAAGGCGCTTGCGGGTCAGCTTCCAGTAATTGAGATCATGCGTGAGTACATGGACAAGCTGAAGCTGCTTATAGGCTTGGATCTGCATCTCGTTAGAGATGATGCAGCACTTGATGCCGGACTCGGCCATAGGAAGGATCAGATTCTCGAACACAAAGCTGGTTTTGCCGGTGCCGGAGAAGCCGCCGAACATAGTCAAATCACCTTTGGGGATGCCAAGCGTGGCGTAATTCATGCGCGGGCAGTTTTTGCCGTAGGGAAGCCCCTGGGAGGTGCCCTTGTTCAACTCGGCAATGAAGCCCTGGTCACAGTAGACATCCTCGACCTTCATATCCTTGGCGGTGCTGATGCTGATCTTATTGAGCTCCAGATCAAAGTAATCATAAACATCGGCACTGGAGCGGTCATCGAACTTGGAGACATCGCTGAAAGAATCAAAGAAGCTGCCGCATAGATCAGAAAGCAGATTCAGCTTGACGATCTTATCGAAGTAGCCCTCGACATTATCGGGGTTGACGAGCTTGCGCATATCCTCGACATTTTTATAGCCTTTCAGCTCCAGGAATTTGGTGCGGAGTTCCGGCTTATCGTTGGTATACTCGTTGACCGTGACGTGATCGAAGGATTTATAACCGGCATCGTACATGGCGCGGCCGAGATTGAAGTAGAACTTGGCGTCCTTGGTTTTGATGGTTTCATCCTTGCCGGTATTCAGGCGGGCGTAATCATCATAGAGAAGCGGCTCGATCCAGAGACACATGACAAAGGGCATCTCGACCTGCTCACGACCGGCATTGATTTTGGATAAACATTTTTCTAACTCGATAGCACATCACCCCTTATTCATCATCGTCGTCCTGGAAGAAGGACAGATCGCGGCTGGGTTTAGCAGCGTAGCCGACATCGGCAAAATCTGTGGCATCTTCCGCTCGAAATTGTGTTTCTTGCCGCTTGATAGAAGCCTCGGCGCTTTCGCGGCGCTTTTTGGCTTTATAGACATCGTTGATATGGTTTTTGACGACAGCCATAATGTAAGAAGCCCGATTGTATTCACTGGAAAAAGATTTGGTGCGCATGGCATTCTCCAACTGGGGTTTACACTGCTCCAGCGTTTCGAGGATGGTTTCATTGCCATAAAACGAAAGCTGTTTGATGGAGCGGGTAATACTGGTTGGGAATGGCGTGAAGCTGACAGATTTGCAGATTGGCTCCGGTGTGGAAGGATACAGCAATACAAACCTGACCGACTTTGCGGTTGGCAACAATACGCTGCTGGAACACCTGAACCTGCAGAATGTGCCGAAGCTGCAAAAATCCATCAGCCTGGCGGGTTGTACGAACCTGACCGAGTTCCTGGCTGGCGGCAGCGGTATTACCGGCGTTGTGTTTGCGACGGGCGGTAAGATCAAGAAAGCTGACCTGCCTGCAATTTCCAGCATGACGGCCAAGAACCTGAATTACCTGACGGATTTGACGATCGGCGACTACAGCAAGATCACAACTTTGGTAGCCGAGAACTGCCCGACCATTGACCTGGTAGAGATGCTGGATAAATGCACCAGTCTGAACCGTGTGCGCATTACCGGCGTGGATTGGCACATGGAGAATACCAGCCTGCTGAATAAGCTGCTGGCTATGACCGGCCTGGATGAAAACGGCTACAATGCTGAACACTCTGTACTGGCTGGTAAGGCTCATGTGCCTGTGCTGCGTGAAAAGGAACTGGAGGTATTTAACGAACAGTGGCCTGACCTGGAACTGACCTATAATACACTGATCAATACCTTTACCTGGACCTTTGTAAACAAGGACGGCAAGGTGCTGGATGTCCAGTATGTAGATAAGGGCGGCAAAGCTGTTGACCCTGTGACCCGTGCGGACAATCCTATCCAGACACCTACCTTGGAAAGCACCATCAGCACTGATTTTACCTTTAGCGGCTGGGATACTGAGTTTACGCCTGCCTTTAGCAACATGACCGTTACGGCTGTGTATACCGAGAGTGTGCGCAAGTACACTGTGCGTTACATGAACCGTGGCATTGTGATGCAGAGCACTGTGGCCCCGTATGGCACGACCGTGCTGTATACCGGTGCGACACCGGCCTACACCGGCGAGGAAAGCGCTTATAAATTCTACCTTTTCAGCGGCTGGGATAAAGGCGGCTATGTGACCGGCGATAAGGACATCAATGCCGTATATGACAGTTTTGAGTATACGAGCGGTTGCTTTGACGGTAAGGAAATTGGCGATATGAAGCCTGTGGAGATCTATGCCATGACGAAGGTTGGTGTAGAATCCAGCGTTGTTACGGACAAAGACCAGGTACAGATCACATTTGGCTCTGACTTTAGCTACGACGACATCAAGGAAAATGTGCTTGTGAAGAGTCCGATAGAATTCACAGGCAAGAATTACCTGGATACTGGCGTGAAGCTGCTGGATGAGGACCGGGATTTTGTGCTGGCCATTGATTACATGATGGCGGCTACTACTACGGCGAACTCTGTACTGGCACAGTGCTACCAGCAGAATGGCATGAATGGTTTCCGGCTGTGGTACAACAATGGTGTTAAAGCAGCCTGGGGCACCAGTTCCAGCAAAGAAAGCGCAGCCAGCACAGGAGCGCGTGAAATGCTTGTTATCCGCCATGTGAAGGGCGACAACAATTTGCACGTATACACCTCTAATATAAGCGGTGTTGATATAGGTTATGAAAGCCTGCAGAGAGACCGCACTACAAAGACGGATGCCACACTGGTATTTGGATGCAGTAAGGCTGATGACGGAGCGTTCGAGAACCATGCTGTGGGCAGTGTATACTGGGCAAAGATCTGGTTTGCAGACCTTGGCGATGCCGCATGCCGTGAACTGGCCAGCTGGACGCATGAAACACGTACTTATGAAGCGGCCGGTTTAAAACGGTTTTACCTGAGCGACAATACATCGAAGCGCTGCTCTATCACATTGCTTGATACTGTTTTGTTGGGCGGAAAAATGCAGATGGACAAAGACTACAACAACAATGGAGGCTGGGCGAAACCCACCACATTGAACACCTATCTGAATAGCCGCCTGTACAAGGCACTGCCGATTGGCTGGAGACAGCTGATCAAGAAGGTACAGATCCCTGGCAGCATTGGCGGCGGAAAAACTGACATTGCAACATCGGACTGCTATTTTGCTGTGCCGAGTATTATTGAGGTTTATCCGACCCAGAACTATGAGCCTTACATTTACGAAGGCACCGGTATCAGCTTTATGACGACTAATGAAAGCCGTAAATGCAAAGACCAGAATGGTGTGTATCAGGTGTATTGGACAAGATCCCCGTTTGTGTATAATAACTATTCGTCTTATTATATTGCAATCAATGCTGACGGTGATATGTCTAACTATGAGACGCCAAATACCTCTTACGGTGTCCGCGACATGTTCAGTATTTAAGGGTGGTGATTGAGTGTTTTACAAAGTTATGTATAATGGCCGCGTGATTGATGTGCTCGATCACTTGACCTATGTAAAGTATCAGCCGAAACATAAAGTAATGGTCCTGTGCACCGTAGATGATGCACAGGGCTTTATTTCTTCTGACGGGAATACCATCTGGCACACAGAGGACTTATACAAGATCCCTGTGGACGGTTTTGACACCGTGGAACTGATACCGATTGATACCTACGAGTATAAGCAGTTGAAGGCACTGGGCGGCAAGACGCCGGAAGAAATTATAGATGCTTACACTTTGACCTTGCTGGAAGGGGGCGTGCTGTGATGGAAACGACCCCGTTTGTGGCGAGTTTGAGCCGCCTGTACAAGGGTGGCCGCATTGGCACGGCTACCATTCTGGCACTGAAAAAGGCTGGGAAAATTAGTGAGGATGAGTACCAGCTGATTATTAAAACGAAAGGAGTGTGAGCATTTTGTATACCTTTTTGATTGGTGAAGATAATACGTTGACTGCTACTGTGGTGGAACGCATCATGGAGCGGAGCAAGCTGGTGGACAGTTTGCACTTTTTGGCAGAGCCTACCTATAAAGACGTAGATATGTCTGATTTTGTGGTAATGCTTGAGTATGTACTGCCGATTAGCAAGAAATATAAAACCGAGATTTTAGAGCTGTCTGACGAGCGCTACAAAGACATGCTGGAGTACAAGCTGCCATTTGATACGGCGCTGACCAGCGAGCCAGGAGACATTGAGATCCAGCTGACCTTTGCAAAGGTGGAGCTGAGTGCTGATGGTGAGGGAACGCAGTATGTGCGTAAGGTTGGCCCCGGCAGCATTAAGATTGTACCGATCTCTGCCTGGAGCGACATTGTGCCGGATGAGGCATTGAGCGCTATTGACCAGAGACTGCTGGCAGCACAGGCCATGATCAAGGCCCTGAATGAGCAGAATAATACAATTATGAAGTCTAAGGCAGACAGCCTACGCTATAAAGACAGCATTTTGCAGTTGACCGCACAGGGTAACCCGATTGGCGCAGCTGTGAAGATTGAGTCCGGCAGTGGCGGCGGTACTGATCCCGATGACGGAAGTCTCCGTGTGGTTGAGTTTTAACGACTTGGCCGCACGGCTTTTTTATTTTGTATGAGAGGAGGAACCAATTATGGCTACTTATTCCAAGCTTGGTTACGGTAATGCAGCGAACCTGGATACTGCAATCACGAACGGCAAGATCGACGGCAAGGACATTGTTATCACCAAGGACACCAGCGAGTTTTACTACATCCGTGATGACAAGACCAAGCAGGCGATTCGTCCGCGCCCGGCAATGTACAACTCTGTGAGCGCAGCCGAGAGCGATCTTGCAAAGAACAGCGACACCTTTGCCGGACAGACTGTTATGATCCGCGCCGAAGATGGCAAGTATGTGCCCTACATTGTACAGGACAAAGCAGAAGGCGGTTACCAGGTTGAATCCCTGGGCGGGACCGGCGGCGGTTTTGTCTGGCAGGAGTTTTAACTTTTTTGAGAAATAACGATAAGGAGAAATATTATGGCTAATATTAGTTTTGCTTGTGGCTCTAAGTCTAATTACGATGGCTTGCAGGTCAAGAATAACGATACCCTGTATTTTCTGACGGATACCATGCAGATCTTTAAGGGTGCCAGCGAGTACACCAAGAGCTGCAAGCTGGTTTCCACGCTGCCTGAGAGCGGCCAGGTTCAGGGCATTATCTATGTCCGTACCAGCGACTTTACACTGCATGTTTACAATGGCACCAACTATGTGCAGCTGAACAAGGCTGTTGCTACCGCTATCCCGGCTTCTAACGCCAGCGATGACAACATTCCTACCACCAAGGCTGTTGCTGATTACGTCAACGCCAAGATCGAGGGTGTTGTCGGCGGCAAGGGTGTGTTTGTTACCGACGTCTCTTACAAGTCTGGCGTGCTGAGTGTTGCCAAGGGCGATGCCCCTGTTACCACCACCCTAACTGGTGTTGTGCATGATGCCACCTATGATGCCGAGACCCGCACTATCTCCCTGCCTGTGTTTGGCGGCGATGCACTGACCATCAATCTGGGCAAAGATCTGGTTGTGACCAGCGGCAAGTATGATGCTAAGACCCAGGAGATCCAGCTGACTATCACCAGCGGCGATGTTATCAAGATCCCTGTCGGCAGCCTGATCGACATCTACACCGGCCTGGCTACTTCTACTGCTGAGGTTACTGTCTCTGACGACAATAAGATCTCTGTCAATGTCAAGGTTTCTGCCAAGGCCAACAACTCCATCACTATTGAGGAAGATGGCCTGTATGTTGCTGTGCCAGATGCCTACACTAAGGCCGAGACCGACCAGAAGGTTAAGACCGTACAGGATGCACTGACTGGTCATATCGGCGATACTGTTGCCCATGTTACCGCCGAGGAGCGCAAGACCTGGGACGGCAAGGTTTCCACCGACCAGCTGGCTACTGCTAAGAGCGAGGCTATTGCTGCCGCTGCTACCGATGCTACCACCAAGGCAAACAAGGCCCTGGATGATGCCAAGACCTATGCGAATGGCCTGAACACCGCTATGGATGGCCGTGTGAAAGAGACCGAGAAGGCTCTGGCCTGGCAGACTATTGCCTAATGGTTTGACCGATTTTTAAGATGTGATAGGGTCGCCCTACTGCTGGACTGCGGTGGGGCGGCTTTATTTTTTGATTTTTTCGATAGGAGATAGTAATGGCGAAATTATCTTTGCGCGAGATCAATCAATCTCAGCTGAATGATACTCCTGTCGTAGATGGGCAGCTTGTCTGCTGCCTGGACACGGGAAACACCTACCGCGACACGGCGAGTGGGCGAATCCAGATCGGGCATGACATCGAGTTTGTAAGCGAGCTGCCTTTGGCCCCGATCAACGGGAAGATTTATTGTGTCGGTTACGGTGAGCTGTGGCTTTATAACGGCGATTGGATGCGACTGAATAAGGCGCCAGAGCGAATTACGAATACCGAAATCGATAACTTATTCAAAGACGAATAGGAGGAAACACTATGGCATGGCTTGATTATGATGGCCTTTTGTATTTTTGGCAAAAGATTAAATCCAAGCTGGATGGCAAGGTTGACAAGGTGACAGGCAAGGGCCTTTCTACCAACGACTACACCACTGGCGAAAAGCAGAAGCTGGCCGGACTGAGCAATTATACCCACCCGACCTCAAGCGGCAACAAGCACATCCCTGCTGGCGGCAGCGCAGGCCAGTTTTTGAAATGGAGCGCGGACGGTACTGCTGTTTGGGCAAATGATAACAACACGACCTATACCACTATGACCGGTGCTACGGCAAATGCAGATGGTAAGGAAGGTCTGGCCCCGAAACCTGCAAAGGGTCAGCAGGGTCTGTACCTGCGCGGTGACGGCACCTGGGCTACACCCACGAACACCACCTATGGCAATGCAACTACCAGTGCTGCCGGTTTGATGAGTTCCGGCGATAAGACCAAACTGGACGGCATTGCAACGGGCGCTAATAACTACGTGCATCCTACGACTGCTGGCAACAAGCATGTGCCTGCGGGCGGTGCTGCCGGGCAGATCCTGGGCTGGGGTGCAGATGGTACGGCCAAGTGGGTCGATGAAAAGGATACTACTTACGGCACCTTTAAGGGCGCAACTTCCAGCGCTGATGGCGGCAATGGTCTGGTCCCTGGCCCGAAGATGGCGAATAAGGACCAGTTCCTGAAGGGCGACGGCACTTGGGGCACGCCTACCAATACGACTTATAACGATGCTACGCAGTCTACCCACGGCCTGATGACCGCTGCGGACAAGAAAAAGCTGGATGGCGTTGCTGCCGGTGCTAACAACTATGTGCATCCCAGCTACACTGCCAAGGCTTCCGGCCTGTACAAGGTGACTGTTGATGCCAGCGGCCATGTGAGTGCCGCGACTGCGGTTGCCAAGGCTGATATCACTGCCCTGGGTATTCCGGCTACGAATACGACTTACTCTAAGTCTACTACCAGCGCGGACGGCCTGATGAGTAAGGAAGACAAGACGAAGCTGGATGGCTTTGAGCAGGCAAGTACCTACGCAAGCAAGACTTATGTTGGCCAGCAGATTTCTGCCGCCGGACATATTAAAAAGAGCATTGTAGATACACTGCCTGCGGTTTCCGATGCACAGGACAATATCATTTACATGGTGAAGAAGGTTACGCCGGACGGCACAAACCTGTACGACGAATACATGCTGATCAGCGGCGCGATGGAGAAGATCGGTGACACGAAGACTGTCATTGAGGCTATCACAAATACTGAGATTGATACCATCCTTGCGAGCTGATCTTACCTTTTATAAAGGAGGTTAGATATGGCTTTATTGGATGAAAAAGGGCTGAAATATCTTTGGAGTCAGCTGAAGGAGAAGTTTGCGGCGAAGGGGCATACGCATAGCCAGTATTATGATTCCAACATCAGCCGCACAAAGGCAACCGTACTTGCTGCACCTGCCACTGCCGACGGCAAGGCTACATTCCGAACACTGACAATAAACGATGTGCCGGACGCGAACGCATTGATCAATAACCTGACGTCTGGTTCGGCTGCCCCCGTTGACAACGACTTAATTATTACGCAGTGGGCAAACCATGAAGCGGCTGCGGATGCAAATAAAAATCAGTATGTTCGCAGACCAATGAGTTCTATCTGGAGCTACATTAAAGGTAAGGGCGATTCTACATATCAGGCAAAAGGTAATTATGCTGCAGCCAACCATGGTCATAGTGCATTTGGCAAAGCAACTGCGGATGTTGCCGGTTCTGCCGGTTATGTGCCCGCGCCTGCTAAAGGCCAACAGGGAAAATATCTGCGCGGAGATGGTACATGGGCTACGCCTGCAAATACCACTTACGGAGATGCCACCACGAGTGCCCACGGCCTAATGACTGCGGCGATGGTTACGAAATTAAACGGTATTGCGGAGAAAGCCAACAATTACACCCATCCGACCACGGCGGGTAATAAGCACATTCCGGCGGGCGGTAGTGCTGGTAAGATTTTGGGCTGGGCCAGCGATGGTGTTGCGCAGTGGGTAGACGATAAAAATACAACTTATAGCAACTTCAAGGGAGCCACCAGTTCTGCAGCTGGTGGCTCTGGTCTTGTACCGCCCCCTGCGGCTGGTGGACAGAGCACACAGTACCTGAGAGCTGATGGCGCTTGGGCTGTGCCGCCGAATACGACTTATGCCAATGCCACGCAGGCTGCGGCTGGCCTGATGAGTGGTGGAGACAAAACCAAACTTGACGGCATCGCAGTGAACGCCAATAACTATGTGCATCCTGCAACCAGCGGAAACAAGCACATCCCAGCCGGTGGTGCGAGTGGACAGATTTTGCGTTGGAGTGCCGATGGTACAGCTACCTGGGGTGCTGATAAGGATACAACTTATAGCAATGCTACCACGAGTGCCGCCGGGCTGATGAGCGCCGCTGATAAGGTGAAATTGGATGGTGTGGCACAGAATGCTAATAACTATACGCACCCGACAAATGCGGGGAACAAACATATCCCGGCTGGTGGAGAGAGCGGTAATGTGCTGGCTTGGAGTGCAGACGGTACGGCAAAATGGGATACGCCGACAACTGTATCTATTGTAAGGTGGTGATTTTATGGCAGTTTATTTAGGAGACCAACTGGTAAGTGTGGTTGGCGGTTTTGATAATAGCGGCGGTACAAGCACTGCGAAGCTGCAGAGTAAGACTGCTACACCGAGCGAGAGTGCCCAGACTATTAAGCCGGACAGCGGTTATGATGGTTTGAGCCAGGTTACGGTGAGCGGTGTTTCGACCACTTATGTTGGCAGTGGCGTTACGAAGAAAGCGGCTACGACCTATACGCCTGGTACAAGCAACCAAACGATTGCGGCAAGCACTTATCTGAGCGGTGACATCACGATTAAGGGTGACAGCAATTTAACAGCCGGGAATATCAAAAGTGGAGTTTCCATTTTTGGTGTTTCCGGCTCTTATACTGGGAGTACATCTTCAAGCCCGAAATTGCAGACCAAAACTGTTACGCCCTCGGCTTCGACACAGACAGTTAAGCCTGATTCTGGTTATGACGGCCTGAGCCAAGTCACTGTGAATGGTAATAGCAATCTGGTTGCGGGCAACATTAAGAGCGGTGTTTCTATTTTTGGTGTTACGGGTACTTATACTGGCTCTGGTAGTTCTACGAGCGGTAACAACAATGTGGAGGCGTACTTGGTGACGAGTACGTCGCCCACTGTTAATTTTAAGACCACGAGCGGGACCATTAAGATTTGGGGCTATGGCACCATGTCAAGTTCCAGTGGCTGGGGTGGTTCTTCTACAAGTCTGATCGCTTTTGATGGCGACAAATACTACAAGAGCGTCAGCTTCGGTAGTCCGACAAGTACAAGTTTAAGTTTGAGCGTTAGTTCCAGCGGTGCGATTAGTGGCCTGCCAAGCGGATTGACTGCGTTGAATGCGATTATTACGAGAGGTATTTAAGCATGGCTACTACTACGAATGTGAAAGATTTTAAGATTAACTATTTGACGGAAGCGCAGTATGCGGAAGCGAAGAGTGGCGGGACGCTGGATAGTAATCAGATTTATATGACGCCGGAAACGACTACAGAAAACAACACGCTGGTAGTCCCAATTACAATTTCTAACAACACAGTAACCTCTACAGGTGCAAATTTTGATACGGCATATCAGGCAGCAACGAAAGAAAACCGAAATGTTGTTCTATATGAATCTACCGCTAAAAACAATGCGAGAATGTGGATTTTGCAGGAAATCGACCAAAGTATAATGAAGCAAAATCTATACTTTTATTGCTTTTACACTTCATCAAACGCAAATGGTCTATATTACAAAAGACGGCTTTTTACAGAAAAAATTATATGGTCATCAAGCAGTTTTACGTTAGAAGCTGTAAACAATGCCATATATGGAGTTCCAATGCCGACAGCAGCCGGAAAAGTACTCACATCAAAAACCATTGGTTCTGGTACTTATGATTGGGAATGGACTACCCCAAGTGTTGGAACTACATATTCTGCCGCGACTTCTTCGACCCTGGGACTTGTGAAGATTGGCAGCAATATTACAAACAGTTCTGGTACGATCAGCCTGACAAAGACCAATGTGACAAACGCACTTGGGTATACGCCGCCGACACATGATACTACCTATGGGTTAGCCACGACTAGCTCTAATGGCCTGATGAGTTACAGCGACAAGAGCAAACTGAATGGGCTGTCAAACATTACGGTTGACACGGAACTTTCTGCGTCCAGCACGAACCCGGTGCAGAATAAGGTTGTGTATGCCAATAATTTGTGGCTGTATCGCGCTTATTTCTCTGTGGACAGCTGGACTGCCAGTGGTGACCAGTATTATCAGGGTGCATATGTGTATGCACAGGATGGTGGGCCTACGCTTCCCGCAGGTGCTACGCTGAGCACGCCTATGACTGCACAGAACAGTAATCTGTCAACGAATGAAACGCTGCAGGCGACGCTGAATATCATCAATGCCGGGTACGCAACGGTTAGCAGATCCGGCTATGTGACAGTGTATGTTTCGGAGAAGCCGACCTCTGATATTTATGTGTATTGGTATGCGCGGTAAATAAAAATGGCCATGACATGCTGACGAATCAGACGTGCCACAGCCGCTTTCCATAGATGCTTACGCATTATCGCGTCATATGAGAACCATAATGACTTTAGCAACGGCGTAAACCGCACGAACGATAATGTATATAGCTTCTATGATTTTAAATATGTCGCCCATAGTTACATCTCCTTTCCGAGTCGACTTTTCTCGGCAATGTTGGGTTGCCAACATAATGTCTGAAAAGCGCTGGGATGAAATGTAATATACAGGTAACGTATTGATTATAGTGTAAAGCCTCAGCGATACTTGGTGAATGGTGTCGAATGGGGTGGAATTTGAGCAAACAGGGTGTTGCTGCCTACGGGTGGCGGCACCCTCTTTTTTTATTTTGGAGGAGAAGTTTTATGAGGTTAAAAAACGGGGAGGTATGCCTGGATTGGCCTTTGGCTAATCATATCCTGACACAAGGCTGGTTTTATAACGATGGCAGTAGGCACCAGGCAATTGATATGCGGGCGCTGGTTGGCACACCTGTGCTGGCTGCAGAAGATGGTACTGTTGAGATCGTGTACCACTGGAACGGCAAACGCACCCAGGGCGATACAAATAGCTATGGCAATATGGTGAAGATCCGGCATGCAAACTGGAATGGCGGTACAGTACATACGCTGTACGCACACTTAAACTCTATTACGGTAAAACAGGGGCAAACTGTAAAAACAGGCGAGATCATTGGCTACTCTGGCAATACCGGAAATAGTTTTGGTGCCCACCTGCATTTTGAAGTCCGCTGGAAGAATAAGCGTACAAATCCGCTGGTTTGGCTGGACGACGACTTTACCAAGGCAACCGATAAGGTTTTTACCTTTAGAACAGGGGAGCACAGTGTTGACCGCAGTGTTGGAGAAGCGGACAAGCCAGCCGGGAGCAATACACAACCTGCTGATACTGCCGAAACTGAATTGTGGGGCATTGATGTATCAAAGTATCAGGGCAATATCAACTGGCGCAAAGTTGCAGCCGCCGGGGTGAAGTTTGCTATGCTGCGCGTAGTTTCTACTGATAAGAATGGCATTTATGTGGACCCGACCTTTGAGCAGAACTACAAGGGTGCCAAAGAGAATGGTATCCCTGTGGGAGTATACTTTTTTACTTATGCCCAGGATGAGGAGACACAGAACAAGGAAATGACTATGATGTTTGATGCCTTGAAAGGGAAGACATTGGAGTACCCTGTGGCACTGGACATTGAGGATAAAAATACCGCGTCTATTGGTAAGGCAAAGCTAACTGCGCTGGTAAAGCGCGGCCTGGACATTATTGACCAGAAGGGTTACAAGCCAATGCTGTACACCTACACCAATTACAAGGCCAGTTACCTGGATATGGGGCAGCTTGCCGCCTATGACCTGTGGCTGGCGGATTACCGCAGCAGCTACAACGGCAAGGGCAAAGCGCAGATGTGGCAGTACAGCAGCTCTGGAAATGTGGCAGGTATCAACGGCAAGGTGGATGTGAATTATTGCTATAAAAAGTATGTAGGGGAGAATGCCGCAAAGCCCAGTACACCTGCACAGCCTGCCGCACCACAGAAAGCAATCATCTTTAAGCCTGGCCGCTGGAATGTGCGTAAAGGCCCCGGTGCCGAATATGCCAGTGTTGGCGTGATCCAAAGTCCCGATTCCAAGACCGGCAAGGTTGTAACGATTGGTTATGATGCCATTGTGAATGGTTGGTTTAAGACGGTGTACGGTTATATTGGCCCTGGCGCTGTAGCAAGCCATACCTAAGAAAGCCGGTGATTTTATGAAGGAATCTTTTAATCTGATGAGGTTTTCCAAGAAGGTCATTATTTTTACATTGGGTGCGACACTACTGTATGCCGTTGTGTACATGGTGCTGTGTTTCTCGATTGGGCAGCTGCCGGATTACAGCTTTAATGTTGGCTTGTTTGCCGCGCTGAGTGCTGAGAATTTGTGCAATGCCTGGATCAAGATTTGCGAGCATAAGTACAAGAACAATGGTGATTCCGATTCGTCCGGGCTTCTGCTTGGCGACGAGGGAGATGGCGTGCCGAATCATCCCAACGATATGACCGGTGAGAACGTTGAAGACAATATAGGAGGGTGATTATGGAGCAGGGAATTTTTTATATTGCTGTTGGCGTGGCAATTATTCTCGGTACACTGGTTGGCCGCTATGTATTCCCGAATATTAGCGAGACTGTAAGCTCGGCACTAAACCTGTTGAGTGCTTACCCGATGCTGATGAAATGGGGCACTGCCGCATGCCAATACATAAAGCAATATTTAGATAGTATGTCTGGTGAGGACAAAAACAAGAAAGCCGCTGAAATGATCATGGAGCTGGCAAAACAGGTGGGCCTGGAAATTACCGAGGAACAGGCACGCAGCATTGCCCAGGCTGCTTATGAGGCCATGAAGAAAGAGGCGGAGAATTCTAAGCCTGCGAAAGAGCAGGTGAGCGAGTAATGCCGAATCCAGAATTTCATTTTACATTAAACCAGATGTTTGTATGGATTGTATCTGTATGCGGTGGCATTACCGGTATTGCTGCTGCGATTGCTGTGATGGTAAAGTTCAATACCTTTTTGAAGAAACCGAACCACGACCAGGATGTTAAGATTGAAGACCTGACCACACGGGTGGTAAAGTTGGAAGGTAGGGTTGAAGGGCTTGAAGATGATTTTAAAAAGCAGAATCTCCAGCATATGGAACGGTTTGAAAGAGACAAGGAGCGTTTAGATGCCCAGGAGAACAGCATGAATATGTTGCTGCGGGCAAACTTTGCGTTGCTTGGGCATGCTTTGAACGGGAACAATGTAGAGCAGATGCAGAGTGCGTTTAACGATATCCAGGAGTATCTGTTTAATCGATAATGTACATGGCTGTGAGACAGTAGACTGGTTCGGTATCAGCCGATTGTGGAGCCAGACCGTGGGTTATGCGGATACCACAAGCCGAATAGGGCAGGGGAGACCAGCCTGAAAGAAAACGCAAAAAGTAATAGGGGTGACCTTTTGATGGGCCATCCCTATTTTTTAGCTGGTTATTTGGTTTTTGTAGTCCATGTCTTTTCACCAATTACTCATGCATCTCGTCTTCTCATGTATCTCGTCTTTAGTTTAACTACATTTTTAAAAGCTAAAAAAAGACGGAGCACCTGGTGTAGGCGTCCGTCTTAGGTTGTTTTTGTCATGTCTTAGGCTCTCTTTAAAAAATGGTGTAAATGTGGTGTAAATTGGGGCATAATGTGGCAACTATTTTACGTATTGCCGTTAATTGTAAGCCGTACACAAGATTACATACCTTACTATAATAGGCTTACAGCCAGATGGGATTCGTCCAGGCGCGGCGGCCTTGGTGGTCGACGACCTCGGCGCGTACCCAGGTCTCGCCGCCGTGCAGTGTGTGCAGGCCATGGGTCAGCGGGCTTTCGTGCTGCAAAATCGTCTCGCTGCCGCCTACGAGCCCGCCCGCAATAAAGCTGATGCGCGCGGCAGGGGAGCAGGTCAGGTACACTTCGTCGCCATCCACACCCCAGGCGGTGATCTCCGGCCCGGCGGAGGCGTAGTAATCCCCGGCCAGCAGGTGGTTTACGATAGCCTCGTGGGTCAATTCCTCAGACTTCACACAGACCCAGCCTCCCAGTGCGTCAAAAAACTTGGCAGGGTTGTGGTTATCGTCCGAAGCAAAACAGCCTGTCTGCGTGCCTTTCTGCAGCATCGTGTTCCAAAAGGCGGTGTCGCAGCCCTCGCCGCACTCTACCTCGGTGCCATAGTTATATACTTCCACGGCCCAGACCCCCTGCAGGCCGACAACATCGGCCATCTCCACGCGGGACCATGTGGGGTGGTTGTAGGTGGTAAAGCAGCCGCGGCTTTTCAGGTAGTCGGTCAACTGCTGCGCAGCCTGCAAACCGTCCCAATCGCCCACGGCCACCGGCGGGGTCAGGCGCTCGCCGTGGTGCAAAACATTGTCTCCGGCCGCCCTTTGCATGGCTTCGTTGCCCAAGATACCGTGGATGTGGTGGGTCTTGCGCAGCCCGGTCCCATGGGTGCAGCAGAACTGCACCAGTTCGGGCATCGAGGCATTTTTCTCTTTCAGCGCTGCCAGCTCCTGCAGCGCGGCGGGATCCTTGGGCGGCTGCACCAGCCAGCTGGAGGCTTCCACGCCGGGCAATAAGATGAAATCTTCACGGTCCAATTCGGCTCGTAGGTCGGTGTAGTAGTCGTGCTCGCTCAGGCACAAAAAGCTGTAGCCGTACTGGCGGAACAGCGCCACCGCCTGTGCCGGAGTCAGATGCCCGTCCGAGTTGGTGGTATGGGAGTGCAAATTGCCCTTGTACCACTGGCCGGGGCCGCCGAAACAATCCTTTTTCATACGGCTTCCTCCTCCACATGCAGGCAGTTGCGCTTTTCCAGCGAGAGCCAGACCTTGCTGCCGTTCTCATAGATCGAAAAGCTGCGGAACAGCGTATCGGCGGAAAGCTGCACACCGTTCACATCCACCTTGTAGCGCAGTACATTGCCGCGGGGCGTGCTGTCGATGACTGTGCCCTCAATATCGTAGGTGCCGGGTAAATTCTGCTTTTCACGGGCAATGTTCAGCACCTCGGGCCGGATGGCAATGGGCTGTGCGGGCAGGTCGATGTCTCCGGTCACACGGCCAAATTCCAGCGGTTCCAGCACATTGTAGCTGCCGATGAAGCCCGCCGCAAACTTGGTGCGGGGGTGGGTGTAAATGGCAATGGGGGTATCCATCTGCTCGATCTTGCCGCAGTTCAGCAGGCAGATGCGGTCGGACATGACCATGGCTTCGTCCTGGTCGTGGGTGACAAAGATGGTGGTAATGTTCAGCTGCTTCTGGATGCGGCGGATCTCCACCTGCAAACTCTTGCGCAGCTTGGCATCAATGGCGCTCAGCGGCTCATCCAACAGCAAAACTTTTGGCCGGGTGACGATGGCGCGGGCCAGTGCCACACGCTGCTGCTGGCCGCCGGAAAGCTGGGCCGGGTAGGCGTCGGCCTTGTCCTGCAAGCCCACCATGGCCAGCGCTTCGGTGATACGGTCGTTGATCTCGGCCTTGCTTAAGCGCTGAATCTTCAGCCCAAAGGCCATATTCTGCTCCACCGTCATGTTGGGGAACAGGCTGTACTGCTGGAACACCATGCCAATCTGTCGCTGGCGGGCATCCAGGTCGGTGATGTCCCGCCCTTCCAGCAGAATGTGCCCCTGCTGCACCTGCTCCAACCCGGCCAGGCAGCGCAGCAGCGTACTTTTGCCGCAGCCGGAAGGTCCCAGCAAGGTCAACAGCTCGCCCTCCTCCACTTCCAGGTCAATGCCTTTCAGCACTTGGGTTTTATTGTCATAGCTTTTGCAGATATTTTTAAAGGTAATGTAAGACATGGCGGACTCCTTAGGATACCCGGTCGGCCGGGTCCTGACTTTTGTGTACAAGATAATTGATCAGCAGTGTGATAAGCAGCAGAATGACCACGGCGGCGCTCAGTTCCTGGGTGTCCTGGGCGCGGTTACGGTACAGGTAGGACTGGGCGGTCTCAAACTGCGAGGACGCGATGATTTTGATGATGGCGAAATCGCCGAACAGCCCCGAAAGGCACATCAAAGCGGAGTTGCAAAGCCCCGGCAGGATGGCTGGCACTACGATGGTCAAAAAGCTGTGGAACCGCCGCGCACCCAGCATCTCGGCGGCTTCCAGCAGACCGCGGGTGTTTACCGCGTACAGACTGTTGCGCAAACCCTGATAGGTCATGGGCATGATGAATACGCAGTAGATGAAGCTGAGCATCACAATGCGATTGGCCAAAAGGGTGTTGGTGCCCGCATACGTGCCCAGCACCGAGGTGGCCAGGATAATGCCGTTGAGCGTGGTGGGGATCAGGCAGAGCAGCTGCACCACTTTTTCAAGCCTCGGCAGGTAGACGATGACCACATACAAGGCCAGCAGTACGCTGACATTGGTGATGACCACCGGCACAAAGGAGATGAGCAGCCCGCGCCCAATGCCAAGTAAAAATTTCTGGTTTGTCAGCGTGGCGGCGATGTAGTGCAGGGTGAAGCCCTCTGGCAAAATATGCACCCACCGGGCCGAGAACGCGTAGACGACCGTGACCACCAGCGGCATCAAAAGAAAGACGGCAACGATGGTTTTCCAGACCGCTTTGGGGAGTGTATGTTGGTTCATGTTACCGGTTTCCTTTCTCAAAATACCGCTTGACCAGGTTACTCAGGCAGATTTCCAGTACGACAATGCCCAGCAATACCAGCGAAAGGGCACTGCCCAGTTCGGGCCGCTGACGGGTATCGCCTACAAACATATCCACGATTTTGATGGGCAGCAGCGCAATGCTGTTATTGATGAGCAGGTACGGCGTCGCGTAGGCGGCCACCGCGTTGGCAAACAGCATATTGAAGGTGCCCAGAATGCCCGGCATCATCACGGGAATGCCCACCTGCAGCCAAAAACGGATGCTGCCTGCGTTCATCAGGCGGGCGGCTTCTTTCCACTCCCGCCGCACCTTGTCCACGGTGGGCAGCAACAGCAGCGTACCCATGGGGATCTGGAAGTAGGCGTAGATAATGAACATGCCGGTCATCGAGTACAGGTTGTAGTTGGCCAGCAGGCTGATGCCCAGCTGCTTGCCCAGCAGCACCAGCACACCGGAAGTGCCCATCATCGTGATGAACGCGATGGTCAGCGGCACACCGGAAAAAGTGGAGGTCAGGTTCAATAAAGAAAGATAAAGCGTCTTTTTGCGGCCATGGTCGCCATACAGCGCCAGCGCCAGGAAAAAGTCAATGACCAGCCCCACTGCGGTGGATAGCAGCGTTACCCACAGGCTGTTGATGATGGCCGTGCGGTACACCAGCTGGTGGGCAATGGTGCCGAACTGCGCCAGGCTGAAATGCCCGTTTTCGGAAAAGGCTTTCACGAACATGCTGACCAGCGGGACACACTCAAACAGCAGCACGATCAACCCCAGGGGCACCAGCAGCAGGCAGCGGCTGCCGGTGTGTTTGATTTGTTGCAGCATAGCAAATTGCTCCCATCAGCCCATCAAGGGGATGATCTCTTCCTCCCAGCGGGTGGCGATCTCGGTGCAGGCGGCGGTCACGGCATCGTTGTCGGTCAGGGGGATGGTGTTGGTGTACTCCTCGTCCGGGATCATCTTGGCGGAAAGTTCAGCAGGCAGTTCCACATCGCTGCGGATGGGGCGGGCATAGCCCTCGGCACGGTTGATCTGACCCTCATCGCTCAGCAGATATTCCACAGTGGCCGCGGCCGCGTAGGGGTGCGGGGCGTACTTGTTGATGACCAGCGCATAGCCGGACTGCAGCGCACCATCCTTCATGACGTGGCACTCGATATTGGCATCGGGTACATTGGCCTTGGTCAGGTCACGGTACTGCAGGGTCAGGTAATCCCAGGTCAGCAGCACATCGATCTCGGCGCGGTCCATGCGCTCCTGACTGTAGGTGCCGGCATCCAGGCGGCCCTCCTGGGCCATCTCTTTAAAGAAGTCGAAAGCTGGATCCAGGTTGTCCATGCCGCCGCCCAGTGCATAGGCGCAGGACAGCACCGCCATCTGGGCGGACGCACCGCGCACCACGTCGCCAATGGTGATGGTGGCGCCGCTGTCTTTCAGCGCCTGCCAGGAATCAATGGTGGTGGAAACGCGGTCCGCGTTGACCATGGCGCTCATAGTGCCCACGTAGCTGATGCACCACTTGCCGTCCGGGTCCTTGGCCCAATCGGGGATGGAATCCCAAGTGCTGGCCTTGTAGGGCTGCACCACGTCCATCTCCACGGCGGTGGGGCCGAACGCCTGGCCGACATCGCCGATGTCCTTCGTGGCGGCATCCTTCTCCGTCTCAAAGGTAGAAAGCTCCTCGGCGGAGCTCATGTCGGTGTCCTCATGGGTCAGGCCGTACTTCTCGCTCACAGCGGCCCAGCTGCCGCGCCAGTTGGCCCAGTCATCCGGCATGCCTACCGAGTTGATCTGGCCCTCCTCCTTGGCTTTTTCAAGGATGGTGTTCAGCGGCACTTCCCGCAGGTCAACGCTTTCGGCAGTAGAAGCGCCGCCGCAGGCGGTCAGGGACAGGGAGGCAGCCATCATTGTGCCGCACAGAACGGCAACGGCTTTTTTGTGGTTGTTTTTCATGGTGTTCTCCTTTGAACATTCATCTCATATTTCGTCGGAACATCTCTAACTATACGGAAATTAAGCCCCCCAAACAACCAAATCCCCGCCAAGTTTATGTAAAGCTTTGGCGGGGATGGAGATGCTTTTGTAAAAATTCGGCGCTGGTTGAGGTATGGCAAAATGATTTAAAATCTGTGTATCTGCGTTGCTTTTTGGCCCGGCGGGCGGGCTGACGGACCGCGACTGGTAAAGCAGATGTAAACGGCGGGTAACGTTTACACACAAAACAAAAGGCTCGCAGCAGCAGGACACTTTAAGTATCCTGAACTACTGCGAGCCCTTATGAGTACCAATTTACCTTGTTATAGTTATCGAAAAATGCAAACCCTTCAGCAGTTTCCCATGGCATAGGCCATATCCCAAAAGCGCAGATCGAAAAGACAGCACTTCTCAAACAGCTCGCACAGGCGATTTTCCTCCTGCGGAGAAATGGACGCCGCCAGCGCGTCGATGCGGTCGATCAGATCCTGGTTGGCTTTGCGGTATTCCTCCGAAAGATAGCCTGCAAACCAGGCACCGTAGGTCTTATTTTGCAGTGCCTGGGGATAGCGCTGAACCATCTGCTCGGCAATGTACGCATAACTCCAGGAGCAGTTCAAAAGCGCCACCAACCCGGTCAGCACATTTCCGTTCTGGGCCTCGCACAGCATATAATGACTGTAAGCACAATTGTCAATGTGCGTGTGCGCCTGGCAGATCTCCTCTTCGGTGATGCCAAGGCGCTGCATGTAGGGAATATGGGTGCGATAGGTTTCGCCGAGGGTGCTTTCGATCTCACCGCTCAAAAAGCGGATCTGTTCAAACGTATCAGCCTTTTGCAAAATCGCCGCTAAGATCTTTGTGTAATCCCGCAGGTACAGGTAATCCTGCAGCATATAATAGCGGAATTTCTCTAAAGGCAGGGTGCCGTCTGCCATCTGGGTGATAAAAGGGTGGCAAAGATACCGCGGCCAGAGCTTTTCCGCAAGGACAGCGATCTTTTGCGAGAGTTTCCCGCTTGCTTCTATCTTCATTTGCGGGCAATGATGGCAACATAGCCGCCGCTCTGGTAGCCGGGCACAGCGTCCTCGACATCCTCGTTGGTGTACATCGGGTTCTTCAGCAAAGTCTGGCAGTAGTCAAAGTCATGGAAACCGAGGTCTTTCAGCACATTGATCTTCTCCTCGGTGGAGTGCCATACACCGGCGCTGCACAGCTCCAGCGGGTAGGGCAGCTGGGGCATTACCCCGTTCAGATAAGGATGGTCAAAGGTGCCCAGATTCTTAGCCAGCAGATACATAAAGCCGAAAGCACTCTCTTTGGGCACATCCAACGAGATGAAGCGCCCGCCCGGTTTCAGAGCCTTTTTGCAGACAGCGAAAGCCTTGTGCAGATCCTCCATATAGCTGGAGCTGCCGTTGAGGTAAATCACATCGTAGGCATTTTCCTCCAGGTCGGCATCCTCGATAGCGCCGAAAGCGATGACGTTCACACCGCGCTTCTGGGCAATCGCGCCCATATCGCGGGAAGGCTCGATGCCCTCGATGCCGCTGTGATCGATCATGCTCTCAAACAGGCCGCTGCCGCAGCCCACAGAAAGCACGCGCTGGCCGGAAATATCCCCCAGTGCCCGCTGGAACAACCGCAGCTCACTCTGGAACAGGTTGTCGTTTTCTATAAACCAGGCATCATATTGGGCTGCATAGCCATCAAATTTGGGTTTCATTTTAGAAGGTTCCTTTCTTTTTTAGCGTGCCGCGCCGGATTTTTCCACCCCGAGCGCCGCCATTTTACAGGCTAAATTATAGCATAAACCCTATGCTGCCGCAATACGGGATGGTGCCTTTGCGGTGCAGATGCACGTCATAGTGCCGGACGGTGTCCGCGTTTTTGCCCGCAGGGGGCGTAAAGTCGCCGACTGCGTGTGCGATACCTACGATTTCGTACTTCATTTTGTACCCTTACTTTCTTTTTCCGGGGCGTTTTGCTTGCCCCCTGTTTTGGGAACCAACTCGGTTTTTGTTGGTGACATAAGAGTACAACTTTTACTGGTAAATCGGAAAGCCTGAAGCGCTTCCTTTTTTCATAAAAATCTGATATAATAGACAAAAACAAAGCGATGTGGAGCGTAATGTATGAAAACAGGATTGGTCTTAGAGGGCGGTGCGATGCGCGGCATGTTCACGGCAGGCGTTATGGATGTGCTGATGGAAAACGGCGTGGATTTTGATGGCGTGATCGGCGTATCGGCGGGCGCGGCGTTTGGCTGCAACTATAAGTCAAAACAGATTGGCCGTGTTATCCGCTATAATACACGCTTCTGCGCCGATAAGCGTTACGGCGGCCTTGGCTCGCTTGTCAAAACCGGCAACATTTATAATACGGATTTTTGCTATGGCACGGTGCCGCTGGAACTTGACCCCTTTGACTTCACCACCTACGATGCCAACCCGCAGGAATTTTACGTTGTCTGCACCGACATCGAAAGCGGCCAGCCAGTTTACCACAAATATCTGGGCCAAAGTGACCACGGTTTTGATTGGATTCGCGCCTCGGCTTCGATGCCGCTTGTCTCGCGCATCGTTGAAATTGAGGGCCGCAAACTGCTGGACGGCGGCATTGCCGATTCGATCCCTGTGCGGTACTTTCAGTCCATCGGCTACGACCGCAATGTGGTGGTGCTGACCCAGCCTAAAGGCTACCGCAAAGGGAAAAACAGCATTATGCCGTTGATTCGCCGCAAGTATAAACGCTATCCTAACCTGGTTACGGCGATGGAAAACCGCCCAGCCATGTATAACGAAACGTTGGACTACATTGCCCAGGAGGAAACCGCGGGCCGCCTGCTGGTCATTCGCCCTCCTCAGGCGCTGCCGGTGGACCGGGTAGAGAAGAACCCGGAGCACCTGAAAGCTGCTTACAATATCGGCCGTCAGGAGGCGGAAAAGCGCTTGGCCGAGGTGAAAGCCTATTTACTGGACTGATCTTTGCCGTGCGGCTCCTGAAAGGCAAACTGTATCGTTACATGGCGGTCGGCATCCACGGTAATACGTTTAATAAACTGCTGCAATTGCACCTTGTTTAGGGTCGTAAATTGCAGCAGTTTTTGCATTTCTTCGCATAGCGATTCTGCGTCAGCGGCAGGGGAGGGAGCATCGGCTAACGCCTGCAATCGCTGGGTCAGTTGGTCTTCTTCTTCGCGTAAATCGGATGTTATATCGCTGAATTCTTCTCTCGTCAATAGCCCGTCTGTCAGGTCTTTGTAGGCCGACAGACGGGTCTTTTTTGTTTTGTTTAGCTGGGCGGTCAGTCGGTCACGTTCGGCTTGCGCGGTGTTGCTGCCCTTGGCCATCTGCCGCAAGCGCTCCTGCGCATAGATGGGCAAATCAACTGAACCATCCGCCAGTGCCCGCAAATGATCGCAGATCTGCGCTTCCAGCCAATCCTCCCGGATGGCGTGGCTGGTGCACAGATGCTGCCCCGGCCGGCGGCTGTAGGTGTAGCAGGTCAGGTAAAAATGCTCGCCTACCTTGTGGGCAAACAATTTGCCGCCGCAATCGGCACAGTAAACCAGCCCGGTCAGCCGGTGGGCTTGCGCGTCGGGCGCGGTGTAACTGCGGGTTTCCAGCAGCTTTTGCGCCTGCAAAAAATCGGCTTTGGTCACAAGCCCCTCGTGGGTTCCCTCGACCACGATCCAATCAGTGCTGTCCAGGAACCGCGCCTTATGCACCTTGTAACTCACCATCTCGCGGGTGTGCTGGGTCACTGCGCCGTAGTAAGTGGGCAGGGTCAGAATGCGCTTTATCGTGGTGGGGGTCCACTCGCCGGTAAAGCGCCGCCCGGTCATCCCTTTGGTGCGGGCCGGGCAGGGGACTTGTTCCTGCATCAGCAGGCGGGCAATATGGGTGCGGGTCTCACCTGTCAAAAATAGTGCGTAGATACGCTGCACAACAGGTGCGGTGTCCGGGTCTGGTACCAGGTGATATTTGTCGGCTGGATCCAGCTTGTACCCGTAAGGGGCTGAGCCTAGGTACTTGCCTTGGCGCTGTAAAGTGCGCTTGGCGCGCAAAACTTTGTTGCTGCAATCCCGCGCGTAGATGTCGTTCATCAGGTTTTTGAACAGGCTTGGGTCGATGCTGCCGGTGCCGGCACGGGCACTGTCGTACCCGTCATTGACCGCTATGTACCGCACACCTAGGGCAGGAAAAGTCTTTTCCTGCAAAAGGCCCACTTCCAGGTAGTTACGTCCCAGGCGGGAAAGGTCAGTAGTGGCAAAGGTGGTGATACGCTTTTCCTGCAGTGCGGCCATCAGCGCGCGGAAGCCGGGCCGCTCAAAGTCAGTGCCGGTGTGACCATCATCCAAAAATTCGGCCACGATCTGCCAGCCTTCCCGCGCTGCCCACTGGTGCAGATAGCTGCGCTGGTTGCCGATGGAGTTGCT
>ERZ1034976.244-NODE-244-length-51441-cov-42.363192_pt1 | contig 51441 bp, 51 predicted proteins | sample MGYA00520623_ERZ1034976 | MGnify/ENA primary metagenome ERZ1034976 (study PRJEB33766, sample SAMN09781774) | gut metagenome | biome: gut microbiome | host: Homo sapiens | place: Madagascar | study: EMG produced TPA metagenomics assembly of the PRJNA485056 data... | reverse complement strand
AGAAGGGCTATGCCCGCAAATGCAAAACCCCCGGCTACGCCGGGGGATATTTATTATTCATCTTTGGAAGAAAATAAAAAGGAGCCCCCTTAGGGGCCCCTTTTTTAACGGGGGTTATAATCGGCGGGCGGGGGAACTTTGCCCACGATAATTTTAATGTGTTTGGTGGTATTTTTGATAATGACTTTACGCAAACACCACAGCGCCCAAATGTTGGGTACGGTCATCATGGTCATAGTAAAAATAACCAAAGACCACATAAAGCGCGTGGAATTGTTGGCCTCTGCCGTGCGCATTAAGGAATCGGCAATCGTAAAATCCCAAGTGAACGAGGTACCAATACCGCCGCCCACGGCTACCAAAATAATAAATAAAATGCGGCAGTATTTAATTAATTTTTCGCCTTTTAAGAATTGGAGCGCCTTTTCCGTATAATAGCCCCAGCCGATAATGGTGGTGAACGAAAAAATCACCAAGGAAAAAATCAAAATCGGCGTTCCAATATACGGAACCGTCTTAAACGCGCTGTTGCACAAGTTGGCGGCGTAAACATTGGGGTTGGCCCAATCCCCGGCCAGCACAATAACGGTGCCCGTCATCATACAAATAAAAATGGCCCAAAATACGGACGTGGCCGACACAATAGCCATTTGGGTAGCACTGCGCGTTTTAGCGGCGGCCGCCGCCATGGAGGCAGAGCCCAGGCCGGCCTCGGTGGCCAGTACCGCGCGGGTGACCCCGGCACTGAGGGCGGGAATCATGGCCTTAAAAAGGGCTAAAATGCCCACGCCCACCGCGCCGCCTGCCACGGCCTTGCCGGTAAAGGCACTTTTTAATACCAGGATAATAGCATCCGGAATTTTGGCAAAATTCATACAAATAACCACAATGGCTAGCAGTAAATACATGCCGCCCATAATGGGTACCAGCCATTCGGAATACGCCGCAATGCGTCTAACCCCGCCGATAATTACAACCGCGGTGGCTAGGGCTACCAAAATGCCCATATACCAGGGGTTTAGGTTGTAGCCCTCGCGCAACGCATCCGCAATAGAGTTAGATTGCAACGCACTGCCGGCCGTCAGCCCCATGAGCAGGGTTCCCACGGCAAAAATAACGGCTAACCACTTTAATTTAAGCACGCGGGATAAGTAGTACATCGGGCCGCCGACGTATTCCCCATGCGGCAGTTTTACGCGGTATTTGAAAGATACCAAACATTCGCAATATTTAATGGCAAAATTAAAAAATCCGGCCACTACCATCCAAAATAATGCCCCGGGGCCGCCCTCGGAAATGGCGGTCGTCACGCCGATAATACTGCCTGTGCCCACGGTGGCGCCAATCATTACGGCCAGGGAGCCGAAACTGCTTACCATGCCTTCCGAATCTACCTTTTTGACGGATAGTTTCATGGCTCTCCAGGTGTATTTTTGCAAAAAGTTCAGGCGGAACGTAAAATAAATACCCAAGCCCAGCAAAATAATTACCATCGGCGGGCCCCAAACCAGCGTATTAAACGCGTTCATAATATCATACGCGCTATGCACGGAGGGGGCCGTAAAAAATGCTGTAATACTGTTTAACAGCCCTGTAATGCTTTCCATTTTCTCTCCTATATAAATAAACAATAACTTAATTATTTTATCAAAAAAATGTTTATTTGGTTTTAATTTTCCGGTTTTATGTTAAAATATAAATTTGCCGATAAAAAGCTGTTCAAATTTGCCACAATATGATATATAATTTAGAAAGACGGATTTTTATAAAGCAGGTTCTAAAGGAGATTGGGTTATGAAAAAACTTTTGTTGTTTGTCGCCGCAGTATTGGTCGTGGCGGGGTGTTCTTCTGCCAATAGAAAGGATGACGGGTCTGATGTGTCTTTACGCAAGGATGCCGCCAAATATCAAATTATTGACCAAGAGTTTGATAATGTTTTAGCGCCGGACGGCGATTATGACGTGGTGCCCCCGTATGAAGAACAAATTTCGTCTTCTTCCTACCTGCAAAGTGTAAAAGGCTCCAAAAAGCCCGCCAAAAAGACGGTCACCAAAACCAGCCGCACCGTAGTAAGCCAAGACGGCAAAACCATTACTACCGTCAACAAGACGGAAGTGCAAGCGGGCGATTCCGAGCCGGTGCCGCCGTCCCCGGTGGGCGAACAGGCCAACTAATCATGCCAAACGCTTTTACGCAAGAACAAATTACACAAGAAGCCCATAGATTATATGGGCTTCTTGGTTCTGTATCCAAAACCAAAGCCGCCCGCTGGACGCTGGACGATTGCCGGGCGGCCGCCCCGCTTACGCTGGAAATCAACCGTTTGAAAAAGGAAAAAAATGCCGTTATTTTGGCCCATTCTTATACCGGGCCGGATTTGGTGTACGGCGTGGCGGATTTCCGCGGGGATTCTTACGAATTAAGCCTTAAAGCGCGCGAAGTTTCCGCCGACGTAATTATTTTTGCCGGGGTGTGGTTTATGGCGGAGACAGCCAAAATTATCAACCCGCAAAAACAGGTTTTTATCCCTGCCGGGCGGGCCGGTTGCACGCTGGCGGACTCCATGACCGGGGCGGATTTAATGCGCCTGAAAGCCAAACATCCCGGGGTGCCGGTGCTTTGCTATATTAACAGCTCGGCCGACGTAAAAGCCCAGTGCGATGCGTGTGTCACGTCCGGCAACGTGTTTGATATTGCCCAAAAACTGCCGGGAAAAGAATTAATTTTTGTGCCGGATATGCTGATGGCCCAAAATTTGGAGGCCGAGTTAAAACGCCGCGGCACCCCCAAAAAAATTATTTCCTCGGGCGGCTCTTGCTGTGTGCATGACAAATACCGCCCGGAACATGTTAAAAAATTGCGGTCAGATTACCCCGGTATTAGCGTGGTGGCGCACCCGGAATGCCCCATAGAAGTTTGTGAATTGTGCGATTATGTAGGCAGTACCAAAGGCATGGCCGCCTATGTGGCGCGCACGCAAGCGCCTGTTTACGGTATGCTTACGGAGTTCGGCCTGGTAAACCGTATGGAAGCCGAACACCCGGACAAAAAATTTATTTGGCCCTTTGGCGTTTGCTCGTATATGAAGCGCAACACGTTGGCCAACACCTTGCAGGCCCTGGCGGACCCGCTCCCCGCGCAAACGGTAAGCGTGGACGAACAAACCGCCGCCGCGGCCCGCAAAGCCATAGAAAAAATGTTTGAATTAGCCCAATGATTAGCGATAAAATTATTTTACTGGCCCTGGAAGAAGACCTGGGGCTCGGGGATATTACCTCCGATACTATTTTCCCGCCTGCCGCGCAGGCCAAGGCCGTCATCCGCGCCAAAGAAGATTTGGTGCTTTGCGGCTTGCCGGTGGCCCGCCAAGTGTTTGAACTGGTGGACCCGTCCGTCACGTTTACCCCGCTTAAACAAGAGGGGGATAATGTGAAAAAAGGCGAAGAAGTGCTAGCGCTTAGCGGGCCGGTGCTTTCCATATTAAAAGCGGAGCGCACGGCGCTTAACTTTATGCAGCGTATGTCCGGCATTGCTTCGGCCAGCCGCGCGTATGCGCAAGTGGGCGCCAAATACGGCGTAATGATTGTGGATACCCGCAAAACACAGCCCGGTATGCGCCGGTTGGATAAATACGCCGTGCGTATCGGCGGGGCGCGCAACCACCGTATGACGCTGGCGGACAGCGTGATGATTAAAGACAACCATATTGCGGCGGCAGGCTCCATTACCAAAGCGGTAGCCAAAATTAAAGCGGCTATCGGCCACACGCCTAAAGTAGAGGTAGAGGCGGAAACGCCCGAACAGGTGCAGGAAGCCGTAAACGCGGGGGCGGATATTATTATGTTTGATAATATGACCCCGGCCCAGGTGGCCCAGTGTAAAAAGTTGGTCAACGGCCGCGCCATTATAGAAGTTTCGGGCGGTATTACGCTGGAAAATTTGGAAGCCTACTGCCAAGCCGGGCCTGATGTTATTTCTTCCGGCGCGCTGACGCACTCCGTCCCGGCGAAAGATTTAAGCCTAAAAATTGTACAATATATATGTTAAGCGATTTATAATTATGGGAGTTTTTGCATGAATTACAACGAGTTGTTTTCCCAAGTGGTGCAGCGCTCCAAAGCGTCCGCCATTAGAGAACTTTTGAAAGTGATAGCCCGCCCGGATATTATTTCCTTTGCCGGGGGATTGCCGGACCCGGAATTATTCCCTACCAAGGATGTTTCGGCCATTATGCAGGATGTATTGGAAAAATCCCCCAAGGCGGCCTTGCAATATGGCACCACGGAGGGTTTTTTAGCTTTGCGCCAGGAATTAGTAAAACTGCTTAAAGAAACCGAGGGTATTACCGCCACGCCGGACCAATTAGTGATGGTGTCGGCCTCCCAGCAGGCGCTGGATATGACGGCCCGCCTGTTTGTAAACCCGGGGGACCCCATTATTACCGCGTGCCCCACTTATTTGGGCGCGTTGCAGGCGTTCCATGTGGCGGGGGCGCATATTATCGGCGCCGCCAGTGATGATTACGGCATTTTGGCCGAAGATTTAGAAGCCAAGCTGGCCCGGTTGAAAGCGGCGGGCAAAACGTGCAAATTTATCTATTTGGTGCCGGATTTCCAAAACCCGACGGGCACGACTATCCCGGAAGAACGCCGCGTAAAAATTTTGGAAATTGCCAAAAAATACCATACGTTTATTTTGGAAGACTCCCCGTACCGCCAAGTGCGTTTTGAGGGGGAATCTCCGCGTACTTTTTACGCGTTGGATAACGGCCAAGGCAACGTAATTACCATGTTTACGTTTTCCAAAGTGTTTGTGCCGGGGTTCCGCCTGGGCTTTATCGTCGGGCCGGAAGATGTTATCCGCAAGTATGTTATTTTGAAACAAGCCATGGATTTGTGTACCTCTCCCATTTTGCAGTTGGCCACTTACGAGTATCTGCGCAGAGGGCTGCTCATGGAACACATCAAAAAAATTATTGCCTCTTACCGGGAAAAACGCGATTTAATGCTTAAAACTTTGGCGGAATATATGCCCAAAGAGGTAAGTTGGACCCGCCCGGAAGGGGGGCTTTTCCTGTGGCTTACACTGCCTAAACACGTCAACGCGACGGAGCTTTTGCCTAAAGCGATTGAAAACAAAGTGGCGTATGTGGCCGGAGTGGATTTTTACCCGGATGCCAACGTGTTTAACGATATGCGCTTAAACTTTTCTTATCCGACAAAAGAACAAATGGTAGAAGGGTTGAAACGCTTGGCCCAAACGATTAAAGAATGTTTATAGAACAGTGCCCCGGTGACGGGGCACTCTCTTTTTATGGGTCTATTGGGTACAGGCGGCATAGGCCCAAAGGCCCTTTTTTTTAGGTAGCATTTTTGCCAAAATAAAATAGGAGTGTGTACGAGGTAAATAATGAAAAAACTATTTGTTGTGGGTTTAATACTGGCCATTTCATCTTCGGCTGTGTGGGCGCAAGGCCGCGTGGCCCCGGTGCTTAAACAGTTAGCTAAATCTTCCGTACAAAAAAACGGGCGCAGGGCCGCACGCTTGGAGCCGCTTTCCAATGCCCGTATAGAGGCACTGGCCCGGCGCGGTAAAGAAAAAATGATTATCAAACGCGCGCTGGCGGTAGCGGCGGAGCGGAATTATCCTATTTCTTATATTTTGCGTGACGGGGAAGTAAACGACGCTCTACTGGCCAAAGCGTGGACTAGTTCCAGCCGGATTATGGCCCGCTGGGAAACCCAAAACACGCTGGGGCTTAATGCGTGGTTAATGGTGTTTGTGAGCAAGGTGCAAAAAGCCTTGTGCAAAACGGACCCCAAAATCTTAAAACTAATGCGTACAGAGCTTAAAACGGCGCAGGCGCAGGCGGAAGAAATGTTCCGCTCCAAACACGTTTATTTAATGACTACTCCGCTTACGGTGTGGCAAATGGAAGAAATGCCGGAATACCGCGCTTTACTGGCGGAAGCGGTGGCTCAGCGCTTAACGGATAAAGTGTTGCCTAAATTTAATTCCACGGCGCGGGTGACTATTCTTAAAATTTTAATGCAGGGCGTGTTTGACGGCTCCATAAAGCCGGTGGAACTGAATATGGCTATTTTGGAAAAAGACGTTCACGCCGGGTTGCGCTTTCTCGGCCCGCGTATGAAAAAGGTGGAGGGCTACGGCGTGATAAAAGAGCGCCTGAATATGTGCGCCCAACGCGCGGCGGAAATTGCCGCCAATAACAACATCCGCACCCTGGAAGAAATCCGCAGTTTAATGCTAAAAGAAATGGAATATTTTGACAAGCATTGGGCCCCGGGTTTGGCGGTACAGGAAGATTGGCAAAAGTTAATCCACTTTTACCGGGATAATAAAACTGCCTTGAAAATATATCCGCAAGATATTTTCTTAAAATAATAAAAAAGTAAAAATACTTAAAAAACAAACAAAACAGCCTGCCGTTTTTAGAAGGGGGTTGTTTTGTTTTTTTTTTTTGATAAATTTTGTTTATAAACAAAATTTAGCAAAAAGAGAGTATTTTATGAAAAACAGGAATTTGCAGTATTTTTGGCGCAAGAAACAGGGGTTTACCTTAATTGAGTTATTGGTAGTTGTGCTAATCATTGGGGTATTGGCGGCTATGGCGTTGCCGCAGTACCGCGTGGCGGTGGGCATGAGCCGCGCCTCCACCATGTACGCCTTTATGCGCGGGGTGGACCAGGCCCAACAGGCTTTTTATATGGCCAATAACCGCTATGCCACTACTTTTGATGCGTTAAGCGTGGGGATTCCGCCCGGTTTTACCAAAGCCGACGAAAAAACTATTACAAAAGGGCGAATGAGGTGTTGGATTATGACAGAACACGGAAACGCAGAAATTTCTATTAAGTGTACGGAGGGAATAACCGGGGTGGTGTTGGAAAAATACCACAATCAAAATTATTATATGTGCTGGGCTAGTACAAATAATGAATTAAACAAACAAATTTGCCGCAGTTTATCCGGACGAGATGAACGTAGCGGTATTTCTTCCGACCAAGCCGAATGGTATAAGATAAACTAGGGCTTTATTGGCGTTTGCACGCATAAAAATACCCCATGGCGCGTTTTTTGCGTGATGGGGTATTTCTTTATGGGGCAGGTTGTTGGTTAATCAAATAAAAACACTTTTAGAATATAACCCGCGGCCGAAATCAGCCCCGCCGCCGGAATGGTAATAAACCAGGCCCACACAATGCGGTTGGCCACGCTCCAACGCACGCAGGAAAGGCGGCGCAGAGAGCCAATGCCCACAATCGCCCCGGTAATGGTGTGCGTGGTGCTAACCGGCACCCCTAATACAGAGGCAATAAACAGGGAGATAGAGGAGGCCGATTCCGCACAGAACCCGTCCACCGGGCGCAGGCGCGTGATTTTTTGGCCCATGGTTTTAACAATTTTCCACCCGCCGGAAAGCGTGCCCATCGCAATAGCCCCTTGGCAGAGCAACACAACGGAAAGCGGCACAATAAACTGGCCTTGCGCGGCAAGTTCCATTTCGTGGTGGGTAAGCAGAAAATCACGGATAGGGCCTACTTCACTGCCGGTTAAACCGCCCAGCAAAAGCATGCTGATAATACCCATGGTTTTTTGGGCGTCGTTGCCGCCGTGGCCCAACGAATACGCCGCGGCGGAAAATAACTGCCCTTTGCGGAAGAAATGGTCCACCTTATACGGGTTGAAAGAGCGGCACAAGTTAAATACCAGTATGCCAATCAGCATACTTAACAAGAGCCCGAGCAGGGGGGATAAAAAGATAAACAGTACGGTTTTTAATATCCCGCCCATCACCAGCGCACTAAAGCCGCCTTTTACCAACCCGGCCCCGATTAAGCCGCCAATCAGCGCGTGGGAGGAGCTGGACGGCAACCCCCACCACCAAGTAATTAGGTTCCACCCGCAGGCCCCTACCAATGCGGCAAAAACCAAGTTGGCGTCCACCAAGTGGATGTCCACAATGCCGCTGCCAATGGTTTTGGCAACCCCGGTGTGAAATATTAAAAACGCCACAAAGTTGAAAAACGCCGCCCAAGCCACCGCCACTTTGGGGGATAATACCCGCGTGGAAACTACGGTAGCAACGGAGTTTGCCGCGTCGTGGAAGCCGTTTAGATAGTCAAAAAATAACGCCAGAATGATTAAAAATAATATCCAAGCCATAAAGGGCCTCTAGTTATTTTTTACCAAAATGGATTCCACCAAGTTTGCCACATATTCGCAAAAATCGGTGACGGTTTCGGCTTCTTCAAACAACTCTTTTTGTTTGATAACCATAATGGGGTCTTTTTCGTTTTCAAATAACCAGGAAATCGCCTCGTCGCGCAATACGTCGCCCTCGTTTTCCAGGCGGTTAATTTCCACGCATTGGAACAGGGTTTCTTTCATATTTTTATTACTGCGCAAGCTGGCCAGTGCCTTTTGCATGGCTTTGGTGCTTTGGGCAATAGTGTTGGCCAGTTTTTGGCTGTATTCGGTCGGTTTGGTAATTTTATACAGTTGAAAGCGGTTTGTAATTAAATAAATGCCGTCTATAATATCGTCTAAACGGTTTGCCAGGGCCAAAATGTCTTCCCTATCAAACGGGGTGATGAAAGTTTCGTTTAGGGTGTTAATGATGTTGTGGGTCAGTTCGTCGCCGTAGTGTTCCAGCTCGTGCATGGCGCGCACGTTTTCGGGCGTAAAGGCGGCTTCGTCCGTCAGTTTTTTATAAAATTCAGCCGCTTTTACAAGGTTTTCGGCCTGTTTGTCAAACAAATCAAAGAACTTTACTTCTTTGGGCATGAACATATTTTTATTACTCCGTTGGGTACTCTTATTACTTGCGCCCACACCAAAAACGCTTGCGGGCGGAATTACAACTTTATAAAAAAGCTCCCGTTGCCACAGGCAAGCGGGAGCTGGTAAATTAACGCGCGGCGGTGTTTTTTAACTCTTCCGGCAAGTTTACGGCGGCTTTTAACAGGAAAGGTCTTTTCTTTACTTCCTCAATAAAAGCGGCGTCGCGCAGTTTGTTGCGGTAGTCTTTCTCTTGAAAGATATAACGGAACTTGGTGTAATCTTCGTAAGTGCCGGCTTTTAAGGCTACAATATCCTGCACGCCTACAATTTCCTCATCCGTGGGGATTACAAAAATCTTTACCTTGGAGTTATCCGCCGAAATGCGGCATTCGGCCTTGTTGGTGTCGGCGCAGTTGTTGCGTTCTTCGTCCAATACAATGCCAAAGTTTTCAAGGCCCTGCAAAATCATTTCGCGTATGTTGGTGGCGCGTTCACCCACGCCCGCCGTAAATACAATCGCGTCCAAACGGCCCAACGCCGCCATATACGCCCCAATGTATTTTTTAACGCGGTAGGTTTCCACCTCTAACGCCAGTTTGCAAAGCTCGTCGCCTTCCGCGGCGCCTTTGCGCACGTCACGCTGGTCGGCAAAGCGGTCCCCGGTCAGGGCATACATACCGCTTTTTTTGTTCAAAATGGTGTACATTTCTTCCGGCGCCATATTCAGCTTTTTCATCATGTGGAAGCAAATAGACGGGTCCATATCGCCGGAGCGGGTGCCCATTACTAAACCCTCTAACGGGGTGAGCCCCATACTGGTATCCAGGCATTTGCCGTTTTTAACGGCGGTCACGCTGGCACCCGCGCCAATGTGGCAAACAATGGTGTTTACTTCGTCTACATTTTTGCCCAAAAGCACAGCTGCCCGGCGGGACGTGTATAAAACGGAAGACCCGTGAAAGCCATAGCGGCGGATTTGGTAATCCGTATACCATTTGCGCGGCAAGGCATACATATAAGAAGATGCCGGCATGGTTTGGTGGAAAGCGGTATCCATCACGCAAACGTGGGTCACGTTGGGCATTAACGCGCGGGCGGCTTCAATACCCATAATGTGGGCCGGGTTGTGCAAGGGGGCCAAATCGGCAATGTTTTTTAATTCGGCCACTACGCTGTCGTCCACAATTACGGATTTGGAAAATTTACCGCCATGTACAATGCGGTGCCCCACGGCGGAAATAACGCTTACGTTTTCAATAACGCCGTGTTCTTTATCGGTTAGAGTTTCAATAACCAGGTTGATAGCGTCTTTATGGTCTTTGCAATTTCTTTGGAGTTCAAATTTAGGAAATCCGGTACGGTCTTGGGATATAAAGGAACCTTCAATGCCAATGCGTTCTACCGCGCCGGCGCAGAGGCTTACTTTTTTGTCCCAATCGTACACGCTGTACTTAACGGAGGAACTGCCGCAGTTTAAGAAAAGAATAATCATTTTTTGTATGTCCTTGAATTTTGTTGCGCCATAAAAGCGCGTGAGTATTGGTTTTACTTCCCCTATATTCTAGCAAAAAAAGGGGGAATGTGTTGTCATTTCCGTATGGTTATGATAGTATTGTATTAAGAAAGTTTATTACTAGGTAAATTTGCAAGTAAAAAGTGTATAAAAGAGAGGTCTTTTTATGTATAAATTTTTAATGCTTGCGGCGGGGCTTTTGTTGCCTGCTTTGCAAGCGGCGGGCGCCCCCCAACCGGGCGTGTGCGAAGGCGGGGCCATTGCCCGGTGTTCCATAGAATATTATAACGACGGCAGCCGCGCGGAATTTTACCAAAATGCGGAGGGGGCCGGCCGGGTGGAATGGCGTTTTACCGGGCAGGACCAAAAATTAACCAATATCTTTTTTTATCCGGGCAAAGGCGTGACGACGGAGCTGGAATTGGACCCGGTTTCATCCGTTCCGCAAGCCTCTTTAACGTATACAACCGGGGGAAAATTGCTTTCGTGGCGTAAATTAAACAGTGCCACCAATACTTGGGAAGACGTACCCCTGGCTAATTCCACCCACACGTTAGAGCGCTTTGTGGACCCGGGCCGCCGTTTACTGCGCCGGGAAGATTGCTCCCGCCGGGATATTGCGCGCTGTACGCTTACGCGCAATGCGGACGGTTCGTCTACGGAGCGGCTGTTCTTCCCCAACGGCAAATTATGGGAAGAAAACACCTATAAAACGTCTAACCGCCTGGATTTTGAGTTTGCTTCTTTTGACTTTTGGGGCCGCGAAACCATGCGCAAAATATACGACCGCGCCAGCGGCAACTTGCAAACGGCCTTTTGGTTTAACGAAGACACCAACCAAACCACCCGCTATATTTATGACTTAAAAACAGGTAAGGAAACTTCCACCGTGATTTATGATGCTTCGCGCCGCGTGCGCCGTTGGGAAGAAAACGGCCCCGACGGCCTGGTTAGTAAATCCGTCGTGTTTGCGGAAAACGGCTTTCCGGTTTCCCGGCAACATTTTGAATTTTCCCGGCTTACGCAAGCCATTACTTTTTACCCCAATGCTCAGCCGAAAGAACGCCTGACATACAGCCCCGCGCGCGAAATCCAAACCCGCGAAACGTATGACGAGCAAGGGCACCTGGTGCGGGTGGAGTGCCTTGCCGGCCCGTGCAAAAACCCGGGGTATACCGTGTACCCGGTGGAAAAATCCCGCACGGTGTGCGAGGCCCAGCCGACCGAGCCGCAGTGCCGGCCTAAACCTTAACGGGCCGAATTTTACCGCCTGATTTGACCCGGCTTTATGCCGGGTTTTTTGTGTGTTTGAGCGGTTTTTCCCATAAAAAAGGCGGCCCTTTTTACGGGGCCGCCTTTGTGCCGACTAAGGCTTAATATACTTTTTTAAGGGTTAGTACGCCGTCTTCAAAGAACCATTCTTCAATCAGGTCGCCTGTTTCGCTGAATTTTTTGGTCACGCCGTGCGGTTTTCCGTCTTTGTGGGGGGAAATCAGCGCAATCGTTCCGTTGGGGTGATACACAATTTTATCGCCGATAATCTTGTCGTTTTTATAGGAACATTCGGAGCGCAAATCTCCGTCTTGCGTGTAAATTTTGCTCACGCCGTTTAAGTAGCCTTTTTGGTATTCGGCCACTTCCAAAATTTTACCGGTGGGATAGTATTTAATTTGTTTTCCGTCTTGCACGTCATTAACGTAGGAAAATTCTTTATACAACTTGCCCGTCGGGTTGAAAACGCGCGCTTTGCCTTGCAACATACCTTTTTCGTAAAATTTTTCAATATTTACTTTGCCGTTTTCATAATAAATTTTGCATTTGCCGTCGCGTTCCCCATTTTTGAAACCACATTCAAAATAGAGTTTGCCGTTTTCAAAAAATTCTTTTACGGTGCCGTCGGGCATAGTGCCTTCGTGCTTTTGAATATCCAAGTTTTTATCCAAGGTTTCACGGTATACTTCTTTACCGTCAATGGAATAAGTACGGATAAACCCAACGTGCAACGGGTCGTTAATGCTGCTTGTTTTTCTTACAATATCAACCATATTAAGCCTCCACCAGTTTTTGAGCCGCCGCAAAGCCGCTGCTCCACGCAAAATGTAAATTAAATCCTCCGCTTCTGCCGTCAACATCCAGCAGTTCGCCGGTAATAAATAAGCCCGCGCATTTAAGGGACTCAAAAGTATTATAGTTTATTTCGCGGCAGTTTACACCCCCGGTTGCGGCCATGGCTTCCGTCCACGGGCGCGCCGCGCATACGGTAAAAGCCCACCCCGTCAGCGTTTTCAGCACATTATTCCAGGTGTTCGGGGTCCATTCTTTTACGGGAATGTTCTTTTTAATGCCGGCAAAATCTATCAGTAAATTGGCGATGTTTTCGTGCAGGAGCCCCGCAAAAAAATCTTTGGCTTTGCGGTGCCCAAATTTTTCCCGGCGGGCCTGCATAAATGCCGCAAAATCCGTTCGCCCGGGGAAAAAGTTTAACTCCACGCTTACATTACCCTGGGGCAAACGGCGGGTAATGGCGGCGCTGATGTTAATGGCGGCCGGGCCGCTGAGGCCGTAATTGGTAAACAGCACTTCCCCTTGGCTTTGGGCCAGTATTTCCTGCCTGGCGCGGGCAGTTAGCGCCACTTGCGCGCGCAAGCCTTGCAAGCGGGATATGGCTTTTTCTTTCACCGTCAGCGCGCATAAGGCGGGCGCGGGGGAAATAATGCTGTGCCCCAAACTTTTTGCCAACGCATAGCCGCTCTGCGTGCCGGTAAGCTGCGGGAACGCGCATGAGCCGCACGCCAGCACCAAGTTCCGAGCCTGAAAATGCCCCCCTTGTTGGGTTTGTACGGTAAAAGTTTTGCCGCGTTTGATTTTAACCACTTCTTGCCCGGTTTTCAGTTCGGCGCCATTTTCCAACGCGGCCAATTTTAAGGGCTCCAAAACGGCGGTGGCTTTGCCGGTAGCCGGGAAAAACCGCCCGTTATCTTCCTCCACCAATAAAACGCCTAAATCTTCAAAATATTTTTTGCAGGCGGCAAACGGAAAGTGTTTTAAGGCGCTTTCTATCAGTTCCAGCGGGGCGTGGTAAAAATCGGGCGATACTCGGGCATTGGTTAAGTTGCAACGTCCGTTTCCGCTGGCTAAAATTTTGCGGCCGGGCAAAGGGTCTTTTTCCAAAATGAGTACACTTTTGCGGGCGCGCGCACATTCCAGCGCACACAACAGGCCGCTGGCTCCGGCGCCGATAATCAGCACGTCATAAATAGGCAAATCGTTCATATTAAATACAGTGTAGCAAAAATGCGCGCTCTTGACACTCCCGCCCATAAGTATATACTATAAAAGAGTATATTTTTAGGAGATTTTATGCGTTTAACCACTTATTTTTTTACTTTTTTAACGGGTTGTCTGCTCCCGGTTTCTGCCGCGGCATTTACCGTGGGTGAGATGGCCCGCCCTACTTTCAGCACGGCCCCGGCGGGGAATGTCCGCCCGACCACCGCGGCTACGGGCGCAAGCCGCCCGACTACCGCCGCAACCGGCAACACCCGCCCCACCACCCAGCCGGGCAACAGCGGCAACCGTTTTACTCCGGAAACGGGAGAAACCCACCCCACCACTCCGGCCGGATTAAGCGCCCAGCGTTTTACGCCGTCTACCGGCCCGGTTCGCCCGGGGTTAGATGCGGCCGGCGGGCGCGCGGAAGCGTTCAGTTTGGCTCCGCGCCCGACTAAGGGGGCCTCTAAACAGGAAGTGACGGTCAAGCAAGCCGCCCCGGCGGCCAACCCCGGCTTAAAAGCCGCCAAATTGGGCGGCGGTGCCGGCGGTATGGGGGGAATGACGGCCCAACAGCAAAAAGAGCGCGACAGAGCGGCGGCCAATTCGGATGCGGCCGAAAAACTGGCCGGAGCCAAAAACTATAAGGCTACGGAAGAAAAAGCTATGTCTAATATCAAAGGTATTTTGGACGCGGTAAACGGCAAGAACAGCAAAATTAACGAAAAAGCCTCCTCGGCGCGCAAACACCGTTAGGAAAACCGCTCCGGCATTTTGAACAAAAGCCTGCTTAAAAAGCAGGCTTTTTTATGGGGGGAAGAAACCGCGTGTTGTGTTTGGCCGCCCGTTTTCCGGGCCGTGTTTTCAGACGGTGCGTGCGGCCAGGTCGGGGGCGGGGCTTAATCCAGCAACGCTTTCAGCAAGGCTACAATATGCGGGGAAATCAGGGCGGTCAGCAGGGCCATAATAATTAGGGCCAGGGTGCTTAAAACCGTTTGTTTGTCGCGGTGTTTTTCCGCGCATTTGCTGGTGCCTAATACATGGCTGGTGGCCCCGATGGAAATGCCGATAGCCGCGTGGCTGTGAATGTGCAAAAACTTAAAAATGCTGTGCGCCGTCAGCCCGCCCAACAGCCCGGTTAAGCACACTAAACAGGCGGTCAGTTCCGGTATGCCGCCCAACTCTTTGGAAATTTCCACTGCGGCGGGAGTCGTCACGGATTTGGGCAACATGGAAAATATAACCGACTCCTGGGCGTGAAAGCATCTGCCCAATACATAAGTAAGCGCAACGGTACACACGCACGAAAATAATAACCCGCCGAATACCGCGCGTTTATTGCGTTTCAATACGCCCAAATTTTGGCTCAGCGGCCACGCAAAAGCCAGCGTAGCCGGGCCTAATGCCCAGGTAATCCAGTGGGCGGAAGCGTTGTAATCCTCGTAAGAAACGCGCAAGAGCAACAACCCGCCAATCAGTAATGCGGAGGCGGAAAGCAAAACCGGCAACTTGCCCCACACCGGCACGCGGGCCGTTTTGCGGCAGAAAATATAAATCAGTAGTGTAGCCACTAAACCCCACATATCAGTTGCGCCGCCCCTTTTTAAGGTTCCGCCACTTAATCAGTTTAATCGTGTTTTCAATCAGCAGGGCGGTTAAAATCATACTTACAAAAGTCCCCACGAATATAGCCGCTAAAATAGGGGTTAAATTGTGGTAAATGGTGCCCGCATACGCCATAATGCCCACCGTCAGCGGGATAAATAAAAGGGTCATGTGCTTGAGGAGCAACTCGCAAATATCTTGCACTAAAACCTGGGGGAAAAACGGCAATTTAAGTAGCAGGCAAAGCAAAATAACGCCTAACAGCGGGGCGGGGAAGTGAATACCGCTCACGCGGACTATCCACACGGATAAAGCAAAGATAAGCACTAAGAATACGCCGCCTAAAAGCAAGCGCAAAAAATAGGTAATTTTGGGTTTCATGGTGTTTTTTCCAACAAAAAACCCCGGTAAACGGGGTTCTGTGCGGTTCAAACTGTTTACTTTACTTATATTTTACAAAATATAAGCGGGGGCCGGCAAAACAAAAATTAGCTTTTTAAGCGTGCAGAGGGGGGTAAATTTTATACAATAACAATATGGCAAACTTGCACGAAGAAAGCGCGGTTTCTTTCCTGCCTTGCCGCACCTGGGTTATTACGGGCGGGGCGGGGTTTATCGGGTCCCACTTGGCAAAAGCATTAGTGGCCCGGGGCAAAGCGCCAAATCCCCTTATGCGGCGGATATTTCCAAAATCCGGGCTTTGGGGTTTGAGCCGAAAGTATCTTTACAGGACGCGCTGGCGGAAATGTGGGCCCAGCTTAAAAATCAGGCGGAGTGAAAAACTAAATTTGCCCTTCTTTGGTTTGCGCGCTTACCTTGCCGTTTTCTTACTTATCGGAAACTTTCTTATTCCTCATCAGGCTAAAATAAAAAACCCCGGGTCTTATAAAACCCGGGGCTTTTTATGGTTGTTATTGCCAAATTTATTTTACAGGGCTCCCACAAAGTCCGCCAGTTTTTTGCCGTCGGTCGTGCCGTCGTTTGCAACGTTCGTGCGCGGGCTGGAGCCGTCACTGGCCGGGATTACCTGGGTCCAGCTGACAATGCAGGTGGTGGCCGCGCCGTCGCGGCGGCAGACGTTTACCTGGCAGCCGGTGGCTATGGTAAACGTAAAGTTTTTGGTGGAAAAAACGGTTCCGTCAGCGTTCCAAGTTCCGCCTTGCAAATCGGCATCAATACCGGTTTTTTCTGTGGGGCAACTGTCCGTGTGCATTTGTTTGTAGCGTTGCATAGAGTCCGTAATGGCTTTGGCGGTAATAAAACCTTCCGTCAGGCGGGCCTTTTCAACCGAAATGGTATACTGCGGCAAGGCCACGGCAGACAAAATGCCGATAATTAACACAACTACTAATAATTCTATAAGGGTAAAACCCCGGTTATTGGTCATGGTAAATCTCCTTAATAAAAATCCTTACACTGTATAGTATAATAAAAACCGCACGCAAGGCAAGCAAAAACTTGACAATCATAAAAAAAAATATAATAATATATGAACAAATGTTCATATATTGGAGATTGAAATGAAAAAAGAACTTTCAACCACATCCCGGGAGGGGAGCGTACAGGCCGCCCGCCACTTGCAAGCGGCCGAGGACTTAAAAAAACACGCCCCGGACGAAGAAGAACTCTACGAACTGGCCGATTTATTTAAGGCATTTTCGGATTCGTCCCGCATTAAAATTTTATGGGCGTTAAGCACGGCCGATTTTTGCGTTTGCCATCTGGCCGCCGCCTTGGGCATGACGCAGTCTGCCGTATCGCACCAGTTGCGGTTATTAAAGCAGGGGCGGCTGGTAAAAAGCCGCCGGGAAGGCCAAAGCATTGTGTATTCTTTGGCGGATGAGCATGTAAAAAAGGTATTCGGCCTGGGGCTGGAACATGTGAGGGAAAAATGACACATACTTGCTGTGCTTGTACCGGGTGCGCCTGCCACGCACACCATGGGGAAGAAAAAACTTTTTGGGCCGCTTATCGCTGGCTTGCGGCCGCGGCCGCCCTTTTTATAGCGGCGCTTTTTATGGGGAAGTGGCCCTGGGTGCAGTTGGCGTTTTGTGTGGTTTCGTGGGGAATCGCCGGGTGGGAAGTGGTTTTTCATGCCTTGCGCGGCCTTATTAAAGGGGATTTTTTAGACGAAAACTTTTTAATGACGTTAGCCACCGTGGGGGCATTTTGTTTGGGGGAATACCCGGAAGCCGCCGCCGTCATGCTTTTTTATCAAATCGGCGAGGCGTTCCAGGAGCGCGCCGCCGGCAATTCCCGCCGCTCTATCCGGGCTTTATTGGCGTTGCGCCCGGCCTTTGCGCGGGTGTGGCGCGGGGAAACTTGGCAAAAAGTGGCGCCGGAAGATGTAAAAGTGGGGGAAGTAATAGCGGTTTATCCGGGGGAGCGCGTGCCGTTGGACGGCACCGTCACGGACGGCGCGGCCTTTGCCGATACGTCTGCCCTTACCGGGGAGTCCGTCCCCAAGCGCTTGGAGCCGGGCGATACGGCTTTGGGCGGGTTTGTGTGTAAAGACGGTAAACTAACCCTGCAAGTGGCGCGGGTGTATGGGCAAAGTGCCACCGCTAAAGTGTTAGAACTGGTAGAACACGCGGCGGGGAAAAAGGCCCGGGCGGAAAAATTTATTTCCCGCTTTGCGCGTTGGTATACGCCGCTTGTAGTGGCGGGGGCGGTGTTGGTGGCTGTCGTGCCGCCGCTTTTGGTGCCGGATGCCACTTTTAAGACGTGGGTTTCCCGCGCACTGGTGTTTTTAGTGGTGTCTTGCCCGTGTGCGTTAGTGCTATCGGTTCCGCTGGGGTTTTTCGGCGGGATTGGCGGCGCGGCCAAAAACGGCATACTGATTAAAGGGGGGAATTTTGTAGAGGCCCTCGCGCGCTTAAAAATTTTAGCGGCTGATAAAACCGGCACGCTGACCAAAGGCGTGTTTAAGGTGACAGCGGTGGCCCCGCTATCCTGCACGGCGCCCGAGCTGTTGGAAATTTGCGCGTTGGCCGAGGCGGCCTCTAACCACCCGGTAGCGGCGGCGTTGCGCGTGGCGTACGGCAAGCCGGTTGAGCCGGCGCGCGTAAAAGACGTGCGCGAAATTGCCGGCAAGGGGGTAAGCGCGCAGGTGGACGGCAAAACGGTGCTGGTAGGAAAGGCGGCCTTTTTATTGGAAAGCGGCATTTCTATCCCGCCGCAAGCCGCCGGGAGCGTGTTTTGCGCGCAAGACGGCAAATATATAGGGAGCGTGACGGTTTCGGACGAAATAAAGGCGGATGCCGCCCAGGCCGTTCAAGCTCTTAAAAAAGAGGGCATTGAAAAGGTGGTTATGCTCACCGGGGATAACGCCGCGGCGGCGGAGCCGGTGGCGCAGGCGTTGCAGGTGGACGGGTTCCGGGCGGATTTATTGCCTGCCCAAAAAGTGGCGGAAGTGGAGCGGCTCCAACAGCAAACGGCGGGCACGGTGGCCTTTGTGGGGGACGGTATTAATGATGCCCCTGTTTTAGCGCGGGCGGACGTGGGGATTGCCATGGGTGCGCTGGGCTCGGACGCGGCGGTAGAGGCGGCAGACGTGGTTTTAATGACCGACGAACCCTTAAAAATAGCGCAGGCGGTGGCTTTGGCCCGCTTTACGCTGAAAGTAGTGCGGCAGAATATTGTGTTTGCGTTGGCGGTAAAAGCGGCTATTTTGGCTTTGGGGGCCGGCGGCGCGGCTACTTTGTGGGAAGCCGTATTTGCGGATGTGGGGGTGTCCGTCGTGGCGGTGCTTAATGCCATTCGTCCGCTTAAATATCAGCCTAAAGAGAAGTAATTTACTAAATAGAAAAGTTGTTTTCCGCTTTCAAGGCGGGTTTAGCGTTTACGCTAAACCCGCCTTGACTTGTTTTTTTTTTTTTGATACAGTGGCTTTATATCAAAGCATGTGGGAGGGTATGTGAACAAAAAACAAAACAAAAATAAGCGTGCTTTTACGCTTACGGAACTGCTTATTGTCGTCATTGTAATAGGCGTTCTGTCTGCCGTCACGCTTCCTAAATTTACCCGGGTGATAGAAAACCGGAAAGTGACGGAAGCCGAAGAAATGATGTCTGCCGTGCGCACGGAGCAGGAGCGCCGCTGTGCTATGGATAAACCCTATACCTTAAAATTTGACAACTTATCAGACGTGGTTTCTTCCAGCAACACCAAAAACTATACATACAGTTTGCAGAACGAGGGCATTTCCGCTAAAAGCAACAAAGGGGATTACACCTTAAAAATGCTGTCTTACCAAGACGGCAGTTTTTGCTGTGAGGGGGATGACTGTACCAAATTAAATAAAAATTACCCCAGTTGTGACGGACTAACGTTTCCGTCTTCCGGCTGTGAGGGCACGGACGGCGACGGGAGCGAAATAGGCACGGACCCGACGCCTTCTTCCTCTTGTTCGGACGGACAAGTGCGCGGGAGCCAATCTTGCAATACCTGCGGCGTGCAAACCACGCAAGCGTGTGTGGGCGGCCGTTGGGTTAGCCAGTTGGGCGAATGTAGCAAAACGGTGGCGGAATGTGAAACCCCGGAATGTACGGAGGGGGCCGTAAGCGGCAGCCAAAGCTGTAATACCTGCGGTACGCAAACCACCAAAAAATGCGTAAGCGGCAAATGGGTAAACTTTTTAGGTGCCTGCTCTAAAACCGTGGAAGAATGTACCGAGTCCACCGACTGTTGCAGTATGAGCGGCAGTAAAAAAACCGAGTGTTTGAAAAAGCAGTATGGGGCTAATTCTACCGAGTATATTTGCGCTACGGGAGATGCGAGAACGTGTGCTATAAGAATTTATGACGGTGGAACGGCTCCCTCTTATTGTATTGCGTCAAGTTCCGGCGGGTGGAATGAGAAAGCCGCGAACGACTGTAAACTTTGCGCTGAACAGGTGCCTGCCATTATAGGTTGGTCTTATGGTGGGTTCCGAAATTATGCTTGCAATGGAGCCCCTGCAAAATGCGATGTGAAAGGTATTGGCAGTGGCGAAGATCCTTTTGGTTGTTGCCGGGTATATGAAGCAGGTACAGAAACATTTATCTATTCTAGTATGTCTGGGGAATATAACGATTGTATTGGTAAATGCGGTAAAAACGGTAAATGCCCTGATAATGTAAAGCCGGGTGTCTATATGAACGCTTTACATAGCAGTTTGAATTGTTGGACTTCTTGCGATTGTCCTTTTGACTCTAACCGTGTAGGACAGACTTTTTACGGGAAACGCACTTACTTGAAATGTAAAAATGAAGGGAAAATGTGTACGAAAGACGAAGTTGTTTGGTATTTATAAGCTAACTTTTCACGTATCCTCCTTGTCCAATAAACAAGGTTGGAAAAAAGGGCCCCCGGCATGGGGCCCTTTTTGTCTGGTAAAAAACAGGGCCCAAGTGTAGCCCTATCAAAAACGCCCCGGGGGGCAGATAGCCGGGCATGCAGGAATTGGCGCGTAAACGGGGCTTTTTGGTGTAGGTAGCAAGTTTTGTTCCCTGTTTTACGCAGGGCACGCCGGGGCTCAGCCGGGCGCCTGCGGGGTTTAGTTTTCTGCCGGGTTTTGGCCCTTTGCGGGTATAGCGGCAAAAAAGGACTCCCTTGTACCGGGAGCCCTTTTTTATTTGTTAAGGTATTTTGCGCTTACATGGGGTTTTGTTTGGGGGCGCGGATACGCCGGATGTTGCGTTTGTGTTCGTCAAACGTGGGGCTGAAAACGTGGCGGCTGGTGTTATCGGCCACAAAATACAAATTATTAAAATTGGGCGTGGGCTGCAAAACCCCTAAAACGGATTCATAACTGGGGTTGCAAATAGGCCCCGGCGGCAACCCCGCGTTGCGGTAAGTGTTGTAGGGGGAGTTTACTTTTAAGTCCTTATAAGTGAGCCCTTTTTTCCAATAGCGGTTTTCCCGCGTGTTGAACCCCAGCGCATATTGCACGGTGGGGTCCGCTTCCAAGCGTTTGCCTATTTTGTAGCGGTTTAAGTACACCGCCGCAATTTTGGGGCGTTCGTCGTGGTGGATGGCCTCGCGCTCCACAATAGAGGCTATGGTTAATACTTGGTTTTCCGTCAGTTTGGTGGGGTATTTGGCAAACAGCGGCTTAATGCGTTTGGCATATTCCGCCGTCATTTCCGCCACTACTTTTTGGGCCGGGGTTTTTTCGGAAAATAAATAAGTGGAGGGGAACAATTTGCCTTCTAAATTGCGCTCCCGCACGATAGACAAAAACTCTTTGGCATCCGTAATGTTTTTTTCGGCCAGCATTTCGGCAATTTCTTCACTTCTCCAGCCTTCCAGTACGGTCAGTTTTTCATAGTGAATACACTGCCCGCTTTTAATGCAGTTGATGACCTCAAAACTGGGGGTGTTTTTGCGTAAGTCAAACTTGCCGGCTTTCAAATCCCGCGCGGAAGAAGTTAAGCGCAGTAAAATTTTGAAAGCCAACGGACTTTTGATAATGCCTTTTGCTTTTAATTCCTGCGCCACGGACGCGCCGCTCTGCCCCGGGTGAATGGTAAAAGTAGTCAGCTCCCCTTTATCCCAGGTGAACATTTTTATCAGCCACGCCGCGCTAAGCAAAAATACCAAGCAAAAGGCAAAAAATATCAAAAGCCGTTTCATATTATTTTATAAGTTTTAAGAAGGTGCGCCGCCCCACCTGCAGTACGGCGCCGGAATCAAACGCCAAAACGCCGTCTTGCGTGAGTTTCTGGCCGTTTAAGCGTACGGCACCCTGGTCTATTAAGGCGCGCGCTTTGTTCTTGCTTTGCGCGGCCCCGGCCGCTACCAACGCGGCGGAAAGTAATTGCCCGGCTTCGGGCTTAAATTCGGGCATATCGTCCGGGTTTTGCTTTTTGGAAAAAACCTGTTCAAAGTTGGCCCGGGCGGCCACGGCGGCTTCTTTACCGTGGAAGCGCTCCGTCAGCAGTCCCGCCAAATGCTTTTTGGCTTCCATGGGGTGCATGGCCTTAACGGCGGTTAAATCTTCGGAGGTTAAAAGCTCGTAATAAGCAATCATCAGTTCGTCGGAAATAGACATCAGCTTGCCGAACATATCGTTGGGGGCGTCGTTTAAGCCCACATAATTGCCGTAGGATTTGGACATCTTTTTAATGCCGTCCAACCCTACTAATAGCGGTACGGTAATGGCTACTTGCGGCTCCTGGCCGTTGTTCTTTTGCAACTGGCGGCCGACTAATAAGTTAAAAATCTGGTCCGTGCCGCCCAGTTCCACATCCGCTTTTAAGGCGACGGAATCCTGCCCCTGGAATAAGCTGTATAACACTTCCAACAGGCTAATAGGGTTGCCTGCCGCCATACGCTTTTTGAAGTCGTCGCGTTCCAACACTTGGGCCACCGTCACTTTTTGGAGCGTGAGCATTAAATCTTTGCCGGATACAAACGTATCTAACCATTCGCTGTTAAAGCGGATTTCGGTTTTGGACGGGTCTAATACTTTGAAGGCTTGTTCCGTATAGGTTTTGGCGTTTTCCAAGATTTTTTCGCGCGGCAAAACCGGGCGGGTGGAGTCACGGCCGGAGGGGTCACCCACGGCGGCGGTAAAATCCCCAATTACCAGCACGGCTTTGTGCCCTAAATCTTGGAAGCGGCGCAATAAAGAAAGGGCCACGCTATGCCCCAAGTGCAAATCCGCACTGGTAGGGTCACAACCCAATTTAACTTTTAAGGTTTTGCCGCTTTCCAACTTTTTGGCTAAATCGGCTTTGGACACCACGTCCACACAGCCGCGCGTTAAAAAATCTATTTGTTCATCAATGGTCATTTTATAATTCTCCAAATGGATACTTATCCCATATTTTAGCATAATGGGAATAGGCTACGCACTAGGCACAGGCGGTTTTTAATAAAAATCGTACGGGTCGGCCGAGAGTTTAAGCGGTTGCTTTTTGTTTTGGGTGGAGAGGCTATCCAACACTTCCACGGCGGGGAAGTATTGTTCGTCCGTCAGTTTGAACAGTAAATATTCTTTTTTAAGGGTGTCCGTTTTTTTCCCGCACGGCACCGGGCCGAGTATTTCCTGCGCGCGTTGCTTAAAAATGCTTTTTAAGTGTGCGGCTTGCGCGCAAAGTGCTTTGGGGTCTTTATTTTTTAAGGTGGCGCGCACCAAACGGATAAAGGGGGGATAATTAAATGCTTCCCGCAGGGCCAATTCCTGCTCGGCCGCTTGGGCAAAATCTCCGCTTTGCAAAAATTCAAAGGGGTAAATATCCGTGCCGGAGGCTTGCACAATCAGCCGTCCGTTAGGCACGCACGCGGCGCGGGAGCGCAAATAAAATAACATTTGGCCCAATTTTTCCGAGGCGCGGAAGTCCGGGCTGTCTAACTCCAAATCCGCATCCAACACGCCAAAGAGCGTGACGGCGTTGGCCTCCACCGCGCTGACGGCCAGGCGCGTGCCGATAACTATATCCACCTGCCCTGTTTTAAGAGCGCCGGAAGCCAAATGCCCTTGGCCGGATTTGGTTTTTAAGGTGTCGGAATCCAGCCGCAGTAAGCGCGCGGCCGGGAACAGTTTTTGAACTTCGCTCACTATTTTTTGCGTTCCGCCGCCGCGGGATTTGAAAATCTGGTTTTTGCACTTGGGGCAAATTTGGTGTAAATCTTCCTTAGCGCCGCATTTTTTGCAGAGCAGAAAGTCGCCGCCTTCCGGCGTGTTTTCGCGCGAAAGCAAACTGCCGCACTGTTTGCACCGGGCGTACGCCCCGCAGTTTAAGCAGTAATATGCGTTGGAATAGCCCCGGCGGTTCAGCACCAGCAAAACAGGCTCCTTGCGGGTGAGGTTTTGCTTGATTTCCTCTAACAAAAAGTCGGATAAATACTTGGATTTAGCCCCTTTTTTGGGGGTGATTTTTACTTGCGGCGCAAAGTTGAACGCGGGGAGTTTTTGCGTAAATTTTATTTCTTGCACGGCTTGCTCTTTAACCCGTTTCAGCATTTCCAAACTGGGCGTGCCGGACACAAAAAGCACGGTGGCGGCGTGGGTTTTCCCGCGGAGCAAAATTAAATCCCGCAAGTGGTAATACGGTTTGTTTTCCTCTTGTTTATAGTTGTCGTTTTCTTCTTGCAGCACTACGGCCAGGCGCAAATTCTTAAACGGTAATAACGCGCCGGAGCGGGTGGAAATAACCACGCACGGCACGCCGTTTGCCACCGCGGAAAAGTATTTTTTCTTTTGGCTGAGGAGCATTTTACTGGTCCAACAAAATACGTTTCCCGCCCCAAACGCGCTTTGGGCGCGGGCAATAAAATCTTTGGCGGCTACAATGTCCGGCACGGTAATGAGCGTCTGCCCAAAGTTCTGCAACACCTGTGCGGCCAAACGCAGGGCGGTTTCCGTCTTGCCGGTTCCGGCGGGGCCGCTTAATAAAACCGGGTGAAATTCATACGCGGGCATAGCTTGCAGGGTGTTTAATACGGCCTGTTGGTGCGGGTACAGCGTGTGGGCAAACGCGGGCGTAAACGGGGTAAAAGCGGGGCTTTCCAACAACTTAAAATAAGGTTGCGGGGGAACAAGCGCAAATAAAATTTGCCCAATCGCGCCGCCCCACATTTTTTTCATAAATTGGGCCAAGGGGAATAAATCGTTGCCGAAAATCGGCCGCGGGTCCACCACGCAAACAATATCTTTGATTTTTTGGGTGTTTTGGTAGGTTGGTTCGTCGCTGACGGAAAGCACCAGCCCAGCCGTTAAACGCGGGCCGAACGGGGCGGTAATGCGCACCCCGGGGCAAACCTGCGCTTCTAATTCGGGCGGAACATGGTAATCAAAATCCCGGTCCAGGGGGACGTCAAACACTACTTTGCAAAACATAAAAAATTAATGGCTTCCTTTTAAGCCCATGGCGGCCATAACCATTTGTAAATCGGCCCAGGCGTCTTTTTTCCAACCCGGGTTGCGCAGTAATGCGGCAGGGTGATAGGTGGCCAAAATTTTTACGGGGCGCGCCAAGGAAACGCTATCCAAACTTAAATTGTGGAATTTGCCGCGCAACGCGCCTAAAGATTTGGCGTCCGCAATCAGCGCTTTGGCCGATACCCCGCCCAAGGCTACCACATATTCCGGCAAAATAATGGAAATTTGTTTTTCTATATATTTGCGGCAGAAGGCAATTTCTTCGGCATTGGGGGCGCGGTCGTTGCCGTGGTTTTCGGGATGTTGCGGGTCCACCATCGGGTGGCATTTGGCAATATTGGCAATAAAAACGTCTTCGCGCTTGAGCCCCATGGCGGCAATCATTTTATCTAACAGTTGCCCGGCGCGGCCCACAAACGGGCGGCCCTGGCGGTCTTCGTCAAAGCCGGGGCCTTCGCCCACAAACATCAGGCGGGCATTTACGTTGCCTTCCCCGGGTACTGCATTTAAGCGGGTGGAGCCCAGCGGGCAGCGGGTGCAGGTTTTAATTTGTTGGGCCAGTTCGTCCAGCGCGGCGGTTTTTTGTTCGGTCGTCATACAAGTTCCTTGGGGTAGCGGTTGCGGGGTAGGCGCAGGGGCCGCTTTTGTAGTAGGCACAGGGGCCGCTTGCGGGGCCGGGGGAACCGGCTTTTCTACGGAAATTTCCTGCACGGGTTGCCCCGCCGTGGCGCCAAAAACAACGGTTAGGCAGTCTTGGGCGGGTGCCGGGGCGGCGTGTTTTGTGGGGGCTTCGTCCGCGCGTGAAAATCCGGCGGCCGCTTGAGGTGCGGCCGCCGCTATAAAGTCTTCTTCTTCGTGCGTGGAAAGAAACTGCTTGAGTTCACACGCCAAAACGCGGACGGAGTCTTTCATGGTTTACAGCTTCATGGGCTCTTTGGCTTTGCGTTCGGCTTCTTTGCGGGCTTCTTCTTGCGCTTTTAATTCAGCTTCCAAGTTTTCTTTGCTGATTTTTAATACTTCTTCTTTGGAAACTTTGCCCGAAATAATATCGTCCAACGCTACTTTAATAACCACCGCATTGGGTTGGTTTTTGTATTCGGCCTTTTTTTTGAGTTCTTTGGCCCAGATGGAAGCCAATACTACTACGTCGTAGCGGTCTCCGTCAAAGTTCATTAATTCGGCGTCAAACGCTTTATCTTGTTGTGTAGACATTTGCTCACTCCCTCTAAAAATTACTTCAAATTTTTGATACTGTCATCCTGCCGGCTTACGCGGCATTGTTCCGCCGCCACAATACCGGCCATTTTATCCACCGCTTCGGAAAGTTCATCATTTAACAAAGCGTAGTTGTAGTGGTCCAGTTCCAGCATTTCCTTTTTGGCGGTTTCCAAACGCAGTTCAATGTCTTGGGTGTTGTCGTTGCGGCCCAAAATGCGCTTTTTAAGCTCTTTTAAGCTGGGGGGAACGATAAATACCGTCACCGCATCCGGGTATTCTTTTAACATGGTGCGGGCACCTTGCACGTCAATCACCAAAATCGGGCAGATTCCTTTTTTGAGCAAGCCCTCTACCGATTTTTTAGGGATTCCGTAATAGTGCGTATGCACCTGAGCCCATTCCAGCATTTGGCCTTTTTTAATGGCCTGTTCAAATTGTTTTATCGTCCAAAAGTGGTAATCCACTCCGTCTTTTTCCCCGGTTCTGGGGGCGCGTGTAGTGGCCGTCACCACGCGGGCAACTGTTTTATCCCGCTTTAATACGGCATCTACAATCGTGGTTTTCCCGGCCCCGGAGGGCGAAGATACAATAATAGGAAATGCTTTCATTGATATATTTTAGTAAATATTTCCACTGTGGTAAAGGGGAAAACGGCCCCTGTAAAAGGTATAATATAAATATGAGAAAACTATTTATTTTGTTTTGTTTAGCCGGGGCGGCCCTGGGGGCGTGCGCGCCGGAAAAGTTGCCGTCTGCCCGGTTTGACGGGCAAGAGTATGCGTTGGCGTTTTCCGCCCGGGAGCAAGCGGGTTTTGTGAACGAGTATCTTTTACCCGGGGAAGATTTGGAAAATTATTCCAAAATGGTGGGGGTGTATTCTTTCCCGCAAATGAAAGGCATTTCGGCCCAACAGGCGGCCGAGCAAATGGCCCGGTTAATGCAATTAAAAAATCCGCAGGCGCCGTTTGATATTCATAATTCTGCCGATAAAGAGGCCGCTTTGGTAGATTTTTTGGTATTTTCGCCCGGTGGGAGTATGGCGGAATACAATGTATTTAAGTATATGCCGGACGGAAAAGGCTTAAAAGCGGTGCAATTTGTGGCGCGTTGGTATGCTACCCAAAGTAAAGATGCCCTGAAAAACGCGCGGGATTTTGCCCAAACCTATTTAGGCAACCGCCAAGAATGGGTTAAAAAAGTGGATAGTATGGAGATTCCGGGAGTATATAAGCGGGAATACGCTTTAGAATAACCCGCCGAGCAGCTTGTATTGCCCCGCCCGCAGAACGCGGACTAAGCCTGGCGAGCCGGGCCGTCCTGCCCAAGCCAAGGGTGTGGTAAAGGCGAGCGTTTAGGAAATGCCGATAAAAATCTAGCAGGAAAAACCTCGTTAGAAGAAATAAAAGTCATTTTAAAGCACGCTTTTTTGCATATAGATAGTGAGGGCGGCCTTGTCCACTTGCGCCACGCGTTAAAAGGGGGCGCGTCTTGTGTATTTTACGGGCCGACTTCTCCCCAAGTTTATGGATATTCTGAAAATATCAGTTTATGTAGTAATGTCTGCCCTATATATTGCGAGTGTTATTCCCGCACTTGGCAAAAGAAATGTTTAAGAGGAAAAAGAATATGTATGGAAAGTATTACTCCACAATACGCATTGGATAAAATTATTGAAGCCAAATTATTATAAAAGGATAACTAATATGACTGAAAGAGAGAAAATGCTTCTACACAGTAAATATGGACATTCCAAAATTTTATTTTTGATTCATTTAGTGGGGCGGTATATTAAGGAGTTATATCGTCCTAATATTGCAACTAGGAAGCTGTTAATATTAGGAAACGGAAATGTTGTTTCGTTTGTGCCGAAGGGAGTGCAAATAGAAATATATGGTGATAACAACAAGGTGGAAATTGACCCTTCTGTAACAAAATGGGATGGTCATATCGGATTAGGTGAGGCCGAAACCCCAGTTTATAATTGTCATATAAGCATTGGCAAAAATTCTTATTCTAATGGAGTAAATATTATTGTAATGGAAGACAATACATCTGTTACTATTGGAAAAAATTGTATGTTTTCTTGGGGAATATATCTATTTGCTAGTGATACTCATACCATTTATGATGCTAAAACAAAAAAATTACTAAATTGGGGTAAAGAGATTATCATTGGCGATAATGTTTGGGTGGCTATGGACTGCACTGTTTTGAAGAATAGTTTTATCGCTAAAAATTGCGTGGTGGGGGCTTCGGCTGTGGTGGCTGGTAAATTTACCGAGGAAAACTGCGTTATTGCCGGAAATCCCGCAAAAGTAGTAAAGCGCGGGGTGGCTTGGGATGGACGCAGGCCTAAGAAGTATATTACACAGTATCCTATGGAATAAAAAAATCCCCGGGTCTTTTACAAGGCCCGGGATTTTGGTATGCTATAAACCTATTTGTGTTTCTTTTTGGCCAGCACGTCTTTGGCGGCGGCTTGAGCCGCGGCCAAGCGGGCTATCGGCACGCGGAAGGCCGAGCAAGACACATAGGTAAACCCTTCGCGGTGGCAAAATTCCACGCTTTCCGGGTCCCCGCCGTGTTCGCCGCAAATCCCGATTTTAAGGTTGGGTTTGGCCTCGCGCCCTTCCACCACGGCGTGTTCAATAAGCATCCCTACGCCGCGTTGGTCCAGGGTTTGGAACGGGTCCGCTTCCAAAATACCTTGTTTGAGGTATTCGGGCAGGAACGCACCAATGTCGTCGCGGGAGAAACCGAACGTCATTTGGGTCAGGTCGTTAGTGCCAAAGGAGAAGAAGTCCGCTTCTTGGGCTACTTCATAGGCCAGAACAGCCGCCCGCGGAATTTCAATCATCGTCCCCACGGAAAAATTCAGATTTTTCACTTTGGTTTTGGCAACCACGGCGTCGTATTCTTCGCGGATGAGCGCTTTTTGGTTGACAATTTCCTGCGCGTCACAAGTCAGCGGAATCATCACTTCCGGCACGGCTTTTACTTTGTTTTTGAGCAGTTCGGCGGCCGCTTCAAAAATAGCCCGGGCTTGCATGCGGGTAATTTCCGGATAGGTGACCCCTAAACGAATCCCGCGGTGGCCCATCATGGGGTTCACTTCGTGCAGGCCGGCGGCGCGTTCCTTAAATTCCGCCATGCTAATCCCCAACGCTTTGGCTAATTCTTGCTGTTTTTCGGGCAAGGTGGGCACAAATTCGTGCAAGGGCGGGTCCATTAAGCGCACCGTCACGCTGTAAGGTGCCATGGCTTTAATGGTGTCCTTAATGGCGGCTTTCATAAAGGGGAATAATTCGTTGACCGCTTTTTTGCGTTCGTCTTCGCTGGCGGAAAGAATCATTTTGCGCAGGATAAAGAGCGGTTTATCGGAATTTTTTCCGTAGAACATGTGTTCAATGCGGAACAACCCAATCCCCTCGGCCCCGAATTTGCGGGCATTGGCGGCATCTTCGGGCGTATCGGCATTGGCGCGTACTTTTAAGACGCGCACTTTATCGCACAACGCTAAAAATTTAACCAGGTTTTTGTTGCCTTCGCCGGCTTCCAACATTTTTAAGGCGCCGTTATACACCCAGCCTTTGGTCCCGTTTAAGGTCAGTTCGTCGCCTTCTTTGAAGGTCTTGCCGCCCATTTTAACGGTTTTGGCGCTCAAGTTGATTTCCAATTCTCCGCAACCGACAATACAGCATTTGCCCCAACCGCGCGCCACTAGCGCCGCGTGGGAGGTCATCCCGCCGCGTTGGGTTAAAATGCCGGAGGCCGCGCGCATGCCTTCAATATCTTCCGGGTTGGTTTCTTCGCGCACTAAAATAGCGTTTTTGCCTGCTTCGTGCAGTTTAATGGCGTCGGCGGAGTTAAATACAATTTTGCCGCACGCACCGCCGGGGCCGGCCGGCAGACCCGTGGCAATCGGTTTTACCTGCGCTTCGGCTTTCGGGTCAATGGCGGGCAGTAAAAGTTCGCCCAACTGGGCCGGGGTCACACGCAGAACGGCTTGTTCCTGGGTAATCAGCTTTTCTTTTACCATATCCAACGCCATTTGCACGGCGGCGGTACCGTTTCTCTTGCCTACGCGGCACTGCAACATCCACAATTTTTGGTCTTCAATCGTAAATTCAATATCCAACATATCGTGGAAGTGTTTTTCCAGTTTTTGTTGGATTTTATCCAATTCTTTATAAACCTTGGGCATTGTTTTTTCCAAGGTGGGCAAATGTTTGGAATGTTCGTTGGCGGACCATCTGTTCATGGGGGACGGCGTGCGGATACCGGCCACCACGTCTTCGCCCTGCGCGTTGATTAAGTATTCGCCGTAGAAGTGGGAATCCCCATTGCCGGGGTTGCGGGTAAACGCTACGCCCGTGGCGCTGGTTTCGCCCATATTGCCGAATACCATGGTCTGCACGTTGACGGCGGTGCCCCAATCGTGCGGGATGTTTTCAATATTGCGGTAGGCAATGGCGCGTTTGCCGTTCCAGGAGGCAAACACCGCACCAATGGCGCCCCAAAGCTGTTGCATGGGGTCATCCGGGAACGCGCTGCCCAATACTTTTTTAACGGTGGCCTTAAATTGGTCGCACAGTTTGATTAATTCTTCGGCGGGGATGTGGGTGTCGTCGCTGACGCCGAGCTTCTTTTTCAAGTCGCCCATCATACCGTCTAAAATTTTGCGGATGCCTTCGCCGTCTTTGGGCTCAATGCCGGCGGCTTTTTCCATCACTACGTCGGAATACATCATAATCAGGCGGCGGTACGCATCATATACAAAGCGCGGGTCGCCCGTTTTGGCAATCATACCGGGAATGGTTTTTTCGGTCAGGCCGATATTCAAAATGGTTTCCATCATACCCGGCATGGAGGCTCTGGCCCCACTGCGCACGGATACTAACAGCGGGTTCTTTTCGGAGCCGAACTGTTTTTTGGTTTCGCGTTCAATTTTTTTCAGGTTGGTTTCAACGTCTGCTTGTAAAGTTTTGGGATAGGTGCGTTTGTTGTTCCAATAGTAGGTGCAAACTTCGGTAGTAATGGTAAATCCGGGGGGGACGGGCAGTTTTAATGTGCCGGACATTTCGGCCAAGTTGGCGCCTTTTCCGCCCAAAAGTTCTTTCATACTGCCGTTGCCTTCGGCTTTTCCGGCCCCGAAGGAGTAAATGTATTTTACAGTCTTTTTGGCCGCGGGTTTTTTAGCGGCTTTTTTGACGGTCTGTTTTACCATGCTACATCTCCAGTTAGTAGTGTTGCCCGGGCATAAATCCCGCGCGAATTTTTTATATTGTAATACATTTCTGATAGAAAATAAAGCAAATTTATGGATTTTTTTATTTATGCGTTGACAAACGGGGCTTTTTTAGTAAAATATACGCATATTAATTGTGAGGTTTTTATGAATAATAAAGGTGCTTCTTTTATGGCATATTTACTGCTGGTATGCGTGCTGACGGCCGGGCTTTTTATATTATTCCCGGATAAAGCACCGCTTGCTATTCCGACGGACCTGGGAAAGGGCGGCTTGCCGCTAACCAAAGGCATGTTGCCCCCGGAAGCACAAAACGCGATGGTATCCAAATTCCAACAGGAAATGTTGGGGGCCGATATAGCCGATTCCGCGCTATTTAGGGAGGTGCAGGTAAAAGAAATCCCGCAGAGCGTGTATGATTCTATGGCGCTGAACTCGGATTACAGCAAATATTTGCGCGGGTCCCAAAAGCGCGTTTTTGCGGTTTTGCCGAGCGGTTGCCCGTACGCCAGAGCCTTTATCAAAGCGTTAAACTCGGCATTTTCGGACCCGGAAATTGCCTCCGTGTACCACAAGGATATTATCCGGGTGGGCCACTCCGAAATGATATGGTGTAAGGGGGGCGCCGAGTGCCCTAAATCCTATTTACTTGAAACGTGCGGCGAAGGGATATGTATTATTAACCCGGCACAACGCCAAATAGTAGTGGATAATTCCCAGCGAAGCTCGGGCATTATCCCCTTACTAAAGCACTATAAAAACTGGTAAATTGTGTGTTTTGAAAGGAGTTAAAAAATCCGCCTGCTACCGGGCGGGTTTTTTATTGTGCGTGGATAAAAAGCGTTTTTGTGCTAAAATATACGCATATTAAATGGTGAGGTTTTTATGAATCATAAAGGCGCTTCTTTTATGGCGTATTTCCTGTTTTTATGCGTGCTGACGGCCGGGCTGTTTATGTTATTCCCGGATAAAGTACCGGTTGAAAACCCGGCACTTGCCAAGGGGGACTTGAAAGGGGCGTTGCTGGGGGGCGGAAAAGTAAAAAATATTCCCCAGGAAGTGTATGACTCTATTGAAAACAACAGCGAATTTAGCCAATATTTGCAAGGGCCCAAAAAGCACGTTTTTACGCTTTCCCTGCGCGGGTGCCCGTATGCCAAAGCCTTTGCCAACGCGATTGACCAGGCGTTTTTAGAGGAAGAAATTGCCACCGCCTACCAAAAAGATATTGTGCCGATTGGCCGCAGTGAATACCTTAATTGCAACGGCAAACAATGCCCGCGGATGTATTTGTTTAATACTTGCGGCCAAGGCTTGTGCATTATAAACCCGGCCAAACGCCAAATAGTGGTGGAAAAATCCCGGAGTAAAGAGCGGCTGATGTATTTATTAGCGGCCTATAAAGATTGGTAATTTGTTATGGAAAGCGCCCTTAAAATCCGCCTGCTACCGGGCGGATTTTTTTTGCATTTGGAGGTATTCCCCATGAAAGCCGGGCGCGTGGGCAATATGCCGCCCGATGGCGTTTATTTTGCCTTCTATGCACCCGCGGCATTGGGTGGCATCTTCACCCAGGCAAATCTTACCCGGGTATAACGCATAGCGCTTGCGCCAGCGGACGTCCGTCACGTTGGGCATAACCACATTGGCCCCGCTTTGCAGGGCGATGATGCGCCCTTGCGGGTGCAGGGTTTCCATGGCGGTTGTGGCGGGGATGTTTATGTCCGGCAAAATAAGGCGCATAAGGGCCATCATTTTTAGGGATAAGGTAAAATGCCCGGCGGTGGATTCGCCCTTTAGCGGCGTTTGCGGGTGGGGGATAAACGGCCCGATTCCCGCCATATCCACCGGGATTTGCTTAAAAAATAATAAATCATCCGCCAAACTTTCCGCCGTTTGCCCCGGTAAACCCACTAACGAGCCGGAGCCGACCTCGTAGCCTAATTCTTTTAAGTCTTGCAGGCACTTCGCGCGTTGGTGCCAACGCATACCGGGGTCCAGTTTTTCATATAAATTTACGTCGGTGGTTTCTATGCGCAGTAAATAGCGCTGGGCCCCGGCTTGGCGGTAGGCGGCGTATTCTTCGCGCGTTTTTTCGCCAATGCTTAACGTAATTACCAGCCCTAATTGCTTGATTTGGCGGATTATTTCGCACATTTTGTCCGCCGTAAACCAAGGGTCTTCGCCGGATTGAAGCACGACGGTTTTGTAGCCCAGGGTTTGGGCCAGGCGGGCCGTTTGTAAAATTTCCTGCGGGGTTAAGCGGTAGCGCTCCGTGTGGGAGTTATCGCGCCGGATACCGCAATAACAGCAGTTGTTTTTGCAATAGTTGGAAAATTCTATCAGCCCGCGCAGGTAAACTCCGTCCCCCACATTGGCTTTGCGTACGCGGTCCGCCGCCTCAAATAAAAGCGTATCCGCCTGCGGGTCTGTCAGTAAGGTGATTAATTCTTCCCGGGTCAGGCGGTGGGTTTGTTCGGCTTGCGTAATCAGTTTTTCCAAAGCGCTCATATACAAACAGTATACAAAACTTGGTTCTTTTGGACCTATAAAAAGCGTGGGCCCCCGGCGGAAAAAAGGTTAGGTCTAAAAAAGGTAAAAATTGGGTCTAACGGCCCTGGAAACGCCGCCCCGGACTTATTACAATAGAATATAACAACATTTACAAAAGGGGGAAAGCCTATGAAAACGCAAATCCGTCAAACCGTTTTAGATGATAAACTCGGCAAAGAATTTGCTTGGATTAGCCAAGAGTTTAGTGATTTTCATACCTTGGCGGATTTAGAGTTGGAAAATGTGGACAAATTTGTTGCGTTCCACTTGGGGCTTTCCCTATAAATTATCCATAAAATTCGCCTGCTTTTTGCTATAATTAAAACTATGCAATTTATAGCAAATATTATTTTTTACACGCTCAAATGCCTGCTTTTGTGTTTTTATCCGTTCGGCCGCGCCGGCCGTAAAGAATATACTTATTATAATCATACCACGCTGGCCTTGGCGGTGCTGGTGGTGTGGGCGTTTAAGTATTTGCCTGCCCGCAACCCGGCCCTGTGGGATACTTTGTCAAATAATTATACCTGGGTGTTGGTGGGTGGCTGTGTGTGGGTGGTGGTAGCTTCGTATAGCGTATTGGTGCGCCGCGGGCATGATTTGGGGTATGGTTGGTTTGCTACGCTGTGGCACTCGTCCGAATGTATGATGTTCAAAGGCTGGCAGTTTAACCGCCGGTTATTTAAGGAAGAAGGCTCCCCTTTACCCAACAAATACGGCCCCGCCCCCAAAGAAAACCAGTTATAGGGTTTTTCATGGCCCGGATAATGGGTTGCGGCTTTTCTGTGTTTGACGGTTTATTTTGCTACAATAATGTTATGGAAATCATTTTAGATGGTATAAAATACGCAGTTAAAAGCATGGTTCTCTTTTGGTGTCCGTTCGGCCGCGCCAGCCGCAAAGAATATGTTTACGGCATCCGGGCCCCGGGGGTTGTGGCTTTTATTGCTATTATCATTATGCTGTTCTTACCACCCCATAAGATGGAGCAGGCGTTGGCGTTGATAAATGAATACCAGGTTGCCCTGTACAGCGTGTGTGCCGTAGCGCTTGTGGGGTCGTGGACTCTATTGGTGCGCCGCGGGCATGATTTGGGGTATAGTGGGTCTGCTACGTTTCGGCGCTGTCTTAATTATTGGCGTTTTAGCAACTGGCAGTTTTACTCCCAGCAGTTAATGGGGCAAGAAGGCTCCCCTTTACCCAACGAATACGGCCCCGCCCCCAAAGAAAACCTGTTATAGGGTTTCCCAAATACAAATCAATTTGCTATAATTAAACTGTACTTTAGTAAGTATAAATTAAAAATAGGAGAAGGCCCTTACTCCGGCTCGGTACTCCTTCGGATAAAGAGTGCTTGGTTGTGCAGCAAACGGCCTAAGTGTACAAAAAAATGGTACTTTCCATGCAAGACAGAAAAGACATCATCAGCAAATTCCAAACCAGCGCCAACGATACCGGCTCTGCCGCCGTGCAAATTGCGCTTATTACGGAACGCATCCAATATATTTCTAACCACTTGAAAGCCAACCCGAAAGACTTTGCGGGCGAAAGAGGCTTAAACAAATTGGTGGGCCAACGCAAACGCTTGCTCGCTTATTTGAAGAAATCTGACTTTGAAAAATATACTCAAGTGACCAAAGAACTTAAATTGAGGAAATAATCTCTCATGCAAAATTTCAACCATAAGTTTGATATTCAAACCGTGGATGTGGAAATTGGCGGCCAAAAAATTACCCTGCAAACGGGTTTGGTAGCCAAACAGTCCGACGGTGCCGTCGTGGCCACCTTGGGTGAAACCATGGTGCTGGCCACCGCGGTTTGCACCAAGGAGCAAAAGCCCGGTATTTCCGACTTTATGCCCCTGACGGTAAACTATAAGGAAAGAACCTACGCGGCCGGTAAAATTCCGGGCGGGTTTTTTAAGCGCGAAGGCCGCGCCAGCAAGAAAGAAACCCTTTCTTCCCGCATTATTGACCGCACCCTGCGCCCGATTTTCCCGGAAGGCTTCGCTTGCGAAACCAACGTGACGGCCATGGTCATTTCCAGCGACGATAAACACGACGCGGATGTTTTGTCCGTACTCGCGTCTTCCGCCGCTTTGGTTATTTCCTCCATTCCGTTTAACGAACCGGTTGCCGCCGTGCGCGTAGGCCGCATTAACGGCCAGTTTGTCATCAACCCCACCAAAGAACAAGAAGAATCTTGCGATATGGACCTGGTTATTGCCGGTTCCGCGCAAGGTTTATTAATGGTGGAAGGCGGCGCGAAAGAAGTGGAAGAAAGCGCCATCATCCAGGCTATGCAAGCCGCTAAGCCGGAAATTGACAAAATGTGCGCCGTGCAGTTAAAACTGCGCGAATTGGCCGGTAAACCCAAATTTGAATACGTCGTTGAAAAGCTCCCGCAAGAAGTGGCGGAACTGGCCAACGGCAAATTCCGCGAAACGGCCAAACAAATCCTGCATGCGTTTTCCGATAAGCAAACGCGCGATACGCAGGTGGCCCAATTAAAAGCGTCCTTTACCGAAGAGTTAACCCCCACTTACGGCGATAATGCCGCCATGTATGCGGGTATTGCGCTGGAAAACATTATGTATGAAGAATCCCGCGCGATGGTCTTGCACGAAGGCGTGCGTGTGGACGGCCGCAAGCCGGACGAAATCCGCCCGTTAAGCTCCATGGTGGGCTTCTTGCCGCGTGCGCACGGTTCCGCGTTGTTTACCCGCGGGCAAACGCAGTCTTTGGCGTCTGCCACGTTGGGCACGCCGGACGACCAACAAATGGTGGAAGGGTTGGACGACACCACCTATGAACGCTTTATGCTGCATTACAACTTCCCGGGTTTTGCTACGGGTGAATGCAAACCGGACCGCTCCCCGGGCCGCCGCGAAATCGGCCACGGTGAATTGGCCCGCCGCGCTTTACTGCCCTTACTGCCCAGCGAAGAAGCCTTCCCGTACACCATTCGCGTAGTGTCCGACATTACCGAATCCAACGGTTCTTCTTCCATGGCCAGCGTTTGCGGCGGCTCCTTGGCGTTGTTTGATGCCGGCGTACCGATGAAATCGGCCTGCTCCGGTATTGCCATGGGTGCTATTTCGGAAGGGGATAAATTTGTAGTGCTTTCCGATATTATGGGCTTGGAAGACCACCTGGGCGATATGGACTTCAAACTGACGGGTTCCCGCAAAGGTATTACCGCGTTCCAAATGGACGTTAAACTGAAAACCGGTATTCCGTTGGATGTTTTGGGCCAAGCGATTGCCCAAGCCACCCGCGGCCGTATGTTCATTATGGACCACATGGAAAAAACCATCGCGGCCCCCAGAGAAAACATCTCCCGCTTTGCGCCTATTATCTTCAAAATGCATATTCCTGTGGATAAAATCGGCGCGCTCATTGGCCCCGGCGGCAAAAACATTAAACGCATTACGGATGCCACCCAAGCCAAAATTGATATTGCCGAGGACGGTACCGTCACCATTGCCGCCGCTAACAGCGACCGCTTAGACCAAGCGAAAGCGGAAGTGGATGCCATTACGGCGGAGCCGGAACTCAACAAAATCTATAAGGGTAAAGTAGTTTCCATTCAGCCTTTCGGCGCGTTTGTGGAAATTTTGCCCGGCAAGGACGGATTGTTGCACATTTCCGAAATTGACAAAAAACGCATTAACAAAGTAGAAGATGTCCTCCACTTGGGCGACATTGTAGAAGTAAAATGCGTGGAAATTGACAATAACGGCAAAGTGCGCTTATCCCGCAAAGTCTTGCTGAAATAGTTTCACGATGCAAAAATAAAAAAGGCCCCGCTTTTTAGGCGGGGCCTTTTGCTATATGGGGAACCCGGCCCCGGGTTGCGTGCCTTGCTCGCCGTTTCCGCGTGGACAGTGTTGTGGCGCCCGACCCCGCGCTGGTGGGGGGATAAAATACTACATCCCGGCGGGGCCTCTTTCAAAGGGCCTAGGCGGGCCTGGGCCAAAGGGCCCTTGTACAACCGGGCAATAAATTTTATATTATTAAAGGAAATATACCCTATTGAGGAGTGAGCCATGAATCATAAATATACGCTTTTGTTCGGGTTGTTGGCTTTTGGCGTGTTGCCGTCGGCGGCGCAGAGCCAAAAACAAATAAATTTAGGGGGCGGGTTTTCGTTGGATACCAAAATTCCCCAAGAGGTTTCTTTCAAAAAATTAAACGTGCAATTTCCCGTTAAATACAAACCGGCGGAACAAGTCAAGTTTGGGGTGGGGCAAGACACTCCGCAAGAGCCTGTTTATGTAGAAACCCTCTGCGGCGGGCAGGCGGATGTTAAAAAGACGGCCTATTTCCACGGGTATTATGTGGAGCGCGGCTCCGAATGTGCCGAAAATGTATACGCCCAATGGCTTAAACTCCAAGATACCGGTTTTGAAAAGCAGGCGCAGGAGCGCCACGCATGCGAGGCCGCTTTGGCAAAAGGCCCGCGCGGCCCGCTTTGCCCGGTCTGTGGCGCGGCGGTGGACGAACACTGCACCACCGCAGTAAAGAAAGATAAAACCCATTGGCACGCAGATTGCCAAGCCAAGGCGGATTTTTTGGCACAAGCCCGGGCGTTGCGCTATAAATTGGGCCTCAAGCCGGACCCGGCCCACCAAACCGCGCAGGCGGTTTCTGCCAAAACGCAGGTGGTAAAAGCCTTACAGCAAAAGGAAGCGCCGTCCGCGGCGTTGCCCAAAGCGGTAAAATATCAAAAAAAGGATGCCCGCCGTGCCCGCGCGGAATATAAACGCAACGAAAACGTGGCCCGTAGCACTTTTAAGCGGCAAATGGGGTATAAGTCCTCTTTTGAGCCGGATACCTTGACGTTGCCGGACGATACCGTCGGCATGGCCCGCGCGGCCAAAAAACGGTTGCATAGCCAACAAGAAAATATGCGCCTGTTAAAAGAAGAACAAGCCGCCCGCCAAGAGGCCCAACAGGCCAATCTCCGGGCCGCTAAAGAACGGCGCTCCAACCAACAGCCGCAAGCGCTTGCCGCTCCCGCCCAAGAGGATAAGGCCGTTCAGCCGGCCGTAGCGGCTGTTCCGTCGGCTCCCGAGCGCCCCACAGGCAAAGCGGGCAAACAGGCCCGGGCGGCCCAAAAGCGCCGTAATGAAGCCGTGGCCCAAAGCGCGCCGGAAGAAATGGTGGCGCCCATGCCCCAGGCGGCTCCGGCCCGTGCCAAAGCCAAACGCAATAAAATTTACGGCGTTGCCAAATATAAAGTGAGCAAAAAAGATATTAAAAATTTCCAACGCCACTATAAGCCGCAAATGGCTCAAATAGAAGAGGCCGCGTTGAGCGGGGAAACCCCGGCGCCCGAAATTGCAAAAGCGGTGGAACAGTATAAGGTACTGTTGGATTCTTATGCGTACACCAAAACCATCCCCGGTAAAAATGCGTATGCGCGCGTGGCCGCCTTTGAAAAAGCCCACGAAAAAGATATGTTTTTAATCCGCGAATGGTTGAACTATGGGGAAGACAACGCCCCGGCCTATTACAAAGCGCTTGTCAAAGCCTATAAAGAAGTGCATAAAGAAGGCAACCTCCGCTACGATACCTTCAAATATTAAGTTTTTGGCAGGAATAATTAAAAAGCCCCGGTTTCGGTTAGCCGGGGTTTTTTGTGCCCTTGTACTTAAAACCCTGCCGAGCGGCTAAATTATCTGCGGGATTTTTGTACTGCCGTTTGAACCACTGCCGCCCGGCCCGGTATTTTCCTGCGCGCTTTTTTGCGCCACCGCACCCCAAAACCACCGCGGAAACGGCTTTTTATCCGGGGCCGTCAGCCGCTTTTGCTATAATATACGCATGAAGATTTTACCTCTTTTAATGTCCGTTTTGTTGCTGGGCGGTTGTACTTACCACGGTAAATTCAGCCGCGGCTTGTACCGCCAGCCGGATGTATCCCCCAAAATTAATGCAAGCGTGATGGTGGTGCAGGATAAATATGTGCCGGATTTCTTCCGGGTGGAAAGTGACGAATTTATTGCTTTCCGCCGGTTTGTGATTCGCACGGATGACGGCCTGTCCGCGGCGGCGGCTGATGCGCTTTCCACCCTGTTTGAGCGCGTGGAAGCCAATGTGTACAGCCAACGCAAGGGGTACGATTATACGGCCGAGGTGGAATTTTTCCCGCGTTATGAAGAAGAACGCCGTTTTTATATGCGCCACGAGGGAAACGGATATTATAATCCGCGCCGTTTGCGTGTCCGGCACCTGCCGTATGCAAATGCGGTTTTACGCATTACGTTGCGTAATCCGCATACCGGGGCCCCGGTGGCGGTCTATCAGGAAGAAGATAAAGAAAAAATCCGCTTTGCCGCCTCTACCTATGTGGCGGATGGTTTGGCCACTTATACGCTGGGGTTGTTCAGCCCGTTGCAAATCCAAGCGATTGGGGGAGATTTAACCCACAATTACGAGCAAATTTTAACCAAGTTGCTTAAACGGATAGTCAAGCAAATGCAAGATGACCGCGTGATATTTGCCAGCCCCGCCGCGCAAGCGGATTTAACCCGCATGGATGCGGATTATACCGCTTACTTAAAAGCGGTGGCTACCGTCTTAAACTCCAGGGACCAAAGCAGCGGTTCGGCCTTTTTTATCAGTGCAGACGGCTATTTGCTGACCAATGCCCATGTGGTAGAAAAAGCCCGGGACGTGCAAGTGGTTTTATATGGGGATAAGGAGTATTCGCCGGACGGCCCCGGGTACCCCAAGCGTTATGCCCGCGTGGTGGCGCGCAATCAGGCGCGGGATTTGGCCCTCTTAAAACTGGAGGGGGAAAACTTCCCGTGGCTCATGTTAGAGCCGGACCGCACCCAGTATTATACCGGGGCCGCGGTAGCCTCGTTGGGCGAGCCGAAAGGATACCGTTGGAGCGTGAACGAGGGCATTATCAGCGCGTTGCGCCGGGACGAACACGGGCGCGATATGATACAAACGGATGCGGCTGTAAACAGCGGAAACAGCGGCGGGCCGTTAATTTTGAAAGATTCGGGCCGCGTAGTGGGTATCAATACCTGGGTGGTGCGCAAAGATGTAGCGGAAAGACTGAATTTTGCCATATCCGCGTATGAAGCCCTGCGCACGTTCGGCTTGCGCCAGCCCATTACTCCGGCGCAAATAAAACGCCTGGAAGCCGCCCGACAGCCGGAGCTTTTGCCTGCCTCTGCCCAATAGCGCAGGCAACAAGCGTGCCATTGGGCCGTAAAATTATGTAAAATATACATAAGCAATTTATATTTATTACCGAGGTTATTTTCTTTATGAAAAAAACAGCAGCCAAAAAGAACGCTCCTGCCGCCGTTAAAAAGACGGCCGCTAAAGAATCCCCGATTTTGACAGACGTAAAGCAACTTTACGGATTCATGCAGGACAATTCTTTAGATACCATTGAGTATAACCAGAACGGCCTGTATCTGCGCCTGGTAAAAGCCAAACCGGCCATGGTGCCCGTGCCCGTCAATGCGGGTGGTTTTTCTGCCGCGCAAGGCGGCAACCCGGCCGTGCCCGCGCAGGAACAATATAAAGAAGTAATCAAATCCCCGCTGATGGGTATTTTCTTCCGCGGGTCCACTCCGTCCGCCCCGCCGTTTGTAAAAGAAGGCGCCAAGGTGGAAAAAGGCGAAGTGATTTGCCTGATTGAAGCCATGAAAGTATTTAACGAAGTCCGCGCGGATTTCCCGTGTATTGTTAAAAAAGTATTGGTGGAAAACGGCAAGCCGATTAAACAGGGTGACGCGCTGTTTGCCATTGAACGGGCGTAAGTATGAATCCGATAGCCGAAAATATCCAAGTGGCCTGCGCCCGGATTTTGCAATACCTGGCGGAACATAAAACGGCTTCTTCCTGGAAGCTGAAAATAGCGTTCCAACTGCCCAGCTCTGTTTTGTATATGGCCCTGGGCACGCTGTTCGCCCAAGGTAAAATTACGCTGGAAGCGGACGAGCTGAATTATAATGTGGCTTTGGTACAGGTTCCCATGCCGGCACCTGCCGCGGCCCAACCGCCACTGCCTCCCACATTATAGCCGTTTTTTTATGCACCCGGTGAGCCCGAACAGCCACCGGGTTTTTTGTTTTACCGGGCCCCTTATCAGGAGAATTTTCCAAACCTTACAAAGCGGTTAAAAATTGGTAAAATATACGGTATGGTCAGATATAGAACCACATATAAAAAATCCAAAAAAAGAACTAAAAAAGCCACCACCGCCAACTGGGTGCCGTCTGCCCTGTATATTTTGGGCGGGGCGCTTTGCGTTTGGCTTTTTTGCATTTTGTGGTTTAATGTAGGGCGCGGGGTATTAGGGGATACGCTGGCCGGCCAGCTATACAAATATATCGGCCAAACGTCTGTGTTGTTGCCGCTTTTCCTGGCGTATTGGCTGGTGCAAAGCGTGCGGAAAAAAAGCGCCGCCTTTTTATTCTTTTTGTTGGGCAGCGGCACTACTTTGTGCGCGGGAGCCAGCCTGTTAGCTTTGCTCCATTCCCTGTTGCCTAAATCCAACATCTCCGGCGGGCAGTTCGGGCAAGAGGTCTTTTTGTGGTTTAAGGGAATTGCGGGCACGTTCGGCTCCGGCGTGTTTTCGCTGGCGCTGATATTGGTGGGCCTGCACATGTTGTTTGCTATTCCGTGGGGCGTAATTGTGCAAAAAACCGGCGAATTTATCCGCGCGGATTATAACGAATGGCTAGACGCCCGCGCCGAATTAAAAGAAAAAGTACAAACCGGGAAAGAGGAAATCAAAGCCGCGTCCGCCCAAACGCACGACGAAAAATCCGCGGACTCCCCGGAAGAAGAACGCCATTCCAAGCCGGAAATCCGCCGCCCGGTGGCGGAAATTATCAAACTGCCCAGCCCGGAAAAAATGCGTGCCGAATCTTCTGCCGCTCCGGTGGAAGCGGCCTCTGTTCCTGCCACACAGCCGGAGGGCGAGCGCAAACCTTTTGACCCGAAAACCTTTCAACTGCCGTCTTTGGACTTGTTAAACGACCCGGTCAATAACGGCATTGTCGGCCCGACGGACGAAGAAATCACCCAAGCCACCAAACGCCTGGAGCAAACCCTTAAAAATTTTGATATTAAAGCCAGTGTCACGGGGGTATCCCCAGGGCCGGTCGTCACGCGCTATGAAATCAAGCCGGACCCCGGCGTGACGATTGCGTCCATTACGGCCCGCACGCAGGATATTCAGGCCAGTATGGAGGCCCGCTCCCTGCGCGTACAGGCGCCTATTCCGGGCAAAAATGCTGTCGGGTTTGAAATCCCCAACGACCGCCCCGTCATGGTGACCATGAAAGAAATTTTGCAATCTTCCGTCTATGCCTCCTCTAAAGCCGCTATTCCGATAGCATTGGGCCGCTATGCGGACGGCCAACCGGCCGGTTCCGTGGCGGAAAAATGGCCGCATATTTTAATTGCCGGGGCCACCAACAGCGGTAAGTCTATCTGTTTGCATACAATTATTATGTCCATTATTTACAAACTCCGCCCGGACCAGGCCAAATTTTTGATGATTGACCCCAAGCGCGTGGAGCTGACCTTGTATGAGGGTATCCCATACCTGTATGACCCCAAAACCTCGTGCGACGACGTGGACGTGGTGACGGACGCGCAAGGGGCGGCCAAATCCTTACAGATGTTAGTAAAAGTAATGGAAAAACGCCTTAAAATTATGCAGCTTGCCAAAGTGAAAAATATGGAAGGCTACAACCAGTGGGCGGAGAAAAACGGCGAAGAAAAAATGTTCTATATTTTTGTTATTATAGACGAAATGGCCGACCTTATGCTCCAAACCAAAGCCTCTATTGAAGACTCCATCCAGCGTTTGGCGCAAATGGGCCGCGCGTTGGGGATTCACTTAATTCTTTGCACCCAGCGCCCTTCCGTAAAGGTAATTACCGGGGTGATTAAGGCCAACTTGCCCTCCCGTATTGCGTTGCAGGTGGCTTCGTCCATAGACTCTAAAGTTATTTTGGATAGCACCGGCGCGGAAGATTTACTGGGCCGCGGGGATATGCTGTATCAAAGCACGTCCGACAAAAACCCGTTGCGTATCCAGGGGGCGTATGTGTCCGAAAAAGAAATCAATGCCGTGGCGGACTTTTTAAGGGCGCAAGGCGCGCCGGATTATCCGGTGCAGATTGTGGCCGAACAACAGCCCGGCGGCCGCCCGCAGGACGGTTTGGGCGCCAGTGCGGAAGAAATTTTGCAGGCGTTGCGCCTGATTAAAGAGCGCCGCCGCGTATCGCAGGATTTGTTAAAGGCCAATTTCGGCTCCAGCGCGCGCGCCACCAACATTTTAAGCGTGCTTGAAATGAAAGGGTATATTACCAAGCCGGAGGGCTCTAACCGTTGGGAAATTAACTACGAGCTGATAGATGCCGGCATTGAGGATTTGGAAAATCCGCCCTATGACCATAACTATAAGGAAGAAACGTATGAAACGGTTTATAAGTAGTTTTTTATTGCTGGGTTTAGCGGTTGGTGCGTTTGGGGCTGACAAAAATGCCCCGGCGGCCGGCCAAAAAACGGCGGCCCCCCAGGGGACGGCTGTGGCCCCAATAACCCCTGCCGGGCAAACCGCGGCCGTGGCTCAAGAAAAATCTGCCGCCGGGCAAACCGCGGCTCCCGCTCCCCAAAAAGCGGCCCCCAAAGCGGCGCAAACGGACCCGCTAAAGGCGTTTGCAAAATGGGATAAAAAATTAACCACCTTAAATACGGCTTTTGAGCAAACCACCTCTTATGACGGAGTGGTTATCAGCCGTTCGCACGGCAAGTTGTTTTTCCAAGCCCAAGGGCAACTGTTGCGGTTGGATACCTTAAATGACGAAGAAAAAACGGAGCAAACTGCCGTCACCGATAAAAAAGTATTGCGCATTTTAGATGCTTCCGGTAAAGAAATAACCGCTATGCCGTGGGCGGAATGGGTGAACGGCCAACCCAATAAGGCATTGTTTGATTTCGGCCACTATACGGCTTTGTTGCAGGCGCATGAGGCCACCGTGTTTGATTCCACGCCCCAGCGGACGGTATTAAAACTGCTCCCCAAGGATAAATCCGCCGGATATACCCTTTATTTGTTGTTGGACGGAAAAGATTATTTCCCGCAGTCTATTATTATAGAATCTGACTTGATGAAAACGCAGGCCGATTTGAAACAAACGGTTAAAAATAAACCGCTTGCCAAAAATTTATTCAAAGAGGTTATTAAAAAATGATGACGTTAGCCAATAAAATTACATTAAGCCGCGCGGCGCTTTCTATTGTAATGTTTCTGTTTATTTTAATGCCGTTTGCCTGGGCGCGTTTGGTAGCCACCCTTATTTTTATTGTGGCCGCGTCTACTGATTGGGTAGACGGAAAAATTGCCCGTCAAACCAATACCATTACGCCGTTTGGGGCCATTGTGGACCCGTTTGTGGATAAAATTTTGGTATCTGCCGCGTTGTTTGCGTTTGTGGGCATTAAAGAATTGGACGTGCCGGTTTGGGCCGTATTTTTTATTTTACTGCGCGAACTGATGATTTCCACCCTGCGCGTAATTGCCGCGTTGGAAGGCAAAGTAATGGCGGCGGAACGGTGGGGAAAATTCAAAACGGTTATCCAAATGACTACCGTGGGGCTGATTTTCTTTGTGTTGGATGTATACCACTTAATCGGGCTGACGTCCGGCTGTGCGCGGCGGTTTTTTACCATTACTTTTTATACGTTGCAGCAGCTCCCGTACGCCATGACGGCTATTGCCGCCGTGATTACCTGGATAAGTGCGGTTTCTTACTTAAAAAATAATTGGGAATTGTTGGAAAAATCGTGGGGAATAAGCGCGTGCAAAAAATAATACGTTGTTTGGCTACGGGGTTTTTTATCAGCTATCTGCCGCCGTTGGTGTTTAAGTTCAAAAAAAACACGGGGGCAGGTTTTTTGGGCACGCTGTTGGCGGTGCCGTTTATGTATATTTTGCCCCAAGACGGTATGCTGTATTTGATTTTTTTACTGGCGTTTTGGGCATTTGCGGTGTATATTTGTAAAAAAGTACAATTTAAGGGATACACCGGGCACGATAACCCCAAAATTGTGATAGACGAAGTGGCCGGTTATTTTACCGCCATGATGTTCTTGCCCCGGCAGTGGCCGTATTTGTTGGCGGCGTTTGTATTATTTAGAACTTTTGACACCTTAAAACCGTGGTTGGTAAAAACGTTTGACCGTATGGAAAATGCCTTTGGGGTGGTGTTTGATGATGTGGCCGCCGGGCTTATGGCCAACATTTTGATACAGATTTTTATAATATTTGCCGTGCGCGGCTAAAAGAAAAAGGAGCTTATAGAAATGGAAATGTCCAGTATGACTAATTTGCGTGAGTTGTTTTCCGCCGGCGGGCCGGTGCTTATTTTGTTATTGTTGTTATCGGTGTATTCCCTTTCCGTTATTTTTGAACGCTGGGTGCGCCTGCGTAAAGCGGTGGGAGTATCGCGCAAGCTGATTGCCTATTGCCGCCACCCGTTGCGCTCGTCCAACTTCCCCAAGGTGGAAGACGCCTGCCGCAAGGAAATTACCAAAGACACCCCGGCCTCTAACCTTATTTTGCGTTTACTGCAAGAGGGGGGCCGCACGAAAGAAGAACAAAAAGAAATTGCCAACTCGGTCATTGATTGGGAAATTACCCGCCTGCAAAGCCGCTTGACGGTATTGGGTACGCTGGGCAGTATTACGCCGTTTATCGGGTTGTTCGGCACGGTTATCGGCGTTATGCACGCATTTAAGGATTTAGCCTCCAGCGCGGCCGCGGCGGCGGGTGCCTCCGTGGTGGCGGCCGGTATTGCCGAGGCGCTTATTAACACGGCGGCCGGGTTGTTTGTGGCTATTCCGGCTGTTATTGCCTACAACTATTTTTTGAGCAAAACCAATTTTTTCTCTAAAGAATTGGAAAACATTGCCGACGAAATTATCTATAACCGGGTGCAAGAATAATGGCGCATAAACAAAGAACCGTCATGGCGGAAATCAATATGGTGCCGTTTATTGATATTACGCTGATTTTGCTGATTATTTTTATGGTTATGAGCCCGCTTTTGGTGCAAATGCAGTTAAGCGTGGATTTGCCCAAAGCTAAGGCCATTAATACCACGGCCGAGGACGACGTCATCCGTATAGAAGTGCTTAAAAGCGGGGCGATTTTACTGGCCGATAAAAAAATATCGCCCGCCGCATTGGAGCGGGAACTGGTGTTGCGTATGGGCAAGGCCAATAAAAAAACCATTTTAGTCCAGGCGGATAAAGAAGTGCCCATACAAACCGTGGTGGATGTGTTTGACACCGCCAAAAAATTAGGCGCGGCCAAACTGGGTATTGGGGTTTTATCTAAAAACTAATGAACCGTTATCTTGCGTATTCGGGCGGAGTACACGCCTTACTGTTTTTGCTTATTTTCCTGGTAATGCTTCCGGCCGGGAAAAAGCCCTCTGCTACCTATACGATAGATTTTATCGGCAGTGGTAAGGTGGTGGCTACCACCGGGCAGGAAGCCAAAGCGCCCGCGCCCGCCCAAAAGCCCAAAGCGCCCGAGGTAAAAGCCCCGGCCGTGACGGATACCGCCAGCCAACAGCCGGCCGCCAAGCCTGTTAAAAAGGCGTATGCGTCCAAGAGTGAAATTTCCGCCAAAAAACAGGCGGTCAAAAAGCAACCCGCCCCCGCGCCGTTGGCCGCCCCCAGCATTTTAGAGGAGGGCGAGGGCGGAAAAGATGACTCTTTGCAAGCCAGCAAAGAGGGCGAATTTCAAGGCGGGAATATTCAAACCGATTTTGCCAATTTCCCTTATCCGTGGTACATCACGCAGGTTAGAAACTCTTTATGGATTGAGTGGGAAAAACGCCGTCCGGCGGGGAATGTGTTATCCGCGCTTGTAGCTTTTTCTATTGCCCGGGACGGCAAGGTAAAAAATGTGACCGTACAGCGTTCGTCCGGGGATGATACTTATGATTTTGCGGCTTCCTCTGCCGTTATTAACGCCGGGCCTTTTTCGCCCTTGCCTATGTATTACGAAAAGGACGAACTGACTGTGGCGGTAGAATTCAAACAGGAGAAATAATTATGAATGGTTGGCAGCGTTTTATGTTTTTATTGATGTGCTATTTTGTGGTAATGGTTTTGTACCCCAATTATGATGCGGCGGGCCTGTATTTTGTGGGCGTGACGTTGGCTATGTGGACCGGGGTTATTTTGGTGTTGTCTATCATCAGCAATATGTTGGGGTTGTATAACTTCCCGTCGCTCAATAAGCTGATTACCTTTGTTTTGGTGGTTATGATTATGTGCTCTTTGTTGTGGTATTTCCCGCAGAAAGACAACGTGACCCCCATTAACAAAATAAAATATGGCGAAGTTCCCACCAAAGAGGACATTAAACGCGGCTTAAACCGTTTTACATTTAATTTTGACTTTGTCCGCCGCCGGGCAGACCGCGCCGAAAATTTCGTCAATCAGGAAATGGAAGAAAATAAAGAAGGCGTAAAAGAAACCAAAGAAAAAATCCAGAAACACACCAAAAAAGCCGTAAAAAAGATGGAAGATACCCTGGATATTAAGGTGGATTAATGAAACCGACCGTTTTAATTACCGGCGGCAACGGCTTTATCGGCCGCAAATTGACGGATATGCTTTTGCAGGCGGGTTTCCAGGTGCGTATTACTTCGCGCCGGGAGCCTAAAGAGCAACCGGCTAACCCGGCCGTGCGTGTGGTGCGGGTGGATTATAATAATGTGCCCAGCTTGCAAAAAGCCATGGAAGGCTGTGAGGGCGTATTTAATTTGGCGGCGGCCATTTTCGGCTTTTCCCGGGCGGATTTTGAGCGCGCCAATGTGGTGGCCGCGCAAAACGTGGTGGCGGCGGCCAACCAAACGCCGGGCCTAAAAACGTTTGTTCACGTTTCCAGCTTGGCGGCCAGCGGCTACGCGGCAGATAAAAACCATCCCCGGACGGAAACCGATGAGCCGAAGCCGGTGTCCGATTACGGCATTACCAAATTAGGGGGGGAAAAGGCCGTCAAAACCTTAAAACCCGGCATTAAATGGACGATTATTCGCCCGCCGATTGTGTACGGTAAAAACGATTCCGGCGTATCCAAAATAGCCGCGTGGGTCAAGCGCGGGCTGATGGTGAACACGTCCGGCAACGGGTTTTTCAGCTTTGTGCATGTGGACGATTTAGTGCGCGCGTTAGTGACGGCGTACGAACGGCCGGACACCGGCGGCGAAACCTATTTTGTGTGTGACGAGCATACTTATTCCTGGGATTCTTTTATTACCCAAATGGCGGCGGCTATGGGGGTAAAAAAACCGTTTATGCCCAGCGCCCCCCAATGGCTGATGCGCGTTGCCGCGTTTATATATGAAACCGCGGCCCGCATAAGCGGCGCGGAACCGGCCCTCAACTATGATAAAGTGACGGAAGCCGTCATTCCCGGGCATTGGATTTGCAGTGGCAAAAAATGGACGGCGCTGACGGGGCAGACATTTTCTGCCTTGCCGGAAGGCTTAAAAAAGAGCTTTTAACATGAGGCGTAATGTTATAACACAAACCTTAAAAATTTTGTTATAATATAACTGTTGACGGTATTTTACTGTTAGCGCAAATTTTGGAGAGGTGGCTGAGAGGCCGAAAGCGGCGGTTTGCTAAACCGTTATACGGGTTAATTCCCGTATCGAGGGTTCGAATCCCTCCCTCTCCGTGGAAATCTAAAACCCCGCGTAAGCGGGGTTTTTGATTTCCGGAAGAGTGGAGCAACACCAACTGCTTGGTGTTGCGTAGGGATTTGAAGCCCGCAGCGTTGTGTGAGTTTGAAGCCGTAGGCCGAAAGGCGAACACCGCGAGGGCGGGCCCGGGCAAAATTTCCGTCAGGAAATTTATGCAGGGCGAATCCCTCCCTCTCCGTATTTTTCTTCCTAAAACCCGCTTATTCGTTGTTGTTCGGTCGGTCGGATACCTCCGCGCTCCGCGCGTGTCAGGCAGTATTCCTCCCTCCGCTCACGCCTAGAATAAGCGGTTTTTCGTTTGAAAAATCCCCGCGTTTTAGATTTAGAAATAACTTTTTTGGGAGCAACACCAACTGCTTGGTGTTGCGTAGGGATTGGAAGCCCGCAGCGTTGTGTGAGTTTGAAGCCGTAGGCTGAAAGGCGAACACCGCGAGGGCGGGCCCGGGCAAAATTTCCGTCAGGAAATTTATGCAGGGCGAATCCCTCCCTCTCCGTATTTTTCTTCCTAAAACCCGCTTATTCGTTGTTGTTCGGTCGGTCGGATACCTCCGCGCTTCGCGCGTGTCAGGCAGTATTCCTCCCTCAGCTCACGCCTAGAATAAGCGGGTTTTTGTTTGAAAAATCCCCGCGTTTTAGATTTCCTGGAAGTATAAAGTTGCTTAGCAATAAAAAAGGAACCCCACAGCCGCGCATTTAAGCACTTTGCCGCAGGGTTCCAGTACAGATAGGATAACTAATAAAGAGGATGTTGTCAAGGCCCAAGAAAGCGGAAAGACAAACATCTTTTATTTTATTCCCAGTGTATATGACAAGGGAAATTTTGCAAATTTTGTAAGAAAAACCGCAGAGGAAGGAGGGGCGCTGTATATTAAAGAGAAAGACTCTGATATATGGGGCCCGCTCCAATCGCGTCCTCGCCATAATCAGAGTCCTGTAAATATTGTACGCACAAAAGAGGATGTTGTCAAGGCCAATAAAAGCGCCCCTACTAACATCCCGGGCGTACCCGGGCATAAGGGGCTTAAATATAATTTAGCGGATTTAGATAAATTTGTCAAACGTAAAATTGCTAAATATAATAACTACGTTGCGACGTAAAAGGCGTAAACCGCGATATTAAACGCTACGCGGACGTAGTAAATGTAGGGAGAACCCCGTATCTAGTAATGGCAACTGTAAAGAGCGAGGGACAGTTGGCGGGATTACAGCTTTATGACTTGCAGGCAGAAAATAAAAGTGCCTTGAAGGTCAACTCCGGCAAAACCGGCCATCTTCAAGGCAATAATAGTATAGACGATTTAGTGCGGTTTGTCAAACGCAAAATTGCTAAATATAATAACTACGTTGCGACGTAAAAGGCGTGGAACGCAAAATGAAACGCTATGCCGCCGCGGTAAAGGTGGCAGATAGACCTTACTATGTAATGATTACCGTAAAAGACCACGGACAAATGACGGGGATGCTACTTTATGACTTGCAGGCGGAACATAAAAGCGCCCTGACGGTCATCTCGGGCATAACCCGCCAACGTCAAGGCAATAATAGTATAGACGATTTAGTGCGGTTTGTCAAACGCAAAATTGCT
>ERZ1034976.239-NODE-239-length-51861-cov-4.343783_pt1 | contig 51861 bp, 42 predicted proteins | sample MGYA00520623_ERZ1034976 | MGnify/ENA primary metagenome ERZ1034976 (study PRJEB33766, sample SAMN09781774) | gut metagenome | biome: gut microbiome | host: Homo sapiens | place: Madagascar | study: EMG produced TPA metagenomics assembly of the PRJNA485056 data set... | reverse complement strand
TTCATTGGATAGCAAATTGCTGACGCATTCCAGCAATCCGCATCCGCCCTGCGGAAAAGCAGAAACCGTTTCCAACAGGTTTGTGGGAACTTCAACGGTCTGAAAGCCCTTTCCTGCTCGCTGCTGGCGATGTCGTTCAATTCTTCTGACACATTCCGCATCCCATATCTGCATGGTTGCAAAATAATATCGTGGCTGAACCGGCTGTGCAACGGCAAGCTGTTCGGCAAGACTGGACTTTCCACTGTTCGCTCCGCCAGAAATTAAAATCTGCATCCGGTGTTTCTCCTTTTCTGATACCTGCGGCACTGCTCCGCAAATCGCTGTGCAGCTTCTGGACAGGATGGAAAATACCAGTGCGGAAATCCAGCTAAAATCGAGCCTTGTTGCTGCACCTCCAGCCATGTCCGACCATTTGGACGCTGCACGGAAAAAGCCGTGCCATTTTCGGTACTGTCCGCATAGTGAAAACTGTGTGCCCGTATCACAGCCCCCTTTTCTGCACAGAGGGTATCTTGCTGAGCCGTCATCGTGACATAGCCGAATCGACAAAGACGGTTACCCATTGCTGCCGTTCCGGGCAATAAGCCAGCCATGGGAAAGATATTGCCCTGTGCATCCTGTATGGACTGCTGCAAGTATAAAAATCCGCCACACTCAGCGAAAATGGGAAGCTGTTTCTGAGCAGCTGCTCGCAGGCTCTCTAAAAATGTATGATTTCCCGAAAGCTGCGGTAAATATAATTCCGGATACCCACCGCCCAAATAAACCCCATCTAACTGCTCTGGCAGAGCGGAATCCGTCAGCGGTGAAAAAAATACCAACTCTGCACCGTTTCGCTGCAACAGTTCTAAATTTTCCGCATAGTAAAAGCAAAATGCGGCATCTCTTGCAACGCCTAACCGGAAGGAATGTGGTGGCATTGGTGGAAGTTCCGGCACTGGCAACGGCGGTGCAGTTTCTGCCAACGCTTGCAGCCGCTCCAGTGCAATGGTTTTTCGGGCAGTTTCTCCCAGTAAATTGATTTTTTCCTGTAATGTGTCCACTTCTTCCGCTGTGTACAAGCCCAGATGTCGGCTGGGCAGCTGCACTTCCGGCAACTCCGGCAAATAGCCATATACGGGCAGTCCGGTTTCCCGTTCGATGATGGCTTGATAATAGGCTGCCATGCCGCTGCGAACTCGATTCAACAGAAATCCAGCAATGCGATTGTGTGGCTCTAACTGCAAAAAGCCCTTGCAGATTGCAGCGACAGAACGCCCCATTTTCTGTGGATTTACAACCAATACCGCTGGCGTTTCCAGCCACTGAGAAACAGTATCGGCACTGGCTTCAGAAGTCTGTCCGATGCCGTCATAAAATCCCATTGCCCCCTCGATCAAGGCAAGGTCTGCCTGCTGGGCAGTGGCAGCAACCAGCTTTCGCATGGAATCTGGTTGCAGAAAAAACGGGTCGGTATGATAAGCCGGACGATGTGTCACTGCTTCATGAAACATCGGGTCAATATAATCTGGGCCGCTTTTATAACTCTGCACAACGACATCGCTTTTCTGAAAAGCAGACAGCAACGCCAGCATCATCGTTGTTTTTCCGCTATCACTGCCAGTCGCACTGAGCAGCAGGCGTGGAATCTGATTCTGCATCTGTTCCCTCCTTGCAATCTGTGGGGAATGTGTTAATTGAACGCAACTTTCCCACAGAATTTTGATTCATTGACATTCATTTATTATAGCATATGGTGCAAGAAATCGTCAAGTTGTGTGATGGGATGGATTCCGGACAAATATAAAAAAACAGGAGAACGAAAAGGGTTCTCCTGTTTTGTGTTGGTTTGTGTCTTTTATTTGTTTTAAAGTTCTTCTTCCAGAACGTTTTTTTTATTCGACTGGCTCTAAAATCCAGCGTTGCAAGTCATCTCCATTGTCGTTTCGGATCACCACATTTCCGGCATCATAAAAGCCCGTCTGTTCCTGTGTTCCCATGTCTGTATTCCAAACGGACAAGCATGCACTGCGGTTCGTACTGCAAGAAAACAGCATCGTTCCGTCTGCCTGCGGAACGAGAACAAAGGTCTGTGCAGGGGCATCCACTGGACGATAAATTTCTGCATTGCAGCCGCTGACAACGCCACCGCCCAGCTTTACAATGTCCACCACGCGATTTGTTCCGCCGGAAGAACACATGGTATACAACCGATAAGCGTTCCGGTCTGTATCATAGGAAATCCGAAATTCTTGTGCCGCTGTGCCATCGGCTGCATCTTGAATCAAGTTGCGTTCGTCTGCATCAACACCGTCTGCAACTGTCATATAGAGTCCGCTTCCCGCATTTCGCAACCGATAAACGCCATCATCAATCACGCCTTCCGTTTCTGTTTTGGAATCGGTTGTGGCATGAATGATGACTGCCTGCTTGCCCATCTGATTATATCGCTGTGCAACCAAGTTCAAATCATACGTCACATTTCCACGCAGAGGGTCGGCAACGGATACCGTACCAGCGTTTTTATCATATCCCGTCAAAACCAAGCAATGTTCATGGCTCACCCAAGTTGCCGTATCGCCTTCCGGTGTTGTCCAGCTGCCGCCTGTCTCCGGTGCTCGCATTCCCATTGTGCCCCAGAAAACAACTGGTCTACCAGCTGCAATGTATGGGAACAGGTCTTCAAAGCTTGTCCCCGAGAGATTCTCTGCATAGGAGGCATTTTTCTGTGCGGTAAAGTAAGCGTTCGCTGTGGCAATGATTGCCGGAGCATAACAGCCGTACCCGTAAGAAGTCATCGGGTCACCGGGGAAAACATACTGGAAATCCGCTCCATAATAGATATTATTCAAGGTGTAGAACAACATTTTCGGCAGATACGTTTTTGCAATATCGGTTTTTTCCGCAGAAAATCCGTCATATTGTAGTGCAATTGTCAATGCGGTTGCTTCGCAGCCAGTCGGCAGCGATGGCGAATCATTCTGTAAAATACAATTCACAGACAATTTCTTTGCTCGTGGCAAGGTGGTTGTCGTGGTCGTGGTTGCTTTGGTTGTGGTAGTTGTGGTGGTTTGTGTTGTTGTCGTGGTTGTCGTTGTAGTCGTTTGTTCAGAAGTGGTGGTGGTCGTCGTTGGTTGTATGGTTGTAGTAATTGCTTCTGTTGTTGGTTCGGTGGTCACAGATTCGGTCATTTCTGTAGAAACAGTCGTGGTCGTTGTTTCCACCGGAATGGATTCTGTTGCAGTAGTTGTCGTTGTGGTGGTTTCTGGTTGCTGGTTTTTCTGGTCAATGTAATCTGAAAAAGAAAGCTCTGTTGCACCGGCTGCCCGTTTTGCATAGTATTCCAGAATCAAAACCGCATCGGTAACATCCACTTTTCCATCGTGATTGCAGTCGGAATAGAAAAATTGATTGGGCGTCAGATTCACTTCTGCTCCAGCTGCCATCTTTGCATATATCGTCAACACAAAAACAGCATCATCTACCGCAATCATACCATCCCCCGTTAAGTCGCCCAAGGAAATATGATCATCGTCTGGTTCTTCTAGGATGGTTTCCGTTGCAGTTTCGGTTGTTTCTGCTGAAGCATCTGTGCTCGAAACCACAGGGTCATCCGGCGGTTCGGTTGGTTCTGTGGATTCTGTTTCCGATGCAGATGCACCAGTTTCGGCATCTGCTGCACTGCTCAGCGGCAAGCTGTAAAAAAGGCTGCTGCACGCAAGCACACTGCAAATGGTTCGTTTCCAAAATGTTGATTGCATCATCCATTCCCCCTAAGATACGCTGTTATACTTGTAAAATGCCCAGTTCTGAACTGGTAAAAATGGTTGAAAATGCCTGCTCACTCTCCGCAGAAATCGCAATACTTTGCTTCTGCTTTGGTTGGATCATCTTCTTTTGGTCGGTGAGATAGAAACACAATGCAGTTTCTCCGGAATACTTCGCAGCAATTTGAATTGCCTGCTGCATCCGGTCAGTATCCGCAGACGATAATTTGATGCAGAATTTCGCACGGGAAAGCTGTTTTTGCAACTCTTCCAATGTCAGAACGCTGCTGCACAATAGAGAAACGCCGCTCTCCTGAACGGATAGCCGCCCCTTGCACCATAAAATCGTATCCGGCTGCAATTTCTGCTGAATCGCACGAAAGACATTCGGAAATGCCACGCATTCCAGCGTTCTGGTTTCATCTTCCATCTGGAAGAAACACATTCGTTCCTGCTTTTTGGTCAGATGCGGTTTCACACTCTGCAAGATGCCCAGAAATGCCACTTCTGCCTGCTCCGGCAAGTCAGAAAGTTCCGTGCTGGCAGGCACGTGCAACAGACGACAAAGATACTGCACAGGCTGAAACGGATTTCCAGAAAGATACATTCCGGTAACTTCTCGTTCCATCCGCAGCAGCTCCGCCGGAGAGAATTCCTCCATGGGTTCTGGTGCTGGTCGCTGCCAGCTGCCTGTAGCATCGCCGCCAAACAACTGCATCTGCCCAACCACTTGCGTTGCAGCAGTTTCCTTTGCAGCAGATAGAACCGCATCGGCTTGCGTCAGCATCTGCCGCCGATTCCAGCCCAGTCCATCTAGTGCACCGCTTTGAATCAGGCTTTCCAATGCTCGTTTGTTCAATTCTATGCCCTGCATTCGCTCGCAAAAATCATACAAGTCCGTAAATGCTCCGTGTGCCTGCCGTTCTCGTTCCAGCTTTTCAATCAATGCAATGCCAACATTCTTGATGGCATGCAATCCAAACCGAATGCCCTGTTTCGTACAGGTAAAGGCAGCATGGCTTTCGTTGATATGCGGCGGTAAAACTGCAACCCCTGCTTTCTTACAGGCGGAACTATATGCCAGCAGCTTCGGAAAATCTCCAATGACGCTGGTCATCAATGCTGCCATGTATGCCGAAAAATAATGACACTTGAGATAGGCGGTTTGATATGCCAGATAGGCATAGGCGACCGCATGGGACTTATTAAAGGCATACGCTGCAAATCGACTGATTTCATCAAAGATAGACTCTGCAACCGCTTTCGGCACACCATTCTGAATCGCTCCGCTACAAACGCCATCCAATCCATATAGAAATGTCTGCCGTTCCTGCTCCATGACTTCCTGTTTTTTCTTAGACATTGCCCGTCGAACAACATCCGCTCTACCGTAGGAATACCCTGCCAGCGACCGACAGATTTCCATGACTTGTTCCTGATAGACCATACAGCCATAGGTGACTTCCAGAATCGGTTTCAACAATGGGTGAGCATAAGAAATCGAATCCGGATGCTTCCGGTTCTCCAGATACTGTGGGATGGAATCCCGTGGCCCTGGTCGGTAAAGCGAAAGGGCTGCGGTCAAGTCCTCTAAGCATTTCGGCTGCATTTGCAGGAGAACGTGTCGCATACCCGCACTTTCAAACTGAAAAACGCCCATTGTATCGCCGTTCGCCATCATCTGATAGACGGCTGCATCTGTAATCGGAATATGATGAATCGAGAAGTGCGGTTCAGTTTCCTGAATCATCCGGACACAATTCCGAATAATGGTTAAGTTTCGCAGCCCCAGAAAATCAAATTTCAAAAAGCCCAGCGTTTCCAAGTCCCCCATCGGATATTGCGTCACAATGGTATCTTCATTCTTTTGCAAAGGAACCATTTCCAACAGCGGAATCGCAGAGATAATCACACCGGCTGCATGCGTGGAGGTATGCCGAGGAACACCCTCTATTTTCTGTGCCAAATCCAGCAGCTTTTTCGCATCTGCATTTGTATGCAAAAGCTGCTGCAACTCCTTCCCGTCTGGTGCTGCCAGCGTTTCCGCAATGGTCTGCCGAGGGTCGATCTTCTTGGCGATCTGGTCACAAAATGCATATGGCAAATGCAGGACTCGTCCAACATCCCGAATTGCTCCACGAGCCTTGAAAAAGTCAAATGTGATGATTTCCGTTACACGGTCTGCTCCGTATTTTTGAATCACGTATTCCTTGACGGCAGGTCTGCCCTCTACGCAGAAATCAATGTCAAAATCCGGCATACTCACCCGTTCCGGATTCAGAAACCGCTCAAAGAGCAGATGATATGCCATCGGGTCAATTTCTGTAATACCCATGCAGTACGCACAGAGGCTGCCTGCTCCCGAACCTCGTCCGGGTCCAACCGGAATCCCGTGCTGTTTGGCATAGCGGACATAATCCCAAACGATCAGAAAATAATCCACATATCCCATCTGCCGGATTACTTGTATTTCTCGCTGCAAGCGATTTCGCACCGGTTCAGGGACAGGCGTTCCATAGCGTTTCTGCATCCCTTTTTCACAGAGTGCCTGAAAGAATGCGATGTTGTCAGAAACACCCTCCATAGAAAAGGCTGGCAAGTGCAGCGTTCCTGTTTCCAGTTCTACGTGACAACGGTCTGCAATGCGTCTGGTGTTGGCAATCGCCTCCGGCATCGCTGCAAATAATGTTTGCATCTCCTGCGTACTTTTCAGGTAAAATTCTTCGGTTTCAAACCGCAGAGCGGTGGGGTCATCCAGTGTTTTTCCCGTCTGAATGCACAGCAGCACTTGCTGCATTTCCGCTTCTTCTTTGGTCAGGTAATGTGCATCGTTGGTTGCAACCAACGGGATTCCCGTTTCTCGGGAAAGCTGTTCCAACAAGGGCAAGACAGTTTTCTGTTCTTGTAAGCCATGATTCTGCACTTCTAAGTAATACTGTTCCGCTCCGAATAAAGCCTGATACCGCAAAGCGGTCTGTTTGGCGGCGGCATAATCGCCCGACAACAGCAGCTGTGGAATCTCCCCTGCCAGACAGCCAGACAGGGCAATCAGCCCTTCGTGATACTGTGTCAGCAGTTCCCAGTCCACCCGTGGTTTCTGATAAAAGCCCTCTAAGCACGCCTTGGAAACAAGCTTCACCAGATTCTGATAGCCTGTCTGGTTTTCACACAACAGAACAAGATGATACCGCTTTCGGTCAACTGCCGTTCCTCGGTCAAACCGTGTTCGGCTGGCAACATAGACTTCACAGCCGATAATCGGATGAATCCCAGCTTTTTTGGCTGCCTGATAAAACGAAATAGCAGCGTATAGATTTCCGTGGTCGGTCAGTGCAACCGCAGTTTGTCCCAGTTCTTTCAGGCGTTCCATCATCTCGGGAATCCGGCACGCTCCATCCAGCAAACTGTAGACGCTGTGGACGTGCAGGTGTACAAAGGCATCATTTTTCTGTTCCGACATGTTCTCGCAACTCCTTTGCCATCATGGATAATTTCTGAAACCGATGGTTCACACCGGAACGTCCAATGGGAGGGTGCAGCAGTTCGCCCAACTCTTTCAGACTGAGTTCTGGATTTTCCAGCCGCAGTTCTGCCAACTCCTGCAAGTCCGGCGGTAGGGTGTCCAGTCCTCGCTTCTCTGCAAGGAGTAGAATTTCTTCCGTCTGTCGCATTGCCGCAGAAACCACCTTGTCAATGTTCGCTGCATCGCAATTTCGCACTCGATTCGCCTTGTTCCGCATGTCTTTCTTGATCTTAATATTCATCAAGTCCAGCGTGCATTGCTGAGCACCCATAAACGTCAGAATATCTTCAATCTGTTCGCTGTCCTTGACATAGAGGACAAAACTTTGCTTTCGCTGAAATACATGTCCCTTGATGCCCAGCAATTGTTGCAGGAACAAACTTAAATCATTGCAGAGAACCGAGGTTGGCGTGACAAATTCCAGATGATAGGATTTGTTGGGATCCATGAGGTTTCCGCAAGTCAGAAATACCCCTGCCAGGAACGCCGGCATGCTGTTCTGCACAATGTTACAGAGGTTAATTTGCCGATTGTCGAGGTGGATGTGATAGCGTTCACAGATTTCTGCAACCGCAGCTGTATTTTGCAGGGAAAGGCTGTAAAGTCCGCCTCTGCCCCGTTCGACTGTAATCGTTCCTTTCGGAAACGAAAATACCGTATGTAACAGTTGCGGCAACAGGTCGACAATGGTTTCACTTTCGCTTTGCAGACAGATTTGCTCCGAGGTAAACACACGACTGTACAGCAGTATGCCATACAGACAGGAAAAGGCTTGGTCTTTGTCTAAGATGGTACGTTTTAATGCCTGCCGGACATCCTGCGAGAAGGACATGGCGGTTCGCTCCTTTCCAACGGTCGTTTCTCTTGTGTGCCATGTTGCCCTCTTACTGGGAACTACCTGCAACGGTGGAAAATGTCACAAGAGAAAAAAATTTTTTTCGGTTTCTCCATAAAAAAACACCGCCCTGCTTTTGCCGCAAGGCGGTGCGGTGGATGCGTTACGGACGATCCTTTCCAATATCTCGATGCTGCTTGATGACGTGCATGCCCTTTTCAATCAGATAATCCCCGATGAGTTCGGTAAATGTAATCGAACGATGCTTGCCGCCCGTGCAGCCGAATGCAATCACCAGACGGCTTTTCCCCTCTTTGATGTAGAGCGGGATCAGGAAGTCAAGCAAGTCTTCAATCTTTTTCAACAGGATTTTGGATTGTTCAAACTGCATCACATAATCCCGTACACAGGCATCACAGCCCGTATGATGCCGCAACTCCGGAATATAATAGGGATTCGGCAGACAACGAACATCAAACACCAAATCCGACTCTGTAGACACGCCGTATTTAAAGCCGAAAGACGTTACTTTAATCGAAAGCGAATCAGATGGCGTTTCCAAAAAGGTTTCCCGAATCTGTTCTTTGAGCTGGGAAACAGAAATATAAGACGTTTCAATATAATAATCTGCAATTGCTTTTAATCGCAGCAGCTGTTCCCGTTCAAATTCCAGTGCCTGATGCAGACAGCCGTTAAATCGTTCATCCAGCGGATGCTTCCGGCGAGTTTCCTTGTAGCGTTTAATGATGACTTCATCCTGTGCCTCGATGTAAAGCAGCTTTACATGTAAATCTGACTGTTCTTTCAACCGACAAACACAGTCATAGGCATCCGCAAACATTTCTCCTGACCGTAAATCCGCAGCAATTGCGATTTTTTCCAGCTTATTTTCGGATTCCCTGCAAATTTCCACAAATCGATGGATGAGCTGCGGCGGTAAATTGTCAATGCAATAATACCCAATATCTTCCATTACATCCATGACTGTTGATTTTCCAGAACCGGACATTCCAGTTACAACGACAACCTGCATCTGTTTTCCCTCCTGTTATTTTAAAATCACGGGTTCTAACTCCAGACAGTAGCCAGTTTTCTCCTTTACGGTTTCAATTACAAAGTCGCAGAGTTCCAGCACATCCCGACAAGTTGCATGGCCGGTATTGACTACAAATCCAGCATGTTTCACGCTGACTTGTGCATCGCCAACACTTGCCCCTTTCAAGCCGCACTGGTCAATCAAAAAAGACGCATAGCTGCCGACCGGACGCTTGAACGTACTGCCTGCACTCGGCAACTCCAACGGCTGCTTTGCAACACGCTGATTTTTCAACTTCTGCATCTCTTCCCGAATGTCTGCATACTTTCCAGCTTGCAGCTGCAAGGTCACGCCCGTTACAATCTTTTTCGTACCGGAGAACATGCTGTGCCGATAGGAGAACTGCAATTCCTCCGGCGTTGCCGTCCGGAATGTTCCCGTTTCGTCCAGATATTCTACACTGCGGACAACGTCTTTCATCTCTCCGCCGTATGCTCCGGCATTCATATAGACTGCTCCGCCAATCGTGCCCGGAATCCCTGCCAGACACTCCATGCCCGTCAAGCATGCCTCCAAGGCAATTTTTCCAACGGCGGACAAGGTTGCTCCGGCTTCGCAAAACAGTGTCGTTTCATCCAGCTGCCGGACGTTGGAAAACGCCCTGCCCAGCTGTAATACAATGCCGTGGTAGCCCTCATCTGCTGCTAAAATATTGCTGCCGTTTCCCAGTACGACCCAAGGAAGATGCTGTTCCTGACAACATTGCAGAATTGCCTGCAAGCCCTCTCGATTTGCAATCTGTACCATTGCCTGACACGCTCCGCCAATGCGGAATGTTGTGTGCTTTGACAGCAATTCCGCCGGCAAAATCGGACAGGCATGGGCGTTACAACACGCCGTAATGGATTCTAATCCCTGCATGTCATTCTCTCCTGTCTGGTTTTTAAAATGCATCGTAATCCTTAATCACCTCTTTGGATTCTGCTTCCAAGCCCAGATGATCCAGCAAGTCGGAAGCTGCATTATAGCCCATCTTCTTTTGACGGTTGTTCATCGCTGCAACTTCCAGGATGACTGCCAGATTTCTACCCGGTCGAACCGGAATCGTCAGGGACGGAACTTTTACGCCCAGCAGGGATACAAATTGGGTATCCACGCCCATCCGGTCATAGATCTTTTCCGGATTCCACTGTTCCATCTCAACGATCAATTCAATTTTTTCAGTATTTTTAACGGCACCGATACCAAACAACCGCCGTGCATTGATGATACCAATGCCACGCAGTTCCAGGAAATGGCGGATATTATCCGGCGAACTACCAACCAAGCTGATATTGGAAACCTTCCGGATTTCCACTGCATCATCGGCAACCAGACGGTGACCACGCTTTACCAATTCAATGGCTGTTTCACTCTTACCAACGCCGCTTTCCCCGGTAATGAAAACGCCTTCGCCATAGATCTCAATCAAAACGCCGTGACGGGTAATTCTCGGTGCAAGATTCAGGTTCAGAAATGCAATCAGTCCAGCGATAAAGTTGGAGGTGCTTTCCTTGCTCCGCAGGAGCGGAACGGAATATTTCTTTGCCAAATCGAGCATTTCTTCAAAATATGGCAGTTCTCTGGAGATGACCAGAGCCGGAATCCGCTGCGAAAACAGCATATCCAACCGCTGTACACGCGTTTCTTCATCAATCGTGGACAAGTATGCATATTCCATCTTGCCGATGATCTGAATTCGCTCCGGATTGAAGTATTCATAAAAGCCCATCAGCTGCAAGCCCGGACGGGTGACATCTGCCTCATCAATTTCAATTTCAGAAGCGTTTTTGGGGGTGTAAATGGTTTCCAGTTTAAATTCATCAATGATTTTATCCAATGAAATGGTGAATTTTGCCATAGCCTTTGACTCCTTTTTCATTCTGTTTCTTTATTGTTGTCCGTTTTTTGCTTCCTTATGCCGGAATTAGTTCATATCCAATACGACCGTCATGTTCTTCGATGCGTTTACCATAGCATCTGCCAAGTCCTGCATCGCCTTGTAGCGGTCTGCTCCGAAATAAGCATCGACATCAATGAAATCCCGGTCAGACTCCCAGAAAGACGGGTAAACGAAATCCTGACAGATTGCTGCGGAGAAACCTGCGTTGTCCAGTTCCTGAATGATCGCAGTCATATAGGAAACCGTCGTTTCACTGTATGGGGTCATCCATGGCTTTCCGCCCTTTTCGACAGAATTGTCCAGCCATCTGCCCGTGCCATCCAGCAGCGGAATGCTGGCATCTTTATACAGTTCCGGGAACTGATTGTCATTGGTCACGCTGATCTGTGCATAGACAGAAAATCCCTTTTCTGCTGCAAGATTAACAATTTCCGAAGCGGTCATTGTGCCATCACAAATATAAGTTCCGGCAACATAGGAAACGGTAGAGGCATAGTTCAGCCAACCGCCCTGCAACTTCATCGGTACAACAACTGCCTTTGTTCCGCTGACCTGCTCCAGTGCTGCGGTAAAGGTGTCGGCACTTTCCAGTACAGAGCGATCCAGCCACTGTGCAGATTTTGCATCGGAGAAGTTCGCAAGCGGAACGCCTTCCTTCTTCACCGCTTCTGTCGTTGTGGTTTGTGTTTCGGTTGCAGCGGTTGCAGTTGTTTCATCACTGCCGGAGGCTGTTCCGGTCGTCTGTGTGGTGGATTCGTGCGTAAATGCCGTTCCTGCCATCTGTATATCCGTAGAAACGCCTGTAGTCGTAGCCCAAACTGGTGTAGTTGCAGTTGTTTCCGGCGTGGTTTTCAGTTCTACGGTCGAAGCAGCCGCCGGAACGGCAGTCGTTGCCGTTGTCGTTTCCGCTGTGGTTGCTGCTTCGGTCGCTTGCGTGGTCACAGCTGCATTCATTTGCAGGCTGGAATCCGAAGTTGCAGCATCATCCTGAATGAATGGCTTTGCGATGCTGTAGCCAACAAATCCAACCAAACCAGCCGCTGCAATCATCACTACTGCGGACAAGACATTATGCACCGAAGAAGACTTTGTATTCCCGGTTTTCACCTTGTATACTTTTGGGGATTTCTTTTTCATATGGGTTCGCTCCTATTTTCTCTCAATGATTGTCTGTTACGAGAGGCTCTCTTTTTCGTCTGCCAGCTGATGGAAGAAGTCCACAGCTGTTTTCAAGTTTTCCTGCCGGAATAAGTAGCTGCCAACTACCAAGTTATTTGCACCGGCTTTCACTGCCTCCGGAGCAGTTTCCGCATTCACGCCGCCATCTACTTGAATATTGACAGATAAGCCCTGTTCGGCTGCTTTCTGCCGCAGGAACTGCACCTTCTTCAGCATCTCCCACAGGAAAGACTGTCCGCCGAAGCCTGGCTCTACGGTCATGACCAACACCATTTCCACCGAGGACAGATACGGCAAGACTGCCTCTGCCGGTGTATTCGGCTTGATGACAATGCCTGCTGGAATGCCGCAAGCATGAATGGCATCAATCGTTTTCTGTGGGTCGCTTTCGCTTTCCAAATGGAACGTAATGCCGTTTGCCCCAGCTTTTGCAAACCGTGCTGCATAGTGCAACGGGTCGGAAATCATCAAATGTACATCTAAAAATAAATCGGTCTTTTTCCGGATGGCTTCCAGTACGGGAATACCAAAGGAAATATTATCGACAAAACGCCCATCCATGACATCAAAATGCAGCATATCCGTACCGCTTGTTTCCAACGTCCGTACCACTGCTTCTAAGTTACACATATCTGCACTCAAGATCGAAGCAGAAACCTGTATCTTCTGCATGTTTCCATCGCCTCATTTTCTATTTCTTTCTATTGCGATCCATCGCTGAACGCTGTATGTAACAGCAGATTCTTATTTTATTATATCGAACTTTCCGGTTTCCGTCAAGGCTTTTTTCGGTTCTTTCCAAAATAATCAAGTTGCTGCAAAAATGTCACAAAAAGAACATTTTTTGCTCAGATTCTGAATCCAGATCTTGCGGACTTTTCTCTTGTCTTTTATATAGTATGAGCGGTGGTGCGATTCCATGTCAAACTTGTCCCAAAAGATGCCCTAAAATTTGTACCAAATTGTCGTACTTTTTTGACGGCTGTACAAAAATACAATCACTTTTGGTGTTCTTTTGACGGAATCTACAATTCAAAATCACAAAAGACTCCTATTTTCACAAAAAAGTACCATTCTTTTTTTGCAGGACACCAAAAAAACACCATTTTTCACAAAAATATCACTAACCATTCCGCTGCATTTTGTGGTATCATATAGTCACAACAAACAAAAAAGATTTTGCAGTGCGAACGAAAATCATGCAAAATAGAAAAAGGAGGAAGTTCTTATGAACACTAAAAAATTACTCGCTGCCGTTACCGGCGTTACCATGTTAGCAGGTATGCTCACCGCTTGCGGTTCTAGTTCCGATTCCAGCACCGCCAGCAGCTCCGACCCGAACACCCTGACCATCTGGGCGTGGGATGACAACTTCAATGTAAAGGCTGCCAACCTCGCAAAGGAATACTACCAGAAGGAACATCCGGATGTGACCGTCAATGTTGTCAGCATGGCACAGGATGACATCGTACAGACCCTGAACACCGCATTTTCCAGCGGCACTTATAAGGGTCTGCCGAACATCGTTCTGATTGAAGACTACCGGATTCAGAACTACCTGAGTGCTTATCCGGGCGAATTGAGAGATTTGTCCAACACCGTGAATCCGGATGACTTCATGGATTACAAGCTGGGCGTTATGACACAAGATAACAAGGTATACGGCGTTCCGTTCGATAGCGGCGTTGCAGCTCTGTTCTACCGCACCGATTATATCGAAGAGGCAGGTTATACCACAGACGATATGCAGGATCTGACTTGGAGTGAATTCATTCAAATCGGTAAGGATGTCAAGGAAAAGACCGGCAAGTATATGCTGACCTTAGACCCGAGCGACCTCGGACAAATCCGAATGATGATGCAGTCCGCTGGTTCTTGGTATGTCAAGGAAGACGGCAAGACCGTTGACATCGCAGACAACGAGGTTCTGAAAGAATCCGTTAAGACCTATCAGCAGATCATTGATGCAGGCATTGCAGAACAGATTTCCGGTTGGGATCCGTTCGTCGGTGCATTCCAAAAGGGTGACGTTGCTTCTGTTCCGACTGGATGCTGGATCGCTCCGACCATCGCAGCAGCAGAAGACCAGAGCGGCAAGTGGGCAGTTGCTCCGCTGCCAAGACTGGACAACGTAGACAGCTCCCTGAACACCTCCAACATCGGCGGCGGCAGCTGGTACGTGCTCGACAAGGTTGGCAATGGCGAATTGGCAGAAAACTTCCTGGCAGAAACATTCGCTTCCAATGTGGACCTGATGAACGACTTGGTTTCTGAAATCAATCTGGTTAGCACACTGAAGGCTTCCGCAGATGCAGAAAACTACAAGAAGCCAAATGAATTCTTCAGCGGTCAGGAAATCTTCAGTGACTTCTCCAAGTGGACAGCAGAAATTCCAACCGTCAACTATGGTCTTTATACCTACACCATCGAGGACATCATGTCCGAAGCCGTTCAGTCGATTCTCCAGGGTGCAGATATTGACGAAACACTCGCCAATACACAGGTTCAGGCAGAAGCCGCTGTACTCAACTAAGTTTGGTTGTAAGCTCTCTGACAAGAGTTACAAAACAGAGATTTGGCTTGCCGCAGACACCCCCCTTTTCTGCGGCATCCCACATCCTGAAACCAACGGTAAAGGAGGAGGATCCTTATGTCTGAAATCAAAAAACAAAAGAAAAAAGAATCATTTGCTCCGATTGGAAAAGTCAGCAATCGTTGGGGCTGGGGCTTCGTTTTCATCAGCGTCATCATGATTTCCGTTCTGGTTTTCATTCCAATGATTCAATCGTTCCTGCTCTCGCTGCAAAGCGGTCAGGGCAATCAGCTGACATTCGCCGGACTGAGCAACTATAAACGGATGCTGACGGATACCACCTTCCGGAAAGCATTGGTCAACACATTCTTATACTTATTGATTCAAGTACCGGTCATGATCATTCTCGCCTTGTTCATCTCCGTTCTGCTGAACGACAAGAAGCTCAAGTGCAGAAGTTTCTTCCGGATCGCCATTTTCTTACCATGTGTCACCTCGCTGGTTTCCTACTCTTTGATCATGAAGAGCATCTTCTCCAGCGACGGTCTGGTCAACCAGATGCTGATGGCAATGCACCTCATTTCTGAGCCGATCGGCTGGACGACCAGCCCAGCATTTGCAAAGGCTCTGATCATCATCTCCATCACCTGGAGATGGACGGGCTACAATATGATTTTCTACCTCTCCGGCTTGCAGAACATCGACCCTTCGATTTATGAAGCAGCGGATCTGGACGGCTGCAACGGCTTCCAGAAGTTCTTCAAAATCATTGTCCCGCAGTTGAAACCGATTATCTTGTTCACAACCATTACTTCCACCATCGGTACGTTACAGCTCTTCGATGAAGTTAAGAACATCACTGACGGTGGCCCAGCCAATACGACTTTGACCATTTCCCAGTACATCTACAACCTCTGCTTCAAGTATACACCGAACTTCGGTTATGCAGCTGCGATTGCCTTTGTTGTACTGGTAATGATTGCAATTCTGTCCGCCATTCAGATGAAAGTGGGAGGAGATGATTGATTATGGCAGCAGCTACAACAATGCCGTCCACCGTTGGACGGAAAAAGAAAGTTCACCCGTTTAACATTTTCAAGTATGTGTTCTTAATTCTGGCTTCCATTATTTCCATCTTCCCGTTTTTGTGGATGATTATCTGTGCAACGAACGATGCCGTTGACATCAACCGTGGTACGGTCACCTTTGGAACAAGCTTGTTCAAGAACCTGCAAAACCTGTTCGCCGCAGACCGTGGATTCCTGAGAGCGCTCGGCAACTCTGCTATTATCGCCATAATTACAACCGCTTTGGCACTGTTGGTTTCTTCGGCTGCCGGTTATGGATTTGAAATGTTCCGCACCAAGAATCGGGATCGGGTCTTTAATTTCCTGCTCCTCTCGATGATGATTCCATTTGCAACCCTGATGATTCCGTTGTTCCGGATTTTCGGTAAATTGAGCGACAGCGGTTTGTCTTTCATGGGTCTGAATACTTTTGCAGCCGTTATCATTCCGGCAATCTCCACGGCATTTCTGATTTTCTTCTTCCGGCAGAACACCAAGTCGTTCCCGAAAGATATTATCGAAGCAGCACGGTTGGATGGTCTGAATGAATTGCAAATCTTCTTCCGGATGTATATGCCGGTTATGAAGTCCTCTTATGCAGCAGCTGCAATCATCACCTTTATGAACAGCTGGAACAACTACCTCTGGCCGTTGGTTGCCTTGCAGTCTCCGGAAAAGAAAACCGTTCCGCTGATTCTCTCCACCATGGGTGCTTCTTATAACCCAGACTATGGCATGATTATGGCAGGTATCGTCATTGCAACACTCCCGACTGCTCTGATTTTCTTCCTCATGCAGAAGCAGTTCGTACAGGGCATGATCGGTTCTGTCAAGTAATCCCCCCAAAAAACCGCAAAAAATTTCTTCCTTATTTTTCTTTTCTTCCAATAATATTGAACGTGATCGCAGAATACCGCAGTAAATTGAAACTGCGGTATTTCTGCTATAGAAAGGATGGTTCTCATGAACTTTTCAACTGACATTTTAAAAAATCCGGAAATCTTCCAGATCAACACCTGCAAGCCGCATTCCTCCCATCTCCACTATCGCAGTGCAGCAGAATGCAAGGAACAGCAGAGCAGCTTTTTCCTGTCCCTGAACGGTGACTGGAAATTCTTCTACAGCGAAAACCTGAACGCTCTGCCGGAACACTTCGAGCAGTTCGGCTATGACGACAGCAACTGGGACACCATTCCTGTTCCGGGACACTTACAGACCAATGGCTATGGACAAATGCAGTATGTCAATACCATGTATCCGTGGGATGGCGTGGAGAACTGCAAGCCGGGCGAGATTCCGGAACGGTTCAATGCCACTGGCAGCTATATCCGCATGGTTACGATTCCAGAAGTGTTCCGCAAAGATGCAGAAATTCGGCTGGTCTTTCATGGAGCAGAAACTGCAATGGCTCTGTGGGTCAACGGAACCTTTGTCGGCTATCATGAGGACAGCTTCACTCCGGCAGAATTTGCAATCACAGACTATTTGAACGATGGCGAAAATAAGATTGCTGTGCAGGTTTTCCAGCGTTCTTCCGGCAGCTGGCTCGAAGACCAGGATTTCTGGCGGTTCTCCGGCTTGTTCCGGGATGTCGTATTGTATGCCGTTCCAAAGCTGCACCTGCAAGACCTCTTCGTTCACACAGATTTGAACGACACCTTCTCACAGGCAGATGTTCGGGTAGACTGTGCATTCTCCGGCACACTCTCCGGAACGCTGCATGCAGTTCTCACTGACCCGAACGGCAAGCCGCTTGCAGAACAGAGCATGCCTGTAACAGAATCGGAACAGGTTGTTGCATTCTCTGTAGAGCAGCCACTCCTCTGGAGTGCCGAACAGCCGAACTTGTATCATTTGGTTCTGACGTTGCTGGATGCAGATGGAACGGTTCTGGAAGTTGTTCCGCAGCAAGTCGGAATCCGGCAGTTCCGCATGGAAAACGGCATCATGAAACTGAACGGCAAGCGGATCGTTTTCAACGGCGTAAACCGGCATGAATTTAGTGCAACCCGTGGACGTGCCATCACCAAGGAAGAAATCCGCTGGGACATCTTCACCATGAAGCAGAACAACATCAATGCAGTTCGTACCTCGCACTATCCAAATCAGAATGATTTCTATGAACTGTGTGACCAGTACGGCTTGTATGTGATTGACGAAACCAACATGGAAACACATGGAACATGGCAGAAAATGGGAGCGATTGCTCCGGACGAACACACCCTCCCGAATGACAATCCGCACTGGACAAATGCCGTTCTGGCAAGAGCCGCTGCCATGCAGGAACGGGATAAAAATCACCCTTGCGTTTTGATTTGGTCTTGTGGGAATGAGTCGTTCGGCGGTTCAAATATCTATGCAATGTCAGAACAGTTCCGGAAACGGGATTCCTCCAGACTGGTACACTATGAGGGCGTTGTCAATGACCGCCGATTCAACCAAACCAGCGACATGGAAAGCCAGATGTATCCATCTGTAGCCAAAATTGAACAGTTTTTGAAAGAACATCCGGAAAAGCCGTTTATCTGCTGCGAATATTCCCACTCTATGGGCAACTCCAACGGGGCATTGTTCAAGTATACCGACCTCGCCAAGAGAGAACCACGCTATCAGGGCGGTTTTATCTGGGACTTCATCGACCAAGCGGTTTTCAAGAAGAATGAATACGGCGAATCATTCCTTGCAACGGGCGGCGATTTTGACGACCGTCCGACGGACTATAATTTCTGCACGAATGGTATTGTCTTTGCAGACCGCACCATTACCACCAAAATGGCAGAAGTGAAGTACTGCTATCAGCCATTCACGATTGCCTGCACACCGCAGGGCTTCACCATTCACAACGAATTTTTGTTCACGGATACGACCCCGTATTCCATGACTGCAACGCTCTGCAAGGACGGCGTTCCGGTTGCAGAACAGGAACTTCCGCTGCCTGTCATTGCTCCGCAGACAACGCAGTCTTTCGCAAATCCATTTGCTGGAACTGCGACCGAACCAGGGGCTTATACGCTGACCATTTCCATCTACAGAACCGCTGCAACCGACTGGGCAGACGCACAGACAGAAGTTGCATTTGGGCAGGCTGCTTGGAACGTGGTTGTTCCAACGACCGAAGAACTGCTGCCCGCTCCGGAACTGATTGTGGGTGATGTCAACTATGGCATTCACGGTTCTGATTTCCACATCCTGTTCGGCAGAGAGAAAGCTGGCATTGTTTCCTATCAGAAAAACGGCGTGGAACGCATTGCCTCTCAGGTCGGCATTCCCAGACCGAACTTCTGGCGTGCTCCGATTGAAAATGATTTGGGCTGTCGGATGCCACACGATACCGCAATGTGGAAAATCGCTTCTCTGTATGCTGTTCCGTCCATCGTATCTTGCAAGCAGACGGCTCACACGGTGGACATTGTGACTCGTTACACATTCCCACAGAATCCCGACAATGGCTGTCTGGTCACCTATCAGTTCTATGGGGACGGCAGTATCACGGTAACCATGCAGATGTTGGGCTGCACGGACTATGGCAATATGCCGGACTTCGGCATGCTCTTGCAGATGCCGCTGACATTCGACCAGATCGCATGGTATGGCAGGGGCAAGGATGAAACCTACTGTGACCGGAAAAACGGCTCTCGCATTGGCTGCTACACCAGCACCGTTGCAGAACAGCTTGTGCCCTATGCCTATGTACAGGAATGCGGCAACCACACCGATACACAGTGGTTCACCATTACCAATGCAGACGGGCATGGCTTCCGCTTTACCGCAGACCAGATGGACTTCTCTGCTCTGCCATATACACCACACCAGCTGGAACAGGCATACCACTTGCAGGAGCTGCCTCGCTCCTTCCGGAATGTAATTCGGATTTCCGCCGGAGAAATGGGCGTTGGCGGTGATGACAGCTGGGGAGCAACCGTTCATCCAGAGTTTACCCGTCAGTCAGAAACCGGACTTTCCTTTACATTCCGCATGACTGCCATCTAACAAAAATTCTATCGTAACAATCGAAAAAAGCACCGCTTCGCTGGGAACAAATCCAGCAAAGCGGTGCTTTCTATTTGTGCTTTTTGTATGGTTCATGAAAATTAGTCTACCAAGGTCGGATGGAAATCTTCCTTCCACGGCAGACCCCACTTGTTCAGAGCATCCATGAACGGGTCTGGGTCAAATTCTTCTACGTTATAAACGCCCGGCTTCTTCCACTTGCCTGTCATCACCATCATTGCCCCAATCATTGCCGGAACACCAGTGGTGTAAGAAACTGCCTGAGAGCCAACTTCCTTGTAGCATTCCTGATGGTCGCAGACGTTATAAACATAGTAAGAAACTTCCTTGCCATCCTTTACGCCCTGACAAATACAGCCGATGTTTGTCTTACCAACTGTCCGAGGGCCGAGCGAGGCTGGGTCTGGCAGAACGGCTTTCAGGAATTGCAGCGGTACAATTTCCTTGCCTTCATACAGAATCGGTTCAATAGAGGTCATGCCGACATTTTCCAGACAACGCAGATGGGTCAGATAGCTCTGTCCGAACGTCATAAAGAACCGAATCCGATGAATGCCCTTGATGTTCAGAGCCAGTGATTCCAATTCTTCATGATGCAGCAGGTACATATCCTTGTCGCCGACTTCATCGAAGTTGTAAACCCGCTTGATTTCCATCGGTTCGGTTTCTACCCACTTGCCATCGAGAATATAGCTGCCCTTTGCAGAAACTTCCCGAATGTTGATTTCCGGATTGAAGTTGGTTGCGAACGGATAACCGTGGTCGCCGCCGTTGCAGTCCAGAATATCAATTTCATGGATTTCATCGAAATAATGCTTCTGTGCATAGGCACAGAATACACCCGTTACACCTGGGTCAAAACCGCTGCCCAGCAGAGCTGTAATCCCAGCCTTTTCAAAGCGTTCCCGATATGCCCACTGCCACTTGTATTCAAACTTTGCGGTGTCCTCCGGCTCATAGTTTGCGGTGTCCACATAGTCCACCTTGGTTGCAAGACAAGCATCCATAATGGTTAAATCCTGATACGGCAGAGCCACGTTGATGACAATCTCCGGCTTTTCCCGTTCAATCAGGGCAACCAGTTCGTCAACCTTGTTTGCATCCACCTGTGCGGTGGTGACAACGGTCTTTGTACCCTTTGCTTCTACAGCTTCCTTCAGGACATCACACTTCGACTTGGTACGGCTGGCAATGCAGATTTCTGTAAATACTTCGCTGTTCTGGCAGCACTTGTGCACAACGACACCGGCAACGCCACCTGCTCCGATAATTAACGCTTTTCCCATTTTTTATAACTCCTTTTTCTCTCCAAATTAACAGCAATCCCATGTGTAAATCACATCTTGGAAATTCCGCTGTTTCAGATTCTCTCGGCTGATAAAGAAATTGGCAACGCCAGAATCGCCCCACATAATTTCCCGTTCTCCGGCTTCGTCGGTATCGATTTGCAGCAATAAGACATCGTGGTCATCTTCTGCTGCAATATCCCGTGGGTCTTCCTGCGAAAAGCCCGGATAACCGCCAATTTTATGACCGAATGCATCCGGCATCCAGTCCGGTGTTTCGTCCTGTTCGTCCTGCTCGTCCAGATATTCTTCCAGTTCTTCTTCAAATGCTTCTTTTGCATCTTCATCCGCAAGCAGCTGTTCTGCCTGCTCCGGATAAAATTCCCGCATGAACTGTTCTATTTTTTCCCAAAAATGATAATCACACATGGACATCCGGTCAGTAGTCTGTTCAAATTTCAGCCCAAAGCAGCCCTCAATCGGGAAGAAATCTTCTTCACACGGCAGGTTGTTTCCCTCTTTCGCCGCAACCTCTTCTTCAGTGACAGTTGGGTCAACGGTTTCATAATAGCAAATCCGAAAATCTTTTTGTTCGGTGTTGTTGTCGAAATTACAACCCGTCAAGTCGTCATTGATTGCCCAGAATTGCAGCAAGCCAGACGTTGGAAAATCCGGAATGGTAATCTGCTGACAGTCGATCTGTGCCAGCAACCGCATCTGTACACCGTCGCTGTTGGTCGGAATGGCAGCATCATGCGGCACATAGCCTCGACCGCCGAACTTGCTCTCTGCAATGCCCGGTGTGGTATCGACCAGTTTCAGCCGCATACACGGGATCTCTGTCCGCCGCAGCAGCTCCGGCACGATGTCCTTCATCTCAAGTTTGTTTTCCTGCATGGGGGTTCCTCCTTTATGTTTCCGACTCTCTCAGAGCATCCCGTACATTGTTCGGAATTGCAAAGCAGCCCTGATGCAGAATCGTGTTATAATACCGGGTACGAATGCCCAGACTGTTCCACCAATCCGCCTGCAAATCGGTGCGAGGGTCATATTTCTTGGATGCAAACCCAAACAGCCAATGCCCAGAGGGATAGGTTGGAATGTGTGCCTGATAGACCAGTGCAATCGGGAAGAATGATTTAATCCGGCTGTGTGCCCGTTTCATCGAGTTCGCATAGGAAGTATAGAACGTGCTTTCATGCTGATTCACCAGAATGCCATCTGCTTTCAATGCCTTGTAGCAGTTCCCGTAAAACTCCTTGGTAAACAGCCCTTCGCCCACGCCGAACGGGTCGGTAGAGTCAACAATAATCAAATCATATTCGTTTTCGACTTTCCGGACAAACCGCAGCCCATCCTGAATGTGCACGTCAACTCTAGGGTCATCAAATCCGCAGGCAGTAAACGGCAGATATTTCTTCGACAGTTCCACCACCATCTCATCAATTTCCGCAACGTCAATATGTTCAATAGACGGATAGCGTACCAGTTCCCGAACCGTTCCGCCGTCCCCTGCTCCAATGACCAGAATGTTTCGGATGTTCGGATTGGTTGCCATTGGAATATGGGTAATCATTTCATGATAGATGTACTCGTCTTTCTCCGTCAGCATCAGCAAGCCGTCCAATGTCATGATTCTGCCAAATTCCACCGATTCAAAAATATCAATTCGCTGAAAATCACTCTGCACACTGGCAAGCTGTTTATCCACCCGCATGGACATCCGCACATGGTCGGTGTGATTTTCCGTATACCAAATATCCATCATATCGCTTGATTTCACCCTTTCTTATTTGACGACCTGTAAGCTAGACAGGGTCATATCCTGTGAACCTGTCAGCGAACAGCCCTTTTCCTTTGCATACAAAATATAAGAAACAATTGCTTCGGTGATGCGTTCTCCTGGTGCAAGAATCGGAATCCCCGGCGGATAACACATGACAAACTCGGCACAGACTCTGCCAATGCTGAACCGCAGCGGAACCGCTTCCTTTTCTGCAAAGAATGCCTGCTGCGGCGGAAGTGCCACATCCGGCGGAATGTATTCGCTGTTCAGCATGCCTGTCGGGTCGCCGCCATACAGCCGCTTGATTTCGGAAAGAGCGGAAATCAGCCGTTCAATTTCTAATTCCCGGTCGCCGGCGGTGACAATGGCTAAGATGTTTCCGATGTCACCAAATTCAATTTGAATATCATATTCATCCCGTAGCAGGTCATAAACTTCAATCCCTGCCAAGCCGGTATTTCGAGTATGAATGGAAAGCTTCGTGGTATCAAATGCATAGAACGAATCGCCGTTGCAAAGCTCTGAACCATAGGCATAATAGCCGCCCAGCCGATTGATTTCCTCACGGGCATAGTTGACGAACTGCACCGTTTTATGGAACATCTCCCGCCCGTTCAACGCTAAGTTCCGGCGTGCGATGTCCAGCGATACCATCAGTAAGTAAGAAGCACTGGTCGTTTGGGTCAGGTTGATGACCTGCCGCACATAGTCAGCATTGACGGTATCCGCACAAAGCAACATGGCACTTTGCGTAAGCGAGCCGCCGGTTTTATGGATGCTGACCGCTGCCATATCTGCTCCGGCTGCCATCGCCGAACACGGCAGATTTTCGCCAAAATAGAAATGTGTCCCGTGGGCTTCGTCTGCCAGCAGTAACATACCGTGGTCGTGAGCAAGCTTCGCAATCTTTCGGATATCTGCACAAACGCCATAATAGGTCGGATTGTTGACCAGAACCGCTTTTGCATCGGGATTTGCCAAGATCGCCTTTTCCACATCTTCTACTGCCATTCCCAGCGGAATGCCTAAATCTTTCTGTTCGCCTGGGTCAACATAGACGGGAATCGCCCCATTGACAACCAAGGCGTTGATTGCACTGCGGTGCACATTGCGGGGCATGATCAGCTTATCCCCTGCCTTACAGGTGGAGAAGATCATTGCCTGTGATGCACCCGTTGCCCCGTTGATGATAAAGAATGCATTCTTTGCACCGAACGCCTCGGCTGCAAGCTGCTGGGCATCTCGAATGACCGAAACCGGATGACAGAGATTGTCCAGATTCTTCATGGAATTGACATCCATCCGCACACAGTCTGCTCCTAAAAACTCTGCCAGTTCGTGATTGCCCCGTCCGCCTTTGTGTCCCGGAACATCAAACCGGACAACCCGATTTAATCGGTGTGCCTGCATCGCTTCGAGCAGCGGTGCACACTGTTGGGTAACTTGTTCCATACAGCCTGCCTCCCTTATCCATAAATATTTCTGCCGCTGAAAATCTCAATCATTTCCCGCCGCAGTTGGTTGGTAATATCCAGACGCACCCGAGGGTCTAACTCATATACATCGGTCTTAAACAAATAATTTTGCAGCTGCATTTCTTTAATCAGCATCCGGCAGTGAAAAATGTTTGCCTGATACATATTCATATCCATGGTATCATACCGCAGCAGGATCTCCGGGTCAATGTAGTCCTGAATGGAAGTGATGTTGTGGTCGATGAAACATTTCTTGCCGTTGACATCTCTGGTAAAGCCTCGTACCCGATAGTCAATGGTGATAATATCCGAATCGAAACTGCGAATCAGATAATCCAATGTGTTCAACGGCGAAATCTCTCCGCAAGTCGAAACGTCGATGTCCACCCGAAAGGTCGTCACTTCGTTGTCCGGATGACTTTCCGGAAACGTGTGAACGGTAACATGGCTCTTGTCCAGATGGGCGTGAATGTCCCGCCGTTTTAAAAAGGTTTCTCCCTGATTGCAGGATACGTCGATCTGAGAGGGAATGTGCCCTTCTGCAATCAGAATGTTGACCGATGCCCCCTGCGGTTCATAATCCTGCTTGGAAATATTCAAAATAGAAGCCCCGATCATCTCCGTAACGTCACAGAGAATGTTCGTCAATCGTTCCGAGTTATATTGCTCGTCAATGTAGCGGATATAGTCCTGTTTTTCCCGTTCTGTCTTTGCATAACAGACATCAAAAATGTTAAAGCTCAGCGTCTTTGTGAGATTGTTAAACCCGTACAATGCCAGCTTCTTTTCCAACCCTACCATCACAGCCTTCCATAAAATGTCAGATTCTAAACTGGATTTTTCTTGTATCGACAAATCCATATCAAACATTCATTTTAGCACATTTCCGCCAAAAAAGCAACGGCATCCAAGAAATTTTTTTGGAATTTTCCAGAAACCTATCTCAGGATAAATAGTGCCGCAGCAAATACCCTTCCCGCACCCCATACGGGCTGACATAAATCAAATGGGTATGCAGCTGCCGGATGATGACATCCAGAATTAAAATGCCGGGGAGAATCGTGTGCACCCGTTCCGGACAAACCTGTAAAATCAATTTCTTCGCTGCTTCATCCCGTTTCAGCAGCTGCTTCTTCAACTTCTGAAACTGCTCTGCTGTAAAGGAATTCGCATCCTGCAAAGGTGCTTGCTGCGTCTGAATCAGCTGCAACACTGCCCGAGCCGTTCCGCCAACAGCACAGAGCAAATCATAGTGCGGCAGTTTGTCCGCCTTGATTTTCTTCCACTCCCGCAGAACCCGTTCTTGAATCTGGGCAACCTCGGCTTCTTTCGGCAGGAATTTTTCCACCATTTCTGTATGCAGACGCAGTGCTCCAACGGGCATACTTTCCATGAAAGCTGGACCATCTGCTGCAAAGGTCGTGATTTCGGTGCTGCCGCCGCCGATGTCTACCAGTGCCCCTTCTTCCATCGGTGCTCCATGCATCACGCCGAAATAGTCTAAAAAGGCTTCTTCATGTCCGGAAAGAATCTGCACGGTGTAACCTGTCTTCTGCTGAATGGCAGCGACAACCGCTTCTGTATTTTTGATGTTTCGCAGCGAGGCGGTTGCAAAAACAGTTGTCTGGTCAACCGAAAGCTGTTCCAGCAAGGATTTTGCATCCAGTAACACGGCACAAGCCTGCTCCACGCCGGCTGCGGTCAGCTGCTTCTCTTTCACATAACTTGCCAATCCTGTCATATAGCGTTTGGAAAAAATCGGTTCAAAATCCTTCTGCTCCACCTTGTAAACCGCAAGGCGAATGCTGTTCGAACCCATATCAATCAATGCAACATTCATGATTCTTTGATACTCCTGTTTCTTTTTTCGTCCTGTGCGTGCACAGCCCATTCTTATAGTATACTGCAACGGGCAGAAAAATACAACAAGATTCCTGCAAATTCTTCAAAAAGTTTATGTAAAAAGTAAAACACAAAACTTAACGCAAAAATAACAAATGGTTTACATTTATGAGCTGGCATAAAAACAGACAATGTAGTATAATAAAAGAAAACAAAACTCTTGTTTCTTTTTTACATCATTTTGATGATTTTTTTGTGCAAGTTCTTCAAAATGCAGCCGTCTGTTTGTAGTCGGACTGCGTTTTGCTATATTCAAAACCAAACCATCGATCAACAGGAGGCATTATTTATGGCAGATCAGCGTTGCTACGCCAACCGAGAACTCTCATGGCTAAAGTTTAACCAACGTGTTTTGGAAGAAGCACAAGATCCAGCAAATCCACTTTGTGAACGGCTTTCTTTTCTCTCTATTTTCCAGAGTAATTTAGATGAATTTTTTATGGTGCGAGTTGGCTCGCTCTTTGAAAAAATGCAGGTATCCGATAAAATTCGGGAAAATAAAACCAATATGACTTGCAGAGAACAGCTTTTGGCAATCTTTGAACGGGTTCGCCAGATGCTCCACGATAAAGACAACACCTATCGGGATTTACAGAACTGCCTGAAAACGGAGGGCGTGGAGATTGTAGACTTCCACACGATTTCTCAGCAGGAAGCGGATTATTTACAGTCTTATTTTCGCTCTGAAATCGAACCGCTGCTCTCTCCGCAAATTGTCAGCAAAAAGCAGCCGTTCCAGTTCCTGCAAAACAAGGAAATTTATGCGGTTGTCGTACTGGAGAAAAAAGGCAGCGAAAAAATCGGGATCGTTCCGTGCAGCAGTCCGGTATTTCCGAAGTATGTTTCCCTGCCCAACCAGAAAAACCGCTTTATCCTGACGGAAGAACTCATCCTGCACTTTGCATCGGATATTTTCTCTCGCCATGTCATCAAGAGCAAATCGCTGATTCGGATCGTTCGGAGTGCAGACATCGACGCAGAAGAAGAAAACATTGAAGATGAAACCGATTATCGGGCTGCGATGGAGAAATTGCTGCGTGCCAGAAAGCGGCTGCGTCCGGTCAAGATGGAATTTTCCAGACTGATGGACCCTTCTGTGATTGCCAAGTTGTGTGAATACTTGCACCTGAATGAAGCACAGGTTTTCCACTCAGAAGCACCGCTGAGCCTGTCATTTGTTTCACAGGTTCGGGACTTGCTGCGGAAAAATCGTTCGTTGTTCTATCCTCGCCGAGTTCCGCAGCGTTCCGCAAACATTGACGACCATCGCTCGATGATTGCTCAGATTCAGAAGAAAGACCGTTTCTTATCATTCCCGTTTGAAAGCATTCGCCCATTCTTGAACCTGCTCCATGAAGCTGGCGAAGACCCACACGTTGTTTCCATCAAGATGACGCTGTATCGGGTGGCAACCAACAGCAAAATCGTAGAAGCATTGATCGAAGCCGCAGAAAACGGAAAAGATGTCGTGGTACTGGTTGAACTGCGTGCAAGATTTGACGAAGAAAACAACATTGAATGGTCAAGACGACTGGAAGAAGCCGGCTGCCGAATTATCTATGGTCTGGATAATCTCAAGGTACACTCGAAGCTGTGCCTGATTACACGGAAAATTGGCAATTCTATCTCTTATATCACACAGGTTGGAACGGGCAACTACAACGAAAAAACTTCTGAAATCTATACGGACTATTCTCTGATGACTGCCCGTCCGGAAATCGGCATGGAAGCGAGTCGGGTCTTCAATGCACTTTGCATGGGGCAGACCATCAAGCACACGGAATATCTGCTGGTATCTCCGCACTGCCTGCAAAACCACGTTGCAGACCGGATTGATGTGGAGATTGAAAAGGCAAAGGCTGGACAGCCGGCTTATATCGGGCTGAAAGTCAACTCCCTGACAGATAAATACTTGATTGATAAGCTGATCGAGGCTTCTCAGGCAGGCGTCAAAATTGAAATGATCATCCGTGGTATTTGCTGCTTGATCGCCGGCATTCCGGGACAAACAGAAAATATTACGATTCGCAGCATTGTTGGACGGTATCTGGAACACACCAGAATTTATATCTTCGGGGCTGGAAATCAGGCAGATGTTTATATTGCCTCCGCAGACTGGATGACTAGAAATACCATCCGGCGTGTGGAAGTGGGTGCTCCGATTTATGATAAGGATATCAAGTCAAGAATCCTCTCGATGTTCCGAATCATGATGCAGGATAACGTCAAGGCAAGAATCCAGCAGCCGGATGGCTCTTATAAAAAGGTACAGAGCAATGCTTCTCCGCTGAATGCACAGGAATATTTCTATGCACAAGCGTATGCCTCTGCAAAGGCAATTGCAACTACGGAAGCAGAAGTGGAAAAATAAATTTGTACAAAACACAACGCCCCACTGGATTTTGTTCCGGTGGGGTGTTGCATGTATTCATCCACACCCCTCCGCAAAGAGGGGCGACATCTCATAACATTATACTAAAAATAATGATTTCAATCCACACCCCTCCGCAAAGAGGGGCGACAAGTGCATTTTTATTTCATCAACAGATTCACTGCCGTCTGAAACCCTACGACAAAAGCATTCTTCTGCCAATTTTCGCATAGTTCACAAAGGGCTTCTTGTCCTTTTTCTGCATGTCTTTTCTGAAAGTAAGAGAAAACAAAATCCATTTGTTCTTGTAATTCCGGCGTTTCAAATACAAACGGATTTTCATTGCAGTTCCCTTCATACAGAAATTCCAATTCCTTTTTCATAAGTGCAACCTCCTTTCTTGACAATGCCCGAAAAACATGCTATAATAAAAACAGACAATGTTCTTGAGCATTGGTGTCAGGCTGTAAGTGTGCTAAGCTACCAACGAAACAACACTTACAGCCATTTTTATATGGAAATCAGCGTATGATGTACGCAATGCATGCATTCACTTCTGAGTTCCATTAATTTTATTATAAGCGATAAATATACATTTGTCAATCTGGTAATTTACACAAACTTTCCGAGGCGTTTTAGAAGAACTGCCGAAATTTCTTAGGCTCGACAATGACCGACAAAATTCGACAAAATCCAAATTGACAGGCAATCCAAAGCCATGCTATCATGAAAAATTTTATTCAGACAAATTCTTTGATTTTTCCATCCTGCGAATCATACCTGATTTATCATACGGTGTCTATTTTCTCCGAACGTGGACACACCAAGCAAAAAGGACGTTTCTGCATCGCTGCAAAAACGTCCTTTTTCGTTGTATCAATTGAGAAAACGCCGATATTATTTAGAATTTGCCAGCCTTTGCTGCTTCTTCTACAGATACAGCAACTGCTACGGTTGCACCAACCATCGGGTTGTTGCCCATGCCGATCAAGCCCATCATTTCAACGTGTGCCGGTACAGAGGAAGAACCTGCAAACTGTGCGTCAGAGTGCATCCGTCCCATAGTATCGGTCATACCGTAAGAAGCCGGGCCTGCTGCCATGTTATCCGGGTGCAGGGTACGACCTGTACCACCACCAGATGCAACAGAGAAGTACTTCTTGCCAGCGTCGATGCATTCCTTCTTATAAGTACCTGCTACCGGGTGCTGGAATCTGGTCGGGTTGGTGGAGTTACCAGTGATGGAAACGTCTACGCCTTCCTTCCACATGATTGCAACGCCTTCGGTTACATCGTTTGCACCGTAGCAATTTACCTTTGCTCTCGGGCTTTCCGGATCCTTGGAATAGCACTTCCGGAATACTTCCTTGACTTCACCAGTGTAGTAATCCATTTCAGTTTCTACATAGGTAAAGCCGTTTACTCTTGCAATAATCTGTGCAGCATCCTTGCCCAGACCGTTCAGGATAACCCGCAGCGGTTCTTTCCGAACCTTGTTTGCCTTTTCAGCGATACCGATCGCACCTTCTGCGGCTGCGAAGGATTCGTGACCTGCCAGGAATGCGAAGCACTTGGTTTCTTCTTCCAGCAGCATCTTGCCCAGGTTACCGTGACCCAGACCTACTTTTCTCTGGTCTGCAACAGAACCCGGAATGCAGAATGCCTGCAAGCCTTCCCCGATTGCAGCAGCTGCATCTGCTGCACGGCGACATCCCTTCTTGATTGCGATGGCTGCACCAACGGTGTAAGCCCACTTTGCATTTTCAAAGCAGATCGGCTGAATGCCTTCTACCATCTTGTAAACGTCCAGTCCAGCTGCCTTTGTTACTTCTGCAGCCCCTTCGATGGAGTCAATGCCATATTCCTTGAGAACCGCAAGAATCTGCTTTTCTCTTCTCTCATAAGATTCAAACAATGCCATGGATGAAATTCCTCCTTATTCTTCTCTCGGGTCTACAAACTTTACAGCGTCTGCAACACGGCCATACTGTCCCTGTGCCTTTTCAAAAGCGGTGTTTGCATCATCGCCAGCCTTGATGAAGTCCATCATCTTGCCGAAGTTTACGAACTTATAGCCAATGATCTCATCATCTTCGTTCAGAGCGATCTTGGTGACATAACCATCGGTCATTTCCAGATACCGAGGGCCCTTTGCCAGTGTACCGTACATCGTACCAACCTGAGAACGCAGACCCTTACCGAGGTCTTCCAAGCCAGCACCGATCGGCAGACCTTCTTCAGAGAATGCACTCTGGCTTCTGCCGTATACGATCTGGAGGAACAGTTCCCGCATTGCGGTGTTGATGGCATCACATACCAAGTCGGTATTCAATGCTTCCAGAATGGTTCTGCCCGGCAGAATTTCTGCTGCCATAGCGGCAGAATGGGTCATACCAGAACATCCTACGGTTTCCACCAATGCTTCCTGAATGATACCTTCCTTCACATTCAGGGTCAGCTTACATGTGCCCTGCTGCGGTGCACACCAGCCGATCCCGTGTGTCAGACCGGAGATGTCAGAAATTTCCTTTGCCTTTACCCACTTTGCTTCTTCCGGAATCGGAGCAGCACCATGGTTCACGCCCTGTGCAACGCTGCACATCTTGTTTACTTCGTTTGAATAAATCATCTTCAAACTCCTTTCATATGATAGTTTTTCCGGCACAGATGATTCGTTCTGCACAAAGAACATCCTGTCCGGAAAATTCGTATGCCGTTTTTGCATACATCCTTATTATACAACATTTTCTGTCAGGAATCAAGTGCTTTTTCTATTTTCCGCATGGTTTTTCTGAAACCAGTGGCATCCTATGAAAAAAGAACAGATGGCTCGTCCATTTTAGCAGAAGATTCCAAAAATCATCCACACAAATCCAAACAAATTGAAAACAAATCCAAGAAATGATTGCATTTTCTCCAAAGAGCGATTATAATAAAAAAGATATTGCTTCTCAAAAAACAAATCTGCTGCCGTTCCAAACCGCAGCAATTCTAAAAAAGAAAGGATGATTTCAATCATGAAGCAAGCAAACAAAACCGGCTTTTCCAGTCGCCTTGGGTTCGTCATGGCGGCGGCGGGGTCAGCGGTCGGACTGGGAAACATCTGGCGGTTTCCCTATCTGGCTGCAAAATACGGCGGTGGGATTTTCCTGCTGGTCTATCTGGTCTTAGCCGTTACCTTCGGCTTTGCCCTGATGACAACCGAAATTGCAATTGGCAGAAGAACCGGAAAGAGTGCGATTCTCGCCTACAAAGCCATCAACAAAAAATTCTCGTTCTTGGGCTACATTGCCTCGGCAGTTCCGATTCTGATTTTCCCCTATTACTGCGTCATCGGCGGATGGATTGTCAAGTATATGACGGTCTATTTTGCCGGACAGGCACACGCAGCTGCAGCAGATGACTATTTTTCCACCTTCATCTCTGGCACAGCACAGCCCATTGTATTCCTTGCGATTTTCCTCTTCTGTACGGCATTGGTCGTTCTGATTGGGGTGCAAAAGGGCATAGAAAAGGTCAGCAAGATTCTCATGCCGATTCTGATTCTGCTTTCGCTGGCAATGGCAATTTATGCTCTGACACTGGACGGGGCGATGGATGGCTTCATCTATTATGTCAAGCCGAATTTCTCCGACTTTTCCATGAAAACCGTCGTTGCAGCAATGGGACAGCTCTTCTATTCCATGTCCCTTGCAATGGGCATCATGATTACTTACGGCTCTTACATGGGCAAGCAAGACGATTTGGAACAGTCTGTTCGACACGTTGAAGTTTTCGATACACTGGTTGCGTTCTTGTCCGGTCTGATGATCGTTCCGGCAGTCTTTGCGTTCTCGAACGGCGACCATGCTGCTTTAAAAGCTGGTCCTGGGCTGATGTTCATCACCCTGCCGAAACTGTTCGACAGCCTGACTGGCGGAACGATTTTCGGAGCAGCCTTTTTCCTGCTGGTATTCTTCGCCGCTCTCACCTCGTCCATCTCCCTGATGGAAACCATTGTTTCTATCTTACAGGACAAGCTGAAGTGGAAGCGGCAGACGGTTTGCCTGCTGGTCATGTGCGTTGCGTTGCTCATGGCATTGCCGTCCACGCTGGGTTATGGCATCTGGAGCGAAGTTACGATTTTTGGCTATCAGATTCTCGATTTCTTCGACTTCTTCTCGAACAACTTGCTCATGCCGATTGTGGCTCTGCTGACGGCTGTTTTGATCGGCTGGGTCGTAAAGCCAAAGTATGTCATCGAAGAAGTTTCTCTCTCCGGAACATTCCGAGCAAGAAAGCTATTCTGCGTGATGATCACCTACATCGTTCCCGTTTGTATGGTCATTATCTTGCTCTCTTCATTCATCTTAGACCTTTAATTTCACACCCATCATTTCGCTGCTGGATGGAAGCTGTCTGCTCCCATCTGGCAGCGTTTTTGCAAATTTTGCAGTTTTTTCTGTTTTTGTATTGTTTTTTTAGAGAGATTGTGCTATAATAAGAAAGATCGTTTGTACCTTGTGACGGCACAAACAGAAACAGAAAGGAATGTCAAAAATGCCTATCACAGAACTACTGCGGCAAAATGCAGAACGCTATCCAGATGATACCAGTCTGGTTGAAATTACACCGCCGCCCACCGTCCATGGTCGGCTGACGTGGAAAGAATACGCCTTGATTGAATCCGGTACAGGGCAGAGTGTCCGTCGGGAGATCACTTGGAAAGATTTCAACTGCCAGGCAAACCGATTCGCAAACTTTCTCCTGTCCAGAGGCATCCGCAAGGGCGAAAAAGTTGCCATCCTGCTGATGAACTGCCTGGAATGGCTGCCGATCTATTTCGGTATCTTAAAAGCAGGAGCGATTGCCGTTCCGCTGAACTACCGCTATACCGCCGAAGAAATCCGGTACTGTCTGAACTTGGCAGAAGCGGACTTCTTAGTGTTTGGCCCAGAATTTACCGGACGGGTGGAAGAAATCTGCGACTGTATGCCTCGTGTCCGGAGCATGCTGTATGTCGGAAAGGACTGCCCGACATTTGCAGAAAGCTATGACCGCCTGACACAGTTCTGCACCTCCAAAAATCCGGATGTGCCGCTGGCAGAAGACGATGATGCTGCTATCTATTTCTCTTCTGGTACAACGGGTTTCCCGAAAGCCATCTTACATACACACAGAAGCCTGAGCCACGCTGCACAAGTGGAACAGCACCATCACGGTCAGACCAAGGACGACGTATTCCTCTGCATTCCGCCGCTCTATCATACGGGTGCAAAAATGCACTGGTTTGGCTCGCTGCTGACGGGCGGAAAGGCAGTCCTGCTCCGTGGGGTCAAGCCGGAATGGATTCTGAAAGCCGTTTCCGAAGAACAATGCACCATCGTTTGGCTGCTCGTGCCATGGGCACAGGATCTGCTGGATGCGTTAGACCGGAAAGATTTGAATCTAGACGACTACAACCTCGACCAGTGGCGGTTGATGCACATCGGTGCACAGCCTGTTCCGCCGTCTTTGGTGAAACGCTGGAAGGCCTATTTCCCACACCATGCTTATGATACCAACTATGGTCTGAGCGAATCCATTGGCCCAGGCTGCGTACACCTCGGCGTTGAAAATCCGCACAAGGTCGGTGCAATCGGAAAGGCTGGCTATGGCTGGGAAGTCAAAATTGTTGACCCGAATCACAATACCGTTCCGCAAGGCGAAGTCGGCGAACTGGCTGTGAAAGGTCCGGGCGTGATGAAGTGCTATTATCGAGATGAAAAGGCAACCGAAGAAGTTTTACAGGATGGTTGGCTGTTCACCGGCGATATGGCACAGGAGGACGAAGACGGCTTTATCTATCTCGTTGACCGCAAGAAAGATGTTATCATCACCGGCGGGGAAAATATTTATCCGGTACAGATTGAAGATTTCCTCCGCCAGCACAATGCCATTAAAGACGTTGCTGTCATTGGTCTGCCCGATGCCCGTTTGGGCGAAATTACGGCTGCCATCGTAGAAGTGAAGCCAGAAGCAACACTCACCGAAGAAGAGTTGCAGGCGTTCTGCATGGCACTGCCACGTTATAAGCGGCCAAGAAAAATTATCTTTGCCGATGTTCCAAGAAACCCCACCGGAAAGATTGAAAAGCCAAAGCTGCGGAAGCGGTACTGTGTTGAAAATCTGGTTGCAAAAGAAACCGGTGTCACCGAACACGAAACCCCATGAAAGGATGAACAAATATGAAAAAATTACTGCTCGGCAATGCTGCTGTAGCAAGAGGTGCTTATGAAGCAGGCGTTCGGGTTGTTTCCTCTTATCCGGGAACGCCAAGCACAGAAATTACAGAACAGATTGTCCCATACAAGGAAATTTATGCGGAATGGGCTCCAAATGAAAAGGTTGCTGCTGAAGTTGCTATTGGTGCATCCATCGGCGGTGCTCGTGCGATGTCCTGCATGAAGCACGTTGGCTTGAATGTCATGGCTGACCCAGTATTCACCGTAAGTTACAGCGGTGTCAACGGCGGTCTGGTGTTCTGCGTGGCAGATGACCCAGGCATGCATTCTTCTCAGAACGAACAGGATTCCCGACACTATGCAGAAGCTGCCAAGATTCCAATGCTCGAACCGTCTGATTCTGCAGAATGCAAGGAATTCACCAAGCTGGCTTACACCATCAGCGAAACATTCGATGCTCCGGCATTTCTCCGGCTGTCCACCCGTGTTTCCCACTCTCAGAGTCTGGTAGAACTGGAAGAACCGGAAGAAGTTGCTCTGAAACCATATGAAAAGGATGCTGCCAAGTATGTCATGATGCCAGCAAATGCCATCAAGCGGCACGTGGTCGTAGAAGAACGGATGCGGAAACTGGCAGACTATGCAGAAACCTGTCCGATTAACCGAGTAGAATCCAAGGGCAACAAAATCGGTGTCATTTCCGCTGGTATCGCTTATCTGTACGCCAAGGAAGCCCTCGGTGACCAGGTAGACTACTGCAAGCTGGGTATGATTTACCCGATGCCGAAGCAAATGCTGCTGGACTTTGCTGCACAGCATGAAACCATCTATGTTATCGAAGAACTCGACCCGTTCATTGAAACCTACTGCCGCAGCCTTGGCATTTCTGTCATCGGCAAGGAAGCATTCTCCCTGCTGGGTGAATACACACCGCATCAGATTCGCAAGGTGGTTCTCGGCGAAGAAGAGCCAGCTTATCAAGTGCCGGGTGAACCGATTCCTGTTCGTCCGCCAGTGATGTGTGCAGGCTGTCCGCACAGAGGCGTGTTCTATGTTCTGCACAAGCTGAAGTTGCAGGTTTCCGGTGACATCGGCTGTTATACATTGGGGGCAGTTGCTCCGCTGAACAGCATGGATACCACGATTTGTATGGGTGCATCTGTTGGTGTTGCAATGGGCATGGCAAAGGCAAGAGGCAATGACTTTGCCAAGAAAACCGTTTCCGTCATCGGTGACTCTACCTTTATTCACTCTGGTATCACGGGCTTGATTGATGTGGTTTATAACAAGGGTATCAATACGATTATTATTCTGGACAACTCCATTACGGGCATGACCGGACATCAGGACAACCCGACCACGGGTTACACCATCCGGAAGGAAGTTACCAAGCAAGTGAATCTGGTAACGCTCTGCAAGTCCGTTGGTGTGGAACGCATTGCCATTGTTGACCCGTTCGATGTCAAGCAGATGGAAGCCGTTGTCAAGCAGGAAATCGCTGCGGAAGAACCATCTGTCATCATTGCACAGCGTCCATGTGCTCTGCTGAAAACGGTAAAATATACAGGTTGCTGCGAAATCAGTGAAAATTGCAAGAAGTGCAAACTCTGCATGAAGTTGGGCTGTCCGGCAATTTCCTTTGACGGTACAAAGCCAACCATCAACCCGACCCAGTGCAATGGCTGCGGACTCTGCCTGAACGTATGTCCGTTTGGCTGCATTCACAAGAAAGAGGAGGCATAAACCATGACAAAACAAATTATGATTGTTGGTGTCGGCGGACAGGGAACGCTGCTTGCCAGCCGAATCTTGGGCAACGCTGTCACAGATGCCGGTTATGATGTAAAAGTTTCTGAAGTACACGGTATGAGCCAGCGGGGCGGCAGCGTTGTGACCTATGTCAAGTATGGCGATGTCGTTTATTCCCCAATCGTTGACCGTGGCACTGCCGACTTGATTTTGGCATTTGAACCGCTCGAAGCCTATCGGGCACTTCCTTACCTGAAACAGGGCGGAAATATGATCGCCAACACCCAGCAGATTGACCCGATGCCCGTCATTACCGGAGCAATGGCATATCCGGAAAACATCTGCGAAAAGTTAGATGCAGTTTGCGATTTGACGGCTGTTGATGCGTTACAGCTTGCTGTACAGGCTGGCAGCCAGAAATGCGTCAATGTTGTTTTGATCGGCGTAATGGCAAAGTCCACCGAGATTCCGTATGAAAAGTGGCTGGAAACCATTCGGAACACCGTTCCGGCAAAATTCTTGGACATGAACCTGAAAGCGTTTGAATTGGGCTATCAGGCTGCCAAGTAATTCGCTCTCTCAGGTAATTTTTTTCAAAAAGCCAGTCTGTTCCTTTGGAACGACTGGCTTTTTTCAATCAACAGGAGGCGTTTTCTATGAATTCAAAAATTTTCTCTTCCCTGCCGGAGGGGCAATGGCTGCTCGAACAAGTTCAGGCAAACTTTCCGAACTGCCCCACTGATGAACAGCCGGACGGCGTGGCGGTTCTCTGTACCATCCGGCAAACCATCGGACATCCACCACTCTTTCGGGAGTGTATCTCATTCTTTCAGCAGCACCCACAGCATCCGTGGGAACGCTGGATGCTGCCGTTTCTCTGTATGAATGTATCAGAATGGCAGACGTTCTGGACAGCCGTGGAAGCCATTTTATCCGCCTCGGCTTGCACAGAATTCACAAAATCTCGCTCGAAAAATTAGAAAAGTTGCTAAAAAAAGAATCTGCATCTTGCATTTTTTTGTGAAAAATGGTATGATGAAACCATCTGATTTTAGAACGGAAAAAGGAGGCATTCTCTATGAAAAAAAGCACCCTGATCGGGACAGCGTTGCTCAGTGCTGCAACCGTTGCTGCCGGAATTGGCATGATCGCCCTTCCGCACGCCTACGCATCGTGGGAAGAACCACTTCAGCAACAATTAACTTCTAACATGTTAGAACAAGATACTTATTATGGTAGTATTGAAAAAGACGATTCTATTTATTCTTATGAAATGACTTATCACGCAACCTATGATAAAAGCGGATATTTTTTTAGAATTGTTGGAAGTGTTTCTGATGGAGTAGGCGGAGAATTTGAATTGCCTGTCACTAAGATTAGCAACAATACCTATTATTATGAAAATGGTTGTTGCTTTAATAGAAGTACAACTGGTGGAAGAATCAATGTAATGAAAGGACTATCGGGAACTGTTACTGTACAAAATAATGGTTCAGCGGTATGGAACATAACGAATATGTTTCCATACACATTGGTTTTATACACTACTACCGAATCCGTTCGTGGAGATATTAATGGAAATAATATGGTAGATGTCTCAGATGCTATTGCAGTTTTGGAATATTATGCACAGCAAAGTGCTGGTAAAAATGCTTTTTTTGGAAATACGCAACAAGAAAATGAGTTGATCTTTGCACTTGCTGATGTGAATCAAGACAATAAAATTACCATTCAAGATGCAGTCTTAATCTTAACTTACTACGCAAAAAATGCAAGTGGGATGCAACCTACTTGGGACGATTTGATCCGTTCTCTTTCATAAAATAAAACTTATATAAACATAACAAGGAGGCATTCTCTATGAAAAAAAGCACCCTGATCGGGACAGCGTTGCTCAGTGCTGCAACCGTTGCTGCCGGAATTGGCATGATCGCTCTTCCGCATGCCTATGCATCGTGGGAATGGCGTGGCTATCGGGGCGACCTGAACAATGATGGCGTTGTTTCGATGGTCGACATTGTAAAAATGCAGCGGTATCTGCTCCGACTGGATCCCCTACAGGGCGAGGACATTCTACAGCGTGCTGACCTCAACCAAGACCACGTTGTCAATGTAGCAGACTTGATGATGCTGAAACACTGCGTTCTCTACGAAGATTTTCTCGAAATCTGGGAGGAAATCACCGATACCACCACGGTTACCAGTGACACGACTGCTCCTGTTACCACTACCACAGAAAACACCACAGCCACCACAGATACAGATGATGCTACATTCTTAACGCCATCTATTCAAGCAGTCAAGGCTTCCCTGCCCTCGCAGGGCGATGCCAAGCTGGTGATTTTCTATGTTGATTTTCCGGACTGCAAATATACCACAGACCTTTCTGCGGAACAAATTCAGGAAATCGCATTCGGCGAAGCAGACACCAGCGACAGCAATTACCCATTCGACAGTATGCATGCATTCTACGAACGCTCTTCCAAGGGGACAATGCACCTCGATGGACAGGTATTCCGCTATACCACCAAGGAAAACCATTCCGCCTACGATACGGACAAAGACAAGCTTGCACGGGAATGCTACGATGCATTTAACGGCAGCGTGGATTTCAGCCAGTTTGACGGCAACAACGATGGCGTGATTGATGCAACGCTGTTCTCTGTTCCAACTGCTGCCGGCGATGACAACTGGTGGCCGTGTGCTGGCCCAATCGGCGATTCCACTTATACGGTCGATGGTGTGACCATTGGACATATCATCACTGGAAATGCTCAGATTGAAAGCGAAACCGATTACAGCAACTTCAACAGCAGTTACCTCCACGAAATGGGACACTGCATGGGTCTGCCGGACTATTATCTTTATAACAGCGAGGATTTTGAGGGCATGAAAGGCAATGCCGGAACAGAATTGATGGATGCCGACGCTGCTTCGGATTTCGGCTGTTTCTCTAAGCTCATGCTGGGCTGGTATCAGAAGAATCAAGTTTCTGTCTACGACAGCAGCAAAGGCACACAGACCTTCCAGCTGCAAAATGCTCAGACCAAAAACGGAAACTGCGTAATAATCCCATACGGAAAGCTGGATGGGCGTTATTTCTCTGAATACCTGATGATTGAATATGTCACAGAAGATGACAACAACAGTTTCATCAATTCCCACATGAACTACTGGCAGAGCATTGACAGCGGGATTCGGGTCTATCACATTCAGGCAGACTTGCAGGAAGATTACTGGTATACCTATCTCAAATATCAGAACGGTTCAGAATATACGAACAACGATGATGACGGCATCCGCTTAATCCGCCTTGCCAACGAGCAGGAGGGCGGCAGCGTTTTCAAAACTGGAGATGTGATCGATGGAACGATTTCTGGTTTCCATTGGTACGATTCCAACGAACAGGAAACGATTGACCCCGGCGTAACCGTTACGGTTGGCGACTTGAAAGATGGTGATTATACCATCACCATTTCTAACAAGTAAAAGCAAAACGCTGCTGCACAGAAATCGTGCAACAGCGTTTTTTGAATGTGTGAACGCAGATCGTTTACTTCTGCAATTCCTGTTCAATTGCAGCCAGCAAATCTTCATATCGTTCAAATGCCGGAAGTTCCGGATGGTCTTTCTGAATCTGTTCCGTACTCCGGAAGAGGAATCCGGCTTTGCTTGCCTGAATCATTGCGAGGTCGTTGTAGCTGTCGCCGCTGGCGATGGTATCATAACCAATGGACTGCAATGCCTTGACAGTCGTCAGCTTCGAGTTTTCAACACGCATCTTGAATCCGGTGATTTCGCCGTTTTCTGCAACTTCCAGCGAGTTGCAGAAAATGGTCGGCTGACCCAGCTTTTCCATCAACGGACCTGCAAACTGTGTGAACGTATCGCTGATAATAATCACCTGACATTCTTTCCGCAGCTTGTCCAAAAATGCCTTTGCACCCGGCAGCGGGTCGATCTTTGCGATGGTTTCCTGAATCTCCTTCAAGCCAAGACCATGTTCTTTCAGAACGCCGATTCTCCATTTCATCAGCTTATCATAATCTGGTTCATCTCTGGTGGTACGCTTTAATTCCGGAATGCCGCTTTCTTCTGAAAATGCGATCCAGATTTCCGGCACCAATACGCCTTCCAGATCCAAACAAGTAATATACATGACGAAGCCCCTTTCTATCGTTCCGGCATTTTGGTTTTATGTACACGGACATAATGCCGAAATCTGTTTTCTATTTTACCGCATTTCTGGGAAAAAATCAATGCTTTTTCTTATAGATATTTGAAAAATCAGATTGCTGCTGTCAAAAAACTTGAAAAATGGTAGAAAAAAATCTATGTTTTTCTGCTTTCTTTTTTCCGCAAAATCTGCTATACTAAGAGAAAAGGAACTGTGCCTGACAAGCCAAAATGTCAAGTGCAGTTCCTTTTTTATTTTTTGAAGGAGGGCTTATTTATGCCAAAAACAACCGCACAACGAATCATTTTTACCATCTTGATGGTATTCGGCATGGTGTTCTGCATGACCGTTTACACCATCGCTCTGCAAGATAGTGCACTGGAACTGCACACCTTTTTCCTTGCCATTCAAGAAATGTGGGTGGAATATGTCGTTGTCTTTCTGCTGATTTTCTTTGTGGTTTCCCGAATTGCTCCAAAGCTGGCATTTCGGATGCTCGACCCGAAACAGAATCCGCCGATCCTCATTACCGTCTGCATTCAGTCTATCACAGTGCTGTTTACTGTTCCCATCATCACGCTGTTTGCAACGTTCTTCCATCATGGTCTGACCAACTGGTTTCCGCAGTGGATCACGACAGCGGCACAGTGTTTTCCGGCAGCGTATATTCTGCAAATCTTTTTCATTGGCCCATTGGTAAGATGGATTTTCGGCAGACTGTTTCCAGCTGCCTGAACACTCTACGAAACGTAGGTTGCAGAACCGCAAGGCTTGTGTTATACTAAAAGCATCCACTCAGAAAGAAGGTTGTTTTTATGGACGCACAAGAAATCGGAACGATGATTCAGCGGCTGCGAGAGCAGCAAAACTTGACACAAAAGGCACTGGCAGAACGACTTGCAGTCAGCGACAAGACCATTTCCAAATGGGAAACGGGGCGAGGGCTGCCCGATATGACCTTATTCCAGCCACTGGCAGAGGCGTTGCAGGTGTCTGTTTCGGAACTGTTTTCCGGCGTGCAGATTGTCAATCAAAACCGCAGCGGAAACCTAAAGAAGATGGGCTTTTACGTCTGCCCGATTTGCGGAAATGTGCTGTACTCGATGGGCGAGGGCGTTTTCAGCTGCTGCGGCATTTCCCTGCCGAAGTTACAGGCAGAACCAGCGGCAGATGCACATACACTCACCATTCAGCAGGTAGAATATGACTATGTCGTTTCCATGGAACATCCCATGGAAAAAACACATTTTCTCTCTTTTTTCGCCTATGTCACCAGCGACCGGATTTCCTTCATCAAGTGTTATCCGGAACAAAATCCAATGGTACGCTTCCCGATGATGGGACACGGCACGATTTACAGCTACTGCAATCGGCATGGGCTGTTTCAGGTTTCCGTCTGATGGAATTTCATGCAGCAAAAAAGTCCGGCAGTTCTGTCGGACTTTTTTCTCTTTATTCAGCGGAAGTAATCGTTCCTCCACCAACTACAATTTCTCCATCATACAGTACCACTGCCTGACCAGCAGTCACGGCACGCTGTGGCTCTGCAAATACCACTTGTACCGTTCCATCTTCCAGCGGAGTAACCGTTGCAGCTGCCTCCTTGGCATGGTAACGGGTTCTGGCTGTGACGGAAATCTGTATTTTCGGTGCACCATCATAGGCAATCCAGTTGAAATCCCGTGCAATCAGTTTCGTGGTATACAATCCCTCTCGTTCTGAAAGCACAATCGTGTTATCTTCCACACACTTTTTGCAGACATACAGCGGATGCGGTGCAGAAATGCCTAAGCCTTTCCGCTGTCCGATGGTATAGCCAATTATGCCCTTATGCTCGCCCAGCTTCTTGCCGTTCCGGTCTACAAAATCCCCATGCGGATACTGCTTTCCCGTGTACTGTTCAATAAACGCTGCATAATCGCCATCCGGAACAAAGCAAATATCCTGACTGTCCTGCTTTTCTGCATTCAGCAAACCGGATTCTGCCGCCAACTTCCGCACTTCTGCCTTGTCGGTATAGTCCCCCAGCGGAAAAATCGTATGTGCAAGCTGATCCTGCGTCATGGAGTATAACACATAACTCTGGTCTTTCGCCTCGTTCTTCGACTTTTTCAGCAGCCATCTGCCCCGTTCTGCATCGTATGCAATCCGTGCATAGTGTCCGGTTGCAATCGCATCGCAGCCCAACAGGGCAGCTCGCTGGTACAGCTGTTCAAACTTCATATATCGGTTGCAGTCAATACAAGGATTTGGCGTTTCGCCTCGTTCATAGGCAGATACAAAGCGGTCAATGACTTCCTTGGCAAAATCTGCTGTAAAATTCATGACATAGTACGGCATACCCAGCCGATATGCAACGCTCTTTGCATCTTCTGCATCGGAAAGCGTACAGCAAGTATTGCTGCGAACCGCATCATCTGGCAGATTGTACAGCTTCATCGTGACACCGATACAATCATAACCCTTTTGGCACAAGATGGCAGCTGTTGCAGAACTATCCACACCGCCGCTCATTGCGACCAATACTTTTTTCTGCATCTTAATTTCCCAACCTCAACATTTCTTCAATGCAGACCTTTGCTTTCTGCATAACGTCTTCCGGCATCTGAATTTCTTCGCCGTCTACGCCCTGCAAGCAGTGCAAAACATCTGCCAATGTCGTAACTTTCATATTGTGACAGACACAATCTTTCGAGAGCGGATAAAACAGCTTGTCCGGGAACTGCATGCCCAAGTGCTGTACAATGCTGTTCTCTGTGCCGATGATGAAAGATTTCTTGTCACTCTTTGCTGCATAGTTCATAATGCCGGTCGTGCTGCCAACATAGTCCGCCTGTGCGGTAACTGCCGGCTGGCATTCCGGATGTACCAGCAGCTCTGCGTCCGGATGTGCAGCCCGTGCTTTTTCTACGTCCTTGACGGTGATCCGAACGTGTGTCGGGCAACCGCCATGCATCAGCTGGAATTCCTTTTCCGGAATTTGCTTTGCCACATAATCGCCAAGGTTGCAGTCCGGAATGAACAGAATCTTCTTGTTCGGAATCTTCCGGATAATCTCCACGGCGGAAGAAGATGTGACGCAGACATCACACAAAGTTTTTAATGCAGCGGTCGTGTTGATATAGGCAACCACGCAGTGTTCCGGATAGATTTCTTTCATCTGCTGCAACATTTCCACGTCCAGCTGTTCTGCCATCGGGCAGCCAGCTTCTGCTTTTGGCAGATAAACTTGTTTTTCCGGCGACAGAATTTTTACAGTTTCTGCCATAAAGCGAACGCCGCACATCATCACCCGTTTGCAATCAGTCTGTGCTGCTTTCTGTGCCAATCCGAAAGAATCTCCGACAAAGTCTGCCACTTCCAAAATATCATGGGTCTGGTAGCAATGTGCCAGAATACAGCAGTCTTGTTCTTTTTTCCATTTTAGAATTGCTTCCTGCATTTCTTTCGTTGTCATTTTTCCTGTTCCTTTCCGCATAGTAATGGTTGTAATGCGTTCAACATCTGTTTGGTCAGTTTTTGATGTCCCTCTGCATCCAGATGTTCACCATCTGCATCCGAAGGCTCTGCATAATCCGAAGCCGCAAAAAACATGCAGTGTTCCCGTTCTGCAATCGCTGCATAGACGGACTTTAATGCATAGGAGATGGGAACGGAATCCGCAGAAAATGCGGGGTCTTTTTCTGCAATATCTGCTGCAAGATGAATGGGGGAAACCAATAAGATCGGAAGATGTTCATCGAATGCCCGCACCTGTGCAATCAAGGCTTCGATGCCTGCTCCAATGGATTCCGGCGTTGCATGGAACTGCGTTTTGCAGTCGTTTGTCCCCAGCATCAAAATCACAGCATCCAGCGGTGCATGGGATTCCAGCAGCATCGGCAGCACCGCAGCACCGTTTCGGTTTTCCCGACGAATGCCGTTCAAGTTGGTTGTGCGTCCGCACAGACCCTCTTCCACAACACGCCACCCATAGGGCTGCATGACCTGCTGTAACAAGCACGTCCAGCGTTTGGTTTCATCATATCGTTTTTTCGTTTCCGGCTGATAGCCGTATGTGTTTGAGTCCCCAAAGCAAAGTACCGTTTTCATATCGAATTCCCCACCTTTTGCCGTTTTCGTTAACTTCTATTATACCATAGATGCGATAGGTTTTCAAGGTATTTCAATTCGTCATTTAACAGAATATTTCCCTGTTTTTTCGCTGAAATTCGTAATAGTCGACAAATTTAAAAATCCATGAAATCTCCCGAAAAATCAACAGAAACGGCACGCCGCAGAATCTCTTCCGCAGCGTGCCGCAATCGTTTCTAATCATCGTTGTGAAATTATTCGCTGATGAAATGCATGGAAACCGGATAATAGTCGCCCCAAGATTTCGGCAGCAGAACACCTGCATGCATCAGGGTATCTCCGGTATAGGCTGCTCCGTCCTCTGTCCGGTAAACAACCTTTGCATCCAAACCTCTCAGCTGGACACAATGCCGCACCATGTTTGCTTCTGTCCGGAAAATCATGCCCTGTACCAGAACTTCTTTCTTGTCCTCGGATACAAACGCCCAGAGTGCATAGGCATCTTGTAGCGGATTGCTCAGGCGGTAATACGTCCCGTTGTGAATCAGCGAATTGTATTCCTTGAACTGCTGAATCTGCTTAGTCACAGATTCCTTTTCCTCGTCTGACAGCAAATTCAAATCCAACTCATAGCCGAAGCTGCCAGCCATTGCTGTCACGGCACGGGTTTCGATTGGTGTGATTCTTCCAGTCTGGTGATTCGGAACAACAGAAACATGCGAACCAACCGCAGAAACCGGATAGAAGAACGATGTTCCATACTGAATGATGGTTCGTTCGTAGGCATCTGTGTCATCGCTGCACCAAATCTGCGGGCAGTAATACAACATCCCAGCGTCAAACCGTCCGCCGCCGCCACTGCATCCCTCAAACAGAACTTCCGGGAATGCAGAAGTCAGCCGTTCCAGTAATGCATAAACACCCAGCACATACCGATGCGGCAACTCGCCCTGCCGGTTTGCTGGCAGCAGAGCGGTATACCAGTCACTGATACTGCGGTTCATATCCCACTTTACATAGGAAATATCGGCACTGTTCAGGATAGCGGAAATGCGTTCATACAAGTAATCCTGCACATCTGGATTTGACAGATCCAACAGCAGCTGATACCGGCTTCGCATTGGCTTTCTGCCCGGGATCTGAATTGCCCATTCCGGATGGGTGCGGTACAAATCGCTGTCTTCTGAAACCATTTCCGGTTCAAACCAGATTCCGAACTTCATGCCCAGTGCCTTGACTTTCTGCACCAGTGTACCCAGTCCGCCCTTGAGTTTCTGTTCATTTACGAACCAGTCGCCCAGACCAGAACAGTCATCATCCCGCTTGCCAAACCAGCCGTCATCCAATACCAGCATATCAACGCCCAGACGAGCGGCTTCTTCGGCAATCTTCAAAATCTTTTCTTCGTTGAAATCGAAATAGGTTGCTTCCCAGTTGTTAATCAGAACCGGACGTTCGATTTTCTGATACTTGCCCCGGCAGACGTGCTCCCGAATGGTTTTCTGGAAACGGTGTGACAGGGTTTCCAGACCGCTATCACTATAAGTGAACAGCACTTCTGGCGTATCAAAAGTTGCTTGCGGCTGGAGTTCCCAGCGGAACAAATCCGGATGCAATCCCATCACCATTCTTGCTTGCCGCATCTGGTCATATTCAATCTTCGTCTGGAAGCTGCCGCTATATAAGAATGCTGCTCCGAAACAGCTGCCATTGGTTTCTGTGCAATCCGGTGTGCAGAGAATGGCAGTCGGATTCTGATGGTGGCTGGATGTGCCTCTTGTGCTGGAGCTTTCCTGAATGCCGTGAATCAGCGGTGTCCGTTCGGTAATCCGTTCCATTGCATGTCTGCCGTGGAAGTGCATCCATTCCCAATTTCCATAAGGCAAATCTAAACAGAAGCTGGCTGCCTTTGTCAGTGTAATCGGCGTTGTGCCAAGATTCTGGATGGAAACGCAGCGAGTCAGCATATCCAGTTCCGGCAGAACGCCATACCGCAAGGTTACCTGCAAATCTGTTGCCGTATCTTTCAGAACAATTTCCAAAGTTTCTGCTTCGTCTTCGTCTGCATAGACTGCCGGAAGCCCTGCAATCGCATATTTGCCTTTTAGAATGTTGTAAGACTGATACCGCAAATCTAATGCATTGCTGCCGTCTGCATGGGTTGCTGCAACTGCCGGAATCCGGAAATCGCCAACGCCTTCGGTTGCATATTCCAGCGGCAAGGTATTCAAAGAGTAAGTTCTTCTGTTTTCTGCTTCATAGAGGTTTCCGGAAAATCCAACATCCGGATAATCCAGCAGATAGGACAGGTCGCCTTCGACAGATGCCCCATACCAGAGATGCAGCAGAACGCCATATTCATCTGCTTTCATCTGATAGGTGGTGTGCTTGGTACGAATGGTAAACAAGGTGGACTGTTCGGTTGTTACAACTTGAATTGCCATAAGAATCGCTCCTTTTTTCTTTGATACAAGTTTCGCACCGTAGAGAGCGTTACTCTCATACGATGCGAACACATTTTTTCTTTATTCGTGAATTTCAAACTGATAGGTGGAAAGATTTGCATCTAACACAATCTTGTGCGACTGATACGTGCGGACGATTTGCAGGTGGTCGCCCTCTGCCTGAATAGAAATCGTACCCTCCAGCGAGAACGCCGGATGCGTGTTCCGCAGTTCCATCAGTTCTTTCAATTTCTGTACCACTGGACGCTGCTGCTGTTCTGCCACTTCTTCCAGCGAGTAATAATGCCGGTTGATGTCTCGTCCATTCTTGGTGCGTTCCATCAAGTCCACATCATTGCTGCCTGCCAGCATGCCCACATAATAAACCTGCGGAATGCCCGGTGCAAAGAACTGAATGGCTCTTGCCAGCAAGTACGCATCATCCTGATTGCCCAACGCGGAATAATATGTGGTGTTGACCTGATAAATATCGAGGTTGTTGTACGCTTCGGAACTGTAAATTTTCTTGACGTTTGCCCCCTGCTGGTACATCTGTTCCTTGACCTTGTCCACTTCCTCATCCGGCAGCAAGTCTTTTACATCGACAATGCCGATTCCGTCGTGCGTGTCCAGTGTGGTGAACTGATGCATCGGGCAGCGTTCCATCCACTGTTTCAGATAAACGCCTGTGTGATTATACAGAGCGTGCAGGGTCAGAACTGGCAGGGCAAAGTCATAAATCCAAAAGCCCTTGTCTGCAATTTTCATCGGGATGGTGTAATGCTCGTGAATCTCCGGCAGGATTTCTGCACCCTCTGCTTTGACTGTCTTTTCAATGTCATAGAGCAGTTCCCAGATGTCCGGTTCTACAAAGAAACAACTGGTATCCGGTTTCTTAATCGCATAAGCGAATGCATCCAGACGAATGACGGCTGCACCATGATGGCACATATCCACCAATGTCTGCTTGATAAACTGCTTGGTGGCATCTTTCCGTACATCCAAATCAATTTGTTCTTCGCAGAACGTGCACCAGACTTTTTCTTTGCTGCCGTCTGCAAATTCTGCTTCGATGTACGGAGCACGTGGCTTCCGCTTGTAAATCAAGTCCACCTGCTCCTGTGTTGGTTCTCCATTCTCCCAGAAATCAGAATAGCGGATGAAGAAATCTTTATAGGCAGACTGGTCTTTCTTTTGCAGGAAATCCTGAAAATAAGCCGAATGTGCAGAGATATGATTGACCATGAAGTCAAACATCAGGTAATAATCTTTTCCGATTGCCTCTACATCTGCAAATGTTCCGAAGTTCGGGTCAACCCGATCATAACACATCGGAGCAAAGCCACGGTCGGCAGAGGATGGAAAGAATGGGAGAATATGCACACCGCCAACGGCGTTTGCATAGTACTGATTCAAGACCTTGTGTAAATCCTTTAAGTTGTTGCCCATGCTGTCCGCATAGGTAATCAACATCACTTCATTTTTCAACTGCATTTACTTGATCACCTTAACCCTTTACTGCACCATTTGCAACACCGTTCAAAATCTGCTTCTGGCAGAGTACATAGAAAATCAAAATCGGAATCAATGCCAACAGGTAAGATGCAAATGCCAAGTTGTAGTTTGTACCGAACTGTGTCTGGAAGTTCAACTGTGCCAGCGGAAGGGTCGTGCCCTTTGTGCCGGACATGATAACCAGTGGTGTCATAACGTCGTTCCAAGTACCCAGAGCGGTCAGAACTGCAACGGTTGCATGCATCGGCTTCATCATCGGGAAAATAACTGTCCAATAGGTTTTCCAAGCAGATGCCCCGTCAATTTCAGCAGCTTCTTCCATTGCCAGCGGAATATTCTTCAGATAGCCGCTATACAGCATGACATTGATTGGCATATAGAAGACCAGATACAGCAGAATTACACCCAGCCGATTATCTAAGCCCAGAATCGCAGTTTCCTTAACCAACGGCATCATCAGGATTGCAAACGGAACGAACATACCGCTTACAATGTAGAAATAAATGAACCGATAGCCTTTTTTTCTTGCCATGTTTCTGCCGATGACATAACCAGCCAGCGAATGAATCAACAGTGCCAGCACGATGGTTGCAATGGTAATCAGCAAGCTGTTTCCAAGGGTGTGCCAGAAGTCCGTGACTTCCATGGCTTCTTTGAAGTTGTCCAGTTTCCAGCTACTCGGGAATGCCAATGCACCAGCAACGTCGTTGGTCATTTCGCTCGGGTTTTTGAATGCAATGATAATGGTCATATACAGCGGAAAAAGAATTGTCAAACAGCCCAAGAATAACAAGACTGTAACAAGCACGTTAGAGCCGCCGATTTTTTTTGTTTTTCTCATAGCTGTTCCTCCTTCTTATTTGTCATTTTCAGCTGGATGACAGAGAATGCAACAATTACAATAAAGAAGATGACGGCGTTTGCACACTGATAACCAAACTGTCCGCCGTCCATACCGTTTCGATAAATCAGGTAGGAGATAGACTCGGTGCTCTGTGCAGGACCACCCTTTGTCAAAGACATGATCTGGTCGAATACCATCAGCATATTTTTAGTACTCAATACCAAGTTGATGGAAACGAACGGCATCAGCATCGGGAGCGTCAGCTTCCAGAACTTCTGCCACGGATTTGCACCGTCAATATCGCCGGCTTCGTAAATATCGGTCGGAATGGTCTGCAAGCCGGAGATGTAAATGATGGTGTTCATGGCAACTGCCTGCCAAACGCCGACAACCAGAACGCCGATCCATGCATATTTTTCACTTGCTAAAATGCTGTTTTCCAGAAATCCAATGTGCATTGCCTTTGCAACGGCTGGGATGATATAGGTGAAAATAAAGCTGAAAATATAACCAATGATCAATCCGCCGAGGATATTCGGTACAAAGTACATCCCACGGAGCAGGCTCTTGCAGCGAATCTTACTGTTCAAGCCCATCGCCAGCAGCAAGCTCAGAACGTTGATGAGAATCGTTCCGGCAATCGCATATTTAAAGGTGAACAAGTAAGAATGCCCGACTCTGGAATCCGTGAACAAGTCGATATAGTTCCGGAATCCAACGAAATCAAAGTCGCCGTATCCACGGTAGTTGGTAAAGCTGTAAAATGCACCGGTAATCAACGGCAGCGTATTAAATAAAAAGAATAATGCCACGATCGGAATCGTGATGATCAAAAACGTCCGATCCTTTGCAGATGCTACTTTTTTCGTTTTCATTTACTGTTCCCCCTTTTCTTCCTGATATTTCTTGACCTTTGCAATCAAGTCCCGATTATACCGCTTCCATTCCTTATCGAACCGACTCAGGAATGTATCAACGGCATTGGAACTATCATCCATCAAGAACGTCTGAATCATCGCATCCACGCTCATTTCACTTGGATAATGGTGGTCTTGGTAGTCTGACATTCTGCCTTCCTGAATATAACTCTGCATGCCGTCCAGCATGGATGGTAATGTGAAGTCGCCTTCCTTACACGGAATGGCATTTTGTTCATCCAGATAAATCTGAATGGTTTCATCTTCATACAAGAACTTCAGCACTTCGTAAACGGCTTCTTTGTTCTTGGTTTCTTTCATCACACAGAACTGCAAGTCGACACCGGAGTTCAGCACGTTGTCTTCTTCCTTGTCATTTGCCGGGAACGTAAACGAGTCAATGTTGATGTCCGGATTTACAGACTGAATCTGCGGAACAGCATAGCTGCCGATGACATACATTGCCGATTCGCCTCTTGCAAATGCTGTACATGCATCGTTATAGCTGTATGCGTACGGATTGGGTTCTGCATAATCCAGCAGCACTTTTATCTTTTCCGCAACATCCCGATAAGCATCCGTAAAGGTGGTATTGCCTGCATTGACCTCACTGCAAGTGTCCGACTCTGCCAGACCAACTGCCAGTGCATTCCACGGTGCTAAGCAAGTCCAGGTATCTTTAAAGCCAAAATACAGCGGTGTCATACCTGCGGACTGGATTTCTTCACAGAGACTGGTAAATTCGTCCCATGTTTCCGGAATGCTCCAGCCGTGTTCCTCGAAGATGTCCTTGTTATAAAGGACACCTGCACTGTTTGCAACATACGGCAATGCATAGGTGCCATCTTTCGGAATCAGTTCCAATTCCTTTTCCATGTCCAGATATGCCGGCTTGACATCGGAAATGCCCTCAAAATCAGAGATGTCCATGAACAAATTCGCATCCAGGAAGTTGGAATAGTTTATATCACCGCCAATGCCGATGATGTCCGGATAATCTTCCCGAATCAATCTGGTTTTCAAAACCGTAACGGCTTCATTTGGGGATTCGATGGTCAGGTGAATGTTGTCATGGGTGGCATTGAAGCGTTCTTCCATCGCTTCAAATGCTGCAACTGCTTCCGGTTTGTATTGCAGCAGCTCCACTTCAATCTTTCCATCACTGGTCTTACCCGATCCGCATCCCTGTAGCAACAGTGTGGAAAGAGAAACGCCTGCCAGAATCAAACTACAAATTGCATTT